>Ga0315289_10013780_pt1 | contig 11301 bp, 8 predicted proteins | sample YL17G11_40_MG_FD_203452 | JGI IMG/M metagenome (GOLD analysis project Ga0315289, IMG submission 203452) | Sediment microbial communities from Yellowstone Lake, YNP, Wyoming, USA - YL17G11_40 | ecosystem: Environmental > Aquatic > Freshwater > Lake > Sediment | place: USA: Wyoming | collected... | reverse complement strand
GGCCCGGTCGGGCATGCCGGACCGATAGGCCGCATGCTCGTCCTTGGCCCTCGCCCGCTTGAGAGGCGTATAATTGACCAGCATGCTGTCGATGGAGCCGGCCGTGAGGCCGAAAAAGAGGCGCGGCGGCCCGAGCCTTTTGAAATCCGCGTCGCCTTTCCAGTCGGGGCGCTCGATGATCCCGACCTTGTACCCCGCGGCCTCCAGGACCCGGGCGATGACGCCCGCGGCCGAAAGCGGATGGTCGGCGTAAGGCTCGCCGCTGACGAGGATGACGTCGAAGCCCGAGCCTTTTGCCGCGATCATTTCTTTGAAATATTAATCTGAATTATTCATGAATTACATTATCTCTCCCGATCGTGAATTTGCAGACGGGCGCCGAATTCGGGGACATGACCCAAATTCTCCGGAATTTGGGATCGTGTCCCCCTTGTTTTGAATTCGGCGCCATCTGCGCATTCTCTTCTCGAGGAAACGACGCAATTCATGAATAATCCAGGTTAATATTCAAGGCGGCGGAAGATGAGCGCCCCATAAAAAGAGTTGACGATGATGAGCCCGCCGCAAATGAGAAAAGGATACTGGAGCCCGTAGCGAAACCCCAGAGGCGAAAAAACGAGCGCCCCGACCATCTGCCCCAGGATCTGAATTGAGGTCAGCATGCCGGCGCTGCCGCCGATGCTCTTTTTTTCGAAAAGCCGGGAGATGAAGAGCGTTGTCAGCGCGCCCAGGGCCCCATCGCCGATCTCGTGGACCAGGCGAAAAGCCAGGGACACGTAGACGTTGGAATTTACCATCAGGACCAGTCCCGCGCCCGAGCAAAACATGGCCAGGAACAGGAGCCGTTTGTTGGCCCGGACATTGAATTTGAGGCACCCGACCAGGAAAGCCGAGAAGGACAGGAAAAACAGCCCCGCCGAAATATAGTAGGAAACCTGAAGGCTGTCGAGCCCGAACGACTTTTCCAAAAACGGGCTGTAAACGGTCCCCTCGACACTCCAGTGGAGGGCCAGGACGAACAAGAAAACGATGAAAAGAAGGGTCTTTTTCCGGAGCATGCTCGTCCGGTAATCCCCGAACGAAACCACGTGGAATTTTTCGTGATCGAACCGCCGGGCGGCGAAAAAAACGAGGAACGTGATCAGGGCGAAGGCGGCCAAAAGGACGCGGAAATCCGCGAACTTCATGAGCAATCCTCCGGCGAGAACTCCGATGGCCGGGCCGAAGCCGACCCAGAACACGTAGAGGCCGTATTTCCGGTTCTGGTCCATGACCTTCTCGTCCTTGTAATAGAGGCTGGTGAGGGAGATGGCGAGAGTGTTCTGGGCCATCCCGAGCATGAGGAACGCGGCGGCCATGAGATAAAAATTTTCCGCCCAGGCAATGAAGAGCAGGAGAAGGCTTTCGGCAAGCAAGCCGCCCCGGATGACGCCGGCCATGGAAAAGCGGTCATTGATCCAGCCCGTGGGAAAGGAGATCAGGAGCGGCGCCAGGGCGAACATGGAGATGATGACGCCGATCTGCATGCCGTTGAAGCCGATCTTCAGAAAATGGAGGGGAATGAGGAAAAAGATGGATGTGACCGTGAGTGTGCGGGCGAAATTGATGAAGTGGATTCTCGCGTGTAAAGACATGGGCGTCTCTTCTCTCCTATAAAGACCCCTCATTATAGCTTTTCCCGCGGAATTATGAAGGATGAGCGGATGCGGGGAGGGGTCCCGGTCAAAAAAAGGGGCGGCCGTTTCGACCAGCCACCCCTGATGGGTCTGGATGTCAGACGCTACTTCTTTTTGATGACGATCGAGCCGCTGAAGGTCTTGAGCCGGAGCGATGCGCCGCCGTTATTCACGACGACGCGGAGCTCCTTCGGGGAGATCGTCCCCTGCATCGTGATGGGGAAATCGCAATTGACGTGGCCGCTGAAGGTTATTTTTATTCAAGGAAAAAGGCAAGCGACTGGGCTTTGAGGGGAGAATTAAGGTTAGTGTCCCCTTTATTTTTTGATTTGCGGCTTGAGGGCATCCAGGCGTTTTTTGGCGTCGGCCAATTCCGGATGCTTCGCGTCCGCGTCTTTCCAATATTCCAGGAAATTTTCGTATTGGACGGCGGCTTTCGCTTTATCGCCCTTCTCTTCATACACTCGCCCCAGCCTATAATGATAGAGCGGATGGATGAGGTAGCGGATCTGGCTTTTCGCGTCAATGGTCGTCAGCCGCTCGTATTCAGCGATGGCTTTATCGAGGTCTCCTTTTTTCCAGTAACCCCTCGCCAGGACGTCCTTGAGGAAGGGAATATTATAGTCGGTCATACTCCCCGTCGTCATATTTGGAAAATTCTCCGGGACGATTTTTACACCGGCCTCTATGGCTTTTTCCGGGGAATTCTCCGCGAGAAAGAGTTCTGCCTCCAGGAGCCGATAAAACATTGTCATATTCTCTTGGGTGGCCGATTCCACTTTGGGAAGGATAGGCTCGATCTCTTTGAGCCTGGCTTTGCCAGAATCCAGGCGTTTCTGTTTCAGGTCCACCCAGCCCATGAGGAAGCTAAGCTCCGCGGAACGAAAAGTTGAGGGATTTCGCTTCGAAAAATAATCGTTGTATCCCTGGAAGGCCTTGCGGGCCAGGTCATATTCTCCCAGATCGGTGTAGAGATATCCCCTCATCCAGTCCACAGCTGCCACAATAAAAGTCAAGCTTGCTTTCTCAGCCTGTTCTCTATTGGCCGAGTATTCGGCCCGGCTTTCATTCCAGCGGCCCAGGAAATAATCAAAATAGGCCTTCAGCCAGTGCCCCTCCATTTTTTCGGCGGGCGTCGGCGCCCTGGCAATAAACTCCTCCAGCCAATGCCTGGCCTCTGTATAGTTTTCCTGGATGGCGAAAATGTAGGCCAGGCCGCGGGAGCTGGAAAAATCAGGTCTGATGTCCAGGGCCTCCTGATATTTTGCTTTGGCCTGGTCAAACTTTCCGAGCCGGAAATAGAGCTCGGCCAGGGAGTCTATCGGATTGGCCTGACCCGGGTTTATGGCGGCGTAGCGCTCGAAATATTGAATAGCTTTCTCAAGCTCGCCCATTTGGGCGTAAAGATAGCCAAATTGGTTAATGACCATTCCAAAATTCGGGTCGAGCGCTAAAGCTTTCTCGTATTCTTCTTTGGCTTCCGGATATTTCTTTCGGCCATCGTAAACAAAACCGAGATCATAATGGAACTGTTTTTCCTGGGGATATTTTTTGGTCAATTCCAGCAAAATGCGTAGTCTTTTTTCTGGATTACGTTCGACTACGCTGGCGTACCCGGCGTCAATATAGAGCCTTTCCTTCTCGGTCGCTTTCTCGGAATATTTCTTGGCCATCTCACAGGCTTCGGTTTGGGCTTTGGTGTCGTGGAGCTCGCCCGCGACCTTCCCCAGATAGAGATAAGCGACCGCAAACGTCGGGTCGAGTGAAACGGCCTTCTCCAGGAATCTGCGGGCGTCTGCGTTGTAGAACTTTTCGAAGTCATCGCGGCCCCGCAGGAAATAGTTATAGGCTTCCATCGAGCTCGTGGTCAGTTCGGCGATCTTCGGCCGAGCGATCTCGATCTTGGCTGTAACCGGGCCCAGCCCGCGGGAAATCGTCCGGCTGATCTCGTCGATCTGCGTCTTCAGGACGCTCGAGACGCCGTCGCCTTTGGATGACGCGGTTCTGAGAAGTTGTTTTGTACCTACATCCAGGACCTTGACGTCCGTGGCAAATGTCTCGCCCGCCTTGATGTAGCTTCCGAGGACGAGAGCATCTATGCCTGACTTGCGGCAAACGTCGAACCCGGCCTCTTCATCGCTCACCGCCGTGGTGTCCCTTCCCGATTGCCGGAGAAGGTCCTTCAACCGCTCCCATGAGGTCACCTGGAAATGCCCCGACTGCTCGAGGCTGGTGATGAGGAGGTTAGGGATGGCTTCCTGGAGGTAATCAAGATTATTATCGCCGGTTTGATTTTTAAAACCGATGACGGCGATGGCGCGCTTAAGCCCTGCGCTATGAGGGAGAATCTTCCAGATGGCGAATCCCATAAGGATCACTGCAATCAAACCGACAACGGGCCATAAGACTTTTTTCAGGCTGAATTGAACCGTGATCTGCTTCGAGGTGATAGTCTTCCGGATGGGCAGAGGCTGCGCAGTGGTCGGGAGCTCCTTCTCGATCCTGGCAAAATCTGTCAGGATTTCAGCCGCGCTCTGATATCTTTTCTCTTTCGGCTTTTCCAGGCACTTGAGGATGATGCGGCCGAGTTCGTCTGGAATTTGGGAGTTTAGGCTTCTGGGGTCGGTAGGCCGCTCGCTTTTTTGCTTGACGGCGACGCTTAAGGGAGTATCACCCTCAAACGGGAGCCGCCCCGTCAGCATTTCAAAAAGAATGATCCCCAGGGAATAAAAATCGGAGCGCTGATCGGCCTCTTTTCCGTCGACTTGCTCGGGCGACATGTACTCGGGGGTGCCGATCATGACGCCGGCGCCGGTTATTCCTCTGGCCACCAGCGAACGGGCGATCCCGAAATCCATGATGCGGGCGTTGCCTTCGCGGTCGATCATGATGTTCTGGGGTTTGAGGTCGCGGTGAACAACGCCGAGGCGGTGGGCTTCGGAGAGACCTTCACCGATCTGCTTGGCGATACTGACCGCCTTGCCGACGGAAAGAGCGCCGATTCTGTGGATCAGGCTCTTGAGGTCTTCCCCGGAAACATATTCCATGGTGATGTAATATGTCCCTTCTTCCCGGCCGAAGTCGTACATCCGGCAGACGTTCCGGTGCGAGACGGCCCGGGCGAGCTTCAATTCGTTCCGGAAGCGCTCGATGGTTCGCTCTTCGCCGGCGATATCGGGATTGAGGAGTTTCAGGGCCATCTTTTCCCGGACTTCCGTGTCAAAAACCTTGTATACCCGGCCCATTCCACCCTTGCCTAGGTCTTCGATAATTTGGTACCTGCGGGCGAAAGTAGTGCCGGCGGCCAATTCTTTGATTGGCACTTGAATAGTCTCCGTTAACGGCATTTCTCTTTCCTGCGATAAAGGAGCGGCGCAGTTGCCGCAGTAGTGGGTGCCGGAGGGGTTGTCAAAATGGCATTTGGGGCATCTCATCTCAATGCGCCTTCCTGATTTGCCTTATAAAGTGGAGGCTGAAATCTGGTTCAAACCATACCACCCCCGCCTGGGGCTGTCAATAGCTTGGCTCCATGACGACAGGTGGGATTATTAAAACGACGAAAAGAAGGTTTTTTTCCCGGAGCATGCTCGTCCGGTAATCCCCGAACGAAACCACGTGGAATTTTTCGTGATCGAACCGCCGGGCGGCGAAAAAAACCAGGAACGTTATCAGGGCGAAGGCGGCCAAAAGGACGCGGAAATCTGCAAACTTCATGAGCAATCCGCCGGCGAGAACTCCGATGGCCGGGCCGAAGCCAACCCAGAACACGTAGAGGCCGTATTTCCGGTTCTGGTCCATGACCTTCTCGTCCTTGTAATAGAGGCTGGTGAGGGAGATGGCGAGAGTGTTCTGGGCCATCCCAAGCATGAGGAACGCGGCGGCCATGAGATAAAAATTTTCCGCCCAGGCAATGAAGAGCAGGAGAAGGCTTTCGGCAAGCAAGCCTCCCCGGATGACGCCGGCCATGGAAAAGCGGTCATTGATCCAGCCCGTGGGAAAGGAGATCAGGAGCGGCGCCAGGGCGAACATGGAGATGATGACGCCGATCTGCATGCCGTTGAACCCGATCTTCAGAAAATGGAGGGGAATGAGGAAAAAGATGGATGTGACCGTGAGTGTGCGGGCGAAATTGATGAAGTGGATTCTCGCGTGTAAAGACATAGGCGCCTTTTTTCTCTTATAAAGACCCCTCATTATAGCTTTTTCCGCGGAATTGTGAAGGATGAGCGGATGCGGGGAGGAGCCGGTGGTTCGACGGCGCTATTGGCGGAACCTTTTGGAGGTGTTGCCGAAGGGCCGGGGAACTTGGGCTATCAGGATATGGCGGCTGTGGGACCCGGCGAATGACAGTTCCAATGCCAAGAGGAGAAAAACCTAACGCCTCAGGACCAGAATGTGGAGTCAGAGCTGCAAAGAGTACCTGGCCCAGGAGAATACGGCTTTCAATGTCAGGAGCAGGAAAACCTGGTCCCCGGCTTGGGAACCAAAAAAGAGCCTAAGGGAAAGGAACAGCGCCAGCAATAATAGTCGGATTTGAATTCTTGCTTTTGCTTTCAGGTGTCAACCCAAAATAGAAATGTCCTATTTTGGGCTTACAATTCACAACCGCCTATTGCAATTTCAATATATTTTCCTTATAATTTTGTTATGGGGGAAATTGATTTTCCTATCAGTTTTTCTCGGTTCTTCAGGTTAGGGGAATATGTACAAACACAAACACCATGGGTCGGTTAGGTTTTCTTTTTTAGCCTTGTCGGGATTCGTGGCGGCGCTGGTCTGTCTTTCGCCCGCGCTGGCGCGGGGGCAGACCGTTGTCGGAACTATCAACTCCCCAGCAGCCACCAAATGGATCTGCATGGCGCTTTATCAGACAGGCGGAAAGCTTTTTATTGCCGATAATACGAATGCCCAAATTCTTGTCTATGATGCCAACTCCCTTGGCTATTTGAATACAATTTCCTTGAGCTCATTTCTTCCAAGCCGTCCCCAGATCATGGCTGTCCACAACGGGACCGGCACGCTGTATGTGGCCGTCAGCACCGGCATGGCGACGAGCGGCAGCACGATCGTGATCATCAACGCGGCTACAAATTCCATCGTTGACACGATCACGAACATCGGCTGGGATGTCGCGCTTGGCATCGATGAAAGCAGGGCGCGGCTCTATACTCTTGGGTACATCAGCTTTGCCGGACATACGTTGACCGCAATCAATTGCACCACGAACGGCATCGTCGGGAGTCTGAATATCACCGCGCTGATTGGAAGCGGAATCCTCGTTCGTTCGACGGACACCTGGCTGAATCCGCTGACCGGCGAGCTGGTCATCGGCAATATCCACTATGACAAGTTCGTCGTTGTTAATGGGCCGGCCATGACGGGAGAATTGATTTCCGCGACGGACTCGCGGGGCTGGACCTGCGCTTGGAATCCTCAGGAAAACAAGATCTATATAGCGACCGTCGATTGGAACGGATATTTCATCTACGACCGGGACACAAAAACGTCGACGACGACGAGCTGCATTAATGACGCCGACAGGCTTTCCTACAGTCAGGCCACCAATCGCATTTACACCGGGGCGGAGGTCAACGGTAAAGCTACGGTCATCGAGGGTGCTACGGATGCGTGTCAGAACGTGAACGTGGCGCCGGGACTGTTCAAGGTCGGCTTCATCACCGCGACGCATCATGCCTATTTTGTCGGGGTTAGATCGATTAAGGTCCTTGATGAGGATACTTTGACGGTTGTGGTCACGATCTCCAACTGCAATCCGGATGCCTATGGTGGCGTCGATTCTCAGGTGGTTGTTAATCAGGCAAAGGGCTGGGTTTTTATTCGGAGCTATTGGACCTCCCCTTCAGAGGGCAGCTGTGTCCGGGTCATCGAAGACGCTGTGACGAAATATAGCTTGACGATTGAAGCGGGCGAAGGAGGCACGACATCTCCTTCCCCGGGAACATATACTTACAATCCGAGTTCTCAGGTTCAGGTGACGGCCGTTCCAAACACCAATTACGAATTTGTCAATTGGACCGGCAGTATCTCCAGCACGCAGAACCCGGTGACAGTCACCATGGATAGCGACAAGACCGTCAAAGCCAATTTCCGGGTGAAATCCAAGTTGACGATTCAGTCCTCCCAGTACGGCACGACCACTCCCAGCCCCGGCGTTTATTATTACGCCACCGGCACTACGGTCCAGGTCAGCGCTATTCCCGATACGTATTGCATATTTGTCAGATGGAGCGGCAGCGCGACGGGAAGCGCCAATCCTCTGTCTCTGCTCATGGACAGCGACAAATCCATCTCTGCTTATTTCCGCTACATCTATGCACCCATCGCGACCGGGCGAAAGGTGCTGAACCGCACGTTCTCGCAAGCGGAATACATCAATATTCTGTCCTGGCAGGCCAACCCGTCCAACGACGGGTTGGATATCACCAAATACAGAATCTATCAGATGAGCGGCACTACGCCTTCCCTGCTAGTTGAGTTGGCGTCCAGCCAATTAGAGTACTACCACCGCAACGCGGGACAAGCCAGCATTCAGTATGCCATCACGGCTGTCACGAGCAGCGGCCGTGAAGGCGCGCCGGCCCTGGTCACCGTTCAATGAAAAGAGCAGCCATGATTAGATACCCACGGCTAAAGCCGTGGCCCTTATTAAAACTCAAGCTTCGCTTGACCTAAATCCTGGGTCTGTTGCCACTGCACATATCTCATGATCTTTGCCTCATCTACGCCCACTGTCGATACGAAAAACCCTGGGGACCACACCACATTCTCTTTCCAATATACGTCGCTCAACCACGAAAACTTTTTCCTCAAGTGGCTCGCCGTCATCCCCTTGATCTTCCCCACCACATCGCCCACAGCATATTTCGGCGGGATGATCATCACCAGGTGAATATGATCTCGTCCCATGTGATAGGCCAATATCTCGCATTCCGGAAGACCTCTCATCACTTTCGGAAAAAGTTTTCTTATATACCCCTGCACCCCAGGATTTAGGATACGGCGGCGATATTTTGGAATCCATATGATATGATATTCGGTCCGATAGGCACCATGCCCCGAAATCCTGATTTCCACTCGCCCATAATATCATATCGCCGCCTACCCATTCACCCACGGGCAAAGCCCGTGGACCTCTGCCCTTCGGGCTTCATTATAGGGGAATTCTATCCGGGCTACAGTCAGAATGACGGGCATTGCTAAAAATACAATCGTCAAACTCCTGTCTGATCTTGGGAAGGCGTGCGCTGAATATCAGGATAAAATATTTAGAAACCTCCCCTGTAAGCATATCCAATGCGATGAGATTTGGTCTTTCTGCTATGCCAAAGAGAAGAATGTTCCCGAAGATAAAAAGGGCTTATTCGGATATGGCGATGTTTGGACGTTCACGGCCATTTGCGCGGATACGAAGCTTATTCCGTCATGGCATATCGGAAGGCGCGACCTGGGGGATGCCACTATTTTCATGAAAGACCTTGCCAGTCGCCTTAAAAACCGCGTTTAATTGACCACAGACGGCCACAAAATGTATTTAGAGGCCGTAGAGGACGCTTTCGGGAAAGATGTAGATTTTAGCCAACCAGTGAAGCTATACGGTCAAACGCTCGAGGGCCAAAAGCGATATAGTCCTCCCCAATGTATCGGCACCCTAAAGACCAAAATCAACGGAAATCCCGACGCTCAAAGGGTTTCTACAAGCTATGTAGAGCGGCAGAATTTAACCATGAGAATGAATATGCGCCGATATACTAGGCTAACCAATGCCTTTTCTAAGAAGGTTGAAAATCTTTTTTACGCTGTGTCCTTGCACTTCATGTATTATAACTTCTATCGGATTCATCAAACTTTAAGAGTAACTCCGGCTATGGAAGCAAAAATAACCGATCATGTTTGGGCGATTGAAAACGTTTTGGATCTTTCAAATGCTTAGGATATTGTTCGGGAAAAACCTTGGCGGTTTTTCAATCGTGCATGGCTGAGAGATTTATTGTTCTCGGATCGACTTTTTCTTCATCGGTTTCATCGTATCGCCTTTCAAAAGGCGATAACAACTGATAACCCCGCGGACACAATCCTGATTTTAAAAGTTCTTTCCCGAGTATAGTAATTTTACGTAGTTCTTCTTTTTTAATGTGCGGATTCTTTTTGCAAATTTTATTTAGATCAATTTTTTTGGTCATTTTTAATGACTCCTATCTATAAGGCCGATATATACCCACTATGTGTAAGACGCCTCTGTCTCCTTTTTTAATCATATAATCATCAAGCAAATCATAATACCCCCTAATTTTTTTATCAAGATCTTTGTTTTCTCCAAAATCATCGATTTTCAAGTTTAAATCTTTCCGTAAAACATCCATAGAAATTCCATAGCCATGAACATGCCACTTTTCGGTCTTGTTCAAAAGCCTAGCAATATCCCCTGCTTGTCTGGCACGCATCCGAGCCGTAACGGTTTTCCCCCTGGTTTCAGTCTTGTTCCAGTTTTTGAACTTATATTTTACAAGCCACTCTTTTATCAACGAGATGGATAACTTTCGCGCTTGCTCGTATTGGTACAATTCGGCTTGGTCAAAACCATTAATGAGAAGTTGCACTTCAGCCTGAGTAATTTTACCATCCTGCGCTTTTTTGATTAATCTTTCATATTGTTCTAAATATCCCAGGGCGGGTACCATCAAACCCTTTGCTGTTTGCAATTGCGGATCAATCGGTCCCAGCCGAGAATAATAATCCATGTGGATTGCATCGCCAGATAGCGCTAATACCGTGCCAGCAGAATAAGCATAATTAGGAATAATAAAATCAACTGTTGCATAATGATGTCGCATTGTATCGACCATGCGCTGGACAATCTCGATGTATCCGCCCGCCGTCGTTAATACAACAACCAATCTTGCTTTATTAGATTTGGCTTTTTTTGTTTCAATAGCAAAGCGGAGCAGATTGTCGATTCCTAATATGATTGGTCCAGAGCAAGACAGACAATCTGCCTCGAAATGCTTCTCAATCTCTTGCAGCCGGTCGTCAAGTTGTTGTTCTATAAAATCATTAGCATGACCAGAGACCGGTGCTGCCATTACATATAAAGTATTACACATCGGAAAAATTTTGTCTATCCTCAAAAAAATTTTCAAACTGACCCACTACCCGGATGCGGGGAGGTGTCCTGGCCAAAAAAAAGGGGCGGCTGTCTCGAACAGCCGCCCCTGATGGGTCTGGATGTCAGACGCTACTTCTTTTTGATGACGATCGAGCCGTTGAAGGTCTTGAGCCGGAGCAAGGCGCCGCCGCTATTCACGATGCCGCGGTGGACCGGATCATTGACCACCTCAAGCTGACGTTTGTAGCGGAGAAGCTGCCGCCGTCGCGCGTCTTGACCAAGGTCGCCCTGATGGCGGCCGAGCAGCGGATGGGGCGATACGGGGACCGGGGCGATACGGGGACGGGCCAAGATAACTAATTTATATCTCTCTAATTAGTCGAGTAGATCATCCATTACTGGATTTCTCCCTCACAGAACCGGACGAGCGGCGTTACCGCATCCGGCTCTTCCGAGCAGGTAACCCGGATTGACACTCAGCCAACCTTCGGAATGCGTGAT
>Ga0315289_10013779_pt1 | contig 11302 bp, 11 predicted proteins | sample YL17G11_40_MG_FD_203452 | JGI IMG/M metagenome (GOLD analysis project Ga0315289, IMG submission 203452) | Sediment microbial communities from Yellowstone Lake, YNP, Wyoming, USA - YL17G11_40 | ecosystem: Environmental > Aquatic > Freshwater > Lake > Sediment | place: USA: Wyoming | collected... | reverse complement strand
AGGTCCGTATGGGTTTCAATCGAAACGATCCCTGCCCATGCGGCAGCGGGAAGAAATATAAGAAGTGCTGTCTGAACAAAGAAAATCAAGGCCTTGACAAAACAAGCAACTCGATCAAGGAAACCAGGCAAAGCATATCGGGCCATAATTCTTCGGTCTTCTATAGCGATCTTGATGCTTTATCGAACAGCGTCGTCGATCTGCTTAAATCCAAAGATTATCAAAAAGCCAAAGATGTTTGCAAAAAATTGATGCAGGAGTATCCCGATCAGGTGGATGGATACGAAAGATTAGCTTCCATTTATGAAGCCGAAGGCGATGTTATGAAAGCCGTCGAGTATTATCGCAAAACGGCAGATTTTATGCTAAACCATCCGGGATTTGATAGTGAGGGCATAAATTACTATAGAGAAAAAGCTGATAGATTGGAAAATGGGACTACTTAGTATCTGTTCAGAATTCATTGACATCCCGAAGAACCGCTCGTTCTGAACCCGTCGAAGGATGAGCGGCCATAGGGAAGCCGCTATGGTTCGACAAGCTCACCATGAGCGGTTGAATGTGGTTCCAGCCAATTCTGAACAGATACTACATAATTTGCAGCTGCCCCTGTAGCGCGCCTGCCTGCTTAATAGCCTGGAAGATCGCTATCACATCGCGCGGGGTAACACCAAGTGAATTAAGGGCCTGGGCCAGATCGCTCACAGTGGTAGTCTGGTCCAGCACCACCATGTCATGGTCTTTTTCTTCCACTACCGCTTCCGGATTCGGGATAATTTCAGTCTGACCCATGGTAAACGGCTGAGGTTGTATGGCTTCCGGTCTGTTGACGATTTCGACTTTCACTCCCCCATGATTTACCGCGACTTGCGATATCTTCACGCTGCCTCCGGCTACTATAGTCCCAGTACGTTCATTAATAACCACCCTCGCTTGAGATGATACTTCAAACTCGATGTTTTCCATGGCCGAAATAAAATCAATCAATTGCATTGATTCCATTCTGCTTTGAGCAGCAGCAAGATTCAGCGAGACCGTGGCAGCGTCCTTTGCCTGCGCAACCGGAACTTGTGCTGCTGCCATCGTATTGGTATCTTTCTTGGCCGTATCTAACGCATTGAAATACTTATTGATAGCATTTGCCATTGAAAGTGCTGATGTAAAGTCCGGAGAGGAAAGATTGACTGATAATTCTTTTGAATTCAAAGGATTCAACTCATATTGGCGCTGAACGATCGCACCATCGGGAATCAGCCCGACAAGAACGTGATTTTTCTTGATATGGACGAGATCTGCATTCTGGATGTCGTAGCCGCCAGTCGCAAGCGGACCTTGCACTGAGGCATATAAAACGGCATCGGGTCCTTGCATTGGCGTGAGTATCAGAGTTCCGCCTTCAAGGCTGGTCGCGTCCCCAAGAGATGATACTGTCGCATCGAGTTTTGAGCCTTTTTTCTTAAATGGTGTAAGTGTGCCGGTGACCATCACGGACGCGACATTGCGCACGCGGATGTATTTATCCGGCAATTCGACGCCCAGGTTTTTAAGCATGTTGACGATTGTCTGGTTTGTAAAGACCGTCTGGCTTTTATCGCCGGTGCCGGCCAGGCCGACCACGAGCCCATACCCATAGAGCTGAAGGTCTTCAAGCCCGGAAAGTGCGGCGACATCTTTTATGCGCGTGGTCTGTTGCGCCGGCAGTTGGGCGGCAACGATCAGCAGCAGAATGCCCGGGATTATGCAATTTTTCAGTTTCATAGCGCACCGTCCCTTTTCCTATGTGTCCATGATGAAAGATTTCGCGATTACAGCAGCCAATTCAGAAACCGTGCAAGCAGGCCCGGTCTCTGGCCGTTGTTGGCCGTGCCTTTGCCGGAATAGGTGATCTTTGCATCGGAAATCTGGTAGGACAGTATCGTATTATCCGAGCCTACGTCCGACGGCCGCACGATACCGGAAATCTGGATGATCTCTTTTTCCGTATTGATCTCCACGGTTTTGCTGCCTTCGATGACCAGGTTTCCATTGTCAAGTACCTTGATGACACGCGCGGAAATTTTGGCGACCAGCGAACCGGCGCGGGTGGTGCTGCCTTTGCCGTCGTACGCCACATCGGTGCCCGCGGCGGCGCCAAACTGCGGCAGAAAGCCCAGCGCACCCGTTCCGCTCATGCCCTTTACCGATGCGCTATTCTTCTTCGCGGTATTGGTGCCGCTCTGGCTGCCGGCCTTGGCCTCTTCCACGACCATCACCGTGAGAATATCATCGATCTTCATGGCCCGATGGTTCGTGTAAAGGTTGTTGATGTCCGCCCCAAAAACGCCGTAGGCCTTGATGATCAATACAGCCATGATCCAACGCAGAATTCTGCTTTTCATATGGCACCCCTGCTGGTAAGGATTTTTACCCGCCCTTTGCCGATGACCAGCGCCCGCACCAATTGACGGGATTGCCGGTTTTCAATCCAGATTTTATCGCCGATGGACCCATTTTCGCGGGCCAATCCTGCAATCGACACCGTGACCGGACCGCCGGACACCGACAATTCGACCTGTTCGCCGCGCTCAATCGCCGGAATGCGCGCAACCATGCGTTCGTGGATCACCATGCCAGCGGAAATCGTACGCATGGCCCGGCGACCGTCCAATTGCGAGAGGGAATCATAGCACCTGTTGGCATAATTGGTGATATCAATGCGCTTCAGTTCACAATTGAGGTTTGAGAACGGATCCCCGCGGGCTATCGTTTGACGGGCAACAATGACCGGCGTACTGATGCGGATCTGCGTCAGCACGGCAGTCTGAAATGTCCGGCTTCCCTGGACCAGAGAAATTCTAATTGATGAATATCCTTTGGGATAATTGCTGCTTAAGCCGGAGATCTTCAGTTGAAAAGGCTTATTGAAGCACCGGATCTCTTTCTCTTTTTCATCAAATACGATGCGGAAATCTTCCGGCTTCCAACTGACTGTCCGCTTGAGATATGATTCAAGCGAATCCCGATAATCGCCGAACTTCAGGATCAGGCAATCGCTTTTAATGCGAATGCGCTCGGCGCCTTTGGATTCGAATACAAGGGTGGGAAACAATGGCGCCAGGTCATATCGAATGATCTCCTCTGGAGATGCAAAGCGGCTGAATCCCGGAGGAGCGGATTCGCCGATAACCGTGGATTCAAGGGTCGACCGAATTTCCTCAGGCACATTGACCGAAGCAATCTGACCAAGGGTAAATACTGTATCATTTACCATGACGGAATCCTGGAAATCCAATATCACCCGTTCGGAACCGAAAGCAAGGGAAAAGAGAACAACCATGCTGATCAGCGTTCGGTCCAGATGGAATTCGAGCGGCATTATAATGTTCTTTAATAGATTATTGTTACTCATCTAATATCAGCATATTATCGCTTAATGTTATTAGCTGTTTGGAGCATCTCTTCCGATACCTGGATTGACTTTGAAACGATCTCATATGCCCGTTGTGCGGTAATCATATTGACCATCTCCTCTACGATCTGCACATTGGAAGCCTCGACATATCCCTGTGAAAGCTGTCCCATGCCGTTTTCGCCAGGCATCTCAATCACCGGTGAACCGGATGCATCCGTTTCAACGAGTAGATTATTTCCCAGGGATTTTAAGCCTGCCGGGTTAACAAATCGTGCTAATTCGATCTGGCCGATCTCCGTAGAAGTCTGCTCGCTGGGCAGAATTACACTGACCTTGCCTCGCGCGTCAACGGAAAACCCCTGGGAGCCTTCCGGTACTACAATGCGCGGCTCAAGGAAAAACCCGGAGGATGTTACGATGGTTCCGTCAGAAGAGAGTTTGAATGTGCCGTCGCGAGTGTATGCGGTGCCGCCTTCGGGCAACTGAATCTGGAAAAAGCCCTCACCTTCAACAGCAATATCCATGGGATTCTGGGTCTGATTCAGGGAGCCTTGTTCGAAAATGCGTGGAGTTGCAGCAAGCCGGACCCCTAGGCCGACCTCGATACCGGCGGGAGATACGCTACCTTCAAAATTCCGCACGCCCGGCTCGCGGAGGGTCTGGTACATCAGATCCTGGAACTCGGCTTTCTGCCGTTTGAAACCGGTGGTATTGACGTTGGACAAATTATGAGAAATCGTATCCATATAAGCCTGTTGCGCTTCCATCCCAGTGGCGCCGGTATACATGCTGCGGATCATATGGGGCTCCTTTTCATATTTCAAATCATTGGGTTATATCGATTGTTGATTGATTGGATTTCTATTTATTTCCTCACCTATCTCCCGTATTCTCTGACCTCTGACCTCTGACCTCTGACCTCTGATCTCTGACCTCTGGCTTCTGGCCTCTGGGCCTTCCGCGCTAGATCCTGCCCACCTGATTCGCAGCCTTATCAAGCGTCTGGTCCTGCGCAAGCAACGCTCGCTGGTCAGCTTCAAAATTCCGATACGCAGCGATCATTTCGACCATATTTTTGATAATGTTGACATTGGAAGATTCCAGAAATCCCTGACGGATGACATATCCGGGCGATTGTATCGGCTTTGTCTCATCCGCGTTCTTGGGAATAAAGCAGCTTGTTCCCATGCGCAGGAGATTATAAGGCTTTTCGAAATCAACGATGCGCAGAATGCCTTTAGTTTCATTCCCTTGCAATACTTCACCTTCGCCGGTCACCGTGGGCGCCGGGGCATCCTGATCAAGCTTGATATAGCCCTCTTTGCTCATGACCTTCCAACCCTCGGAATTGACGAGAAAGCCATCGGGATCAGATGAAAAATTCCCATTTCGCGTATAGCCGACACCATTCGGCGTCATTACCGTGAAAAAGCCGGAGCCCTTGACCAGAAGATCCATTGGATTGCCGGTAGTGCGTGGAGCGCCTTCGGAGTAGTCCACATACACCTCGTCAGGCTTGATAGCCATATTTACATACGGCTGGCGCTTAGTATCAGCCAGACATTTATTCAGCTCTTTGGCAAAGAGCCCGCTTTCTTTATAGCCCGTGGTATTAATATTTGCGAGATTATTGGCGATCTGGTCCTGCTTCTGCATGAGCATGGTCATGCCCTGGGATGCGAGATAAATGCCTTGGATCATAAATCGACCTTTCAATATGAAATTCACTAGTATTGCATGCATATTCCATGCCGGAAATAGCGAATTTTATAACATGTTGATTTTTCGAATATTAGGTACCAGAAGATAGGTCGGTGCATCAGGCTTCAGCGGCTCTTTTTTGCCGGATCATGGCAGGTTTTGCCGCGGGCGGTATTCCGTGCCGGATCGGCATTTCAGGCGTATTCGTGGGATGGAATGGGCCTGCGGTTATTTCCGGTATTCCATGATTTTGCGGCAGATGCAGACCGCCTGCACCTGCATTCGCTGCATTTTATGGTATTGCATTGTGGGGATTCTGGATTCCATAAACCTCACTGTCCGGGGGACAGTGGCACGCCATGCCGCTCCTGATCAGCAGATAGGGCGCATTCGCGATAATGTTGCTCGGAATATGGAACCAGTATGCCGGAACTTCATGATTCGATATTCAGCGTTCGACATTCGATATTATGCTTTGCAGTTTTCCGCGCATAGCACCGCGCATTGCTTCGCCCATGGGTTATCAGATATTTTGAGATGTCTGGTTGTATCCGGCAGCCCGGTATAGTCAAATACATTTGCGGCACCCATGAAAAACGACGATCTCCCCTCCCCGATCCAGCAGCTGCTTGAACGGGAATTTCCTGCGATAAAGCCGGCCATTGCAATCTCCTCCGATATCAATGCCGAGGGACGATTCGGCGAAGAATGGCTGGTTGTCATCAGCGATGCGCTGCTGACCATCACCCTTGACAATGGAAATGCCGTCATTCGTACCAGGATGGTCATAGGCGATATCGATACCATCGAAGCGGTCAACCTGGTCGGCCGCGGGGTCATCGAAGCCGGGACCAAGACCGGCATCAGCCGCCTGCTTTCCTATTCCAGCGCACGGTCGCAGAAATTCTTTGAAGCCGCGGAAAAAATCCGCGCTCTCAAAGAGGGAAAACCGATTGACAATGGCGGCAAACCCGAAGACCATGAGAAGAAATGCGACGTCTGCGGCAAGCCCGTTCCGCCCGATCTTAACCGCTGCCCGCGGTGCGTACATAAAGGCAAAACATTTCTGCGCATCATGGATTTTTCCCGCCCGTATGCCGGACTCCTGCTGCTGATTTTCCTGTTTATGATCCTGAGCACTGTGTGCGGGCTCGGCATACCATGGCTCAGCAAATTATTCATCGATTATATTCTGAAACCGGATGCCGTGACCGGCGTCTTTGAATATGCACAATGGCTTCCTATAGCGGTGATTGCCATGCTTGTAGCCTATACCGCGCAGCTCTTTCTGGGAGGCGTGCAGGAACGCTTTTCCGGCGCTCTGGGATACCGGACCGTCTATGATGTGCGCGCCGCCATCTACGAAAAACTGCAGGAGCTCTCCCTTTCTTTTTTCGACAAGCACCAGACCGGCGGCCTTCTTGCGCGCGTCAATCAGGACACCGGCGAACTGCAGCGCTTTATTGTGGATTTCTTCCCGCTTTCCCTCGAAAGCCTGTTCCTGCTGATCGGCGTGGGCATTTTTCTCTTCATCCTCAGCTGGCAGCTTACGCTCTTTATTCTGGTCCCGGTGGTGGCTACGGTCTGGTTCCTCAAGCGGATCTTCCCCCGAGTCTGGAACTACTTCCACCGCTATTACCATCGACGTTCGCGCCTGAGCGCGCTGGTCAACGACGCCATATCGGGAATTCGGGTTGTCAAGGCATTCGGCCAGGAAAAGCTCGAGGTCTCCAAATTCGACAAGCGCAGCGCCGATTACCGCGACTCAGGCATCGACCTGGTGAAGCAATGGAGCGTCTATCACCCGATCCTTCACTTTTTCATCATGTCCGGTACTATCATTGTTTGGGCCGTGGGCGGCCACCTGGTGATCGGCCATAAAATGACCATTGGTTCCATCGTAGCCTATTCAGGCTATCTGGCCATGTTCTACCGGCCGGTCATGACGCTCACGCGGCTCATTGAAATGGTCACCAATTCACTCTCCGCCGCCGAACGTGTCTTTGATGTGATTGATACCGAGCCGCAGGTCAAAGACGACGAACATGCCGTTGAAATGCCGGATATCAAGGGCGCCATCGAATTCCGCGGAGTCACCTTCGGTTATGCCGCATTCAAACCGGTCATTAAAGAACTCACCTTCTCGGTGAATGCCTGCGAAAAAGTGGGGTTGGTGGGCAAAAGCGGAGCCGGGAAAAGCACGATCATCAACCTGATCTGCCGGCTGTACGACGTGGACCGCGGCGAAATCCTCGTGGATGGGGTTGACATTCGCAAAATCAGGCATGCCGACGTGCGCCGGCAAATCGGCGTGGTGCTGCAGGATACCTTCCTGTTCAACGGAAGCATCTATGAAAACATCGCCTATGCCCGGCCGGATGCCACGCGCGACCAGATCATCGAGGCGTCGATCGCCGCCAATGCGCACGAATTCATCGTCCAGAAATCCGACGGCTATGATACCGATGTGGGCGAACGCGGCAACCGGCTTTCGGGTGGCGAAAAACAGCGTATCGCCATTGCGCGCGCCATCCTGCGCGATCCGGCGGTGCTCATCCTGGATGAGGCCACGTCGTCAGTCGATACGCACACGGAAAAAAAGATTCAGGATGCGCTCGATACGCTCACGCGGAATCGCACTACGATCGCGATCGCCCACCGTCTCTCCACCTTGCGAAGCTACAACCGTCTTCTCCTCATTGACGACGGCGCGCTTGTCGAGCAGGGCACGCATGAGGAATTAATGGTAAAAAAAGGCAAATTCTACGAGCTTGTCACCATGCAACAGGAGATGTCGGCCATTATCGGCGCCTCCGCTGAGGAACAGAAAAACCATGGCCATGAACATTCTGGACGCTGGCACCATCACGTTTGAGAGAACGCCTACAGGCGTTCTCAATGCGCTGTATCGTAAAACGGAGCGGCATGAAAATGTCCGTTGCGCGCCTTTATTCCCGCATTCTCCGGATGCCGGCTACATCTCAATTCTCATCAAGAAAGAAAAGGAATACATTGAGCTGGGGATTGTCCGCGATCTGAATGTGTTTTCCGCGGACCAGCGGCGCCTGATCGAGGATGACATGGCATTCCGTTACTTTGTGCCGGAAATCACCGACATCACGAAAATCAACAGCAAGCACGGCATGGACGAATGGGCGATTCAAACCGACCGCGGCGGCCGCACGATACAGGTCCGCGACCGGAAAGAGAATGTCGTGCTTACCGACAAAGGCGCGATTTTCGTGACCGACTCGGACGCCTGCCGGTATCGCATCAGCGACCCTCGCCGTCTTCCTCCCCGCGCACAGGACCTGCTGGAAAAGCAGATGGTGTGAATGCCGGACATTCCCATGAATTTCCGTGACGATCTTCGCGTTTTTATCACCGGCGTCAGCTCGATCCACGGATGGCCGATGTATCGCCGCCTGAGCAGTTTGCTGCCGCCGGACCGCATTTTCGCCATTCGCCCGCCGTCAATGGAAGTCCCTCGCGGCAACAATATCCTGCCGCGCTGCATCACCGATTTCCGCGCACTCGCGGAAATGGTTCTGCGGCTGCTGATTGCCGATGCGCGCGGCATTTTCCATCTGGGCGGGCCGCGGGCGCGCAGCCTGCACGAAATCGGGCAAATGGTCGTTGAGCGCGGCGGCTATCAGCCGCACCTGCTGAATGCGATATCGCGCGCGGAAGAGGTCAATGGCCCGCCGCGCGTGGCTAATGTGGCGCTGAATTCGCGAAAGGCGGCGGCAATGGTGCCGGATTTCAGGATTGGGGATGCCTGGTGATTGCCTTTCATGCAGCAGGGAGACTATATTTTTCTCTATTACGGTATTCCTATCGAATGAATATCGAACAGCAGAACATCGAATTTCGAATGTCGAAGTTCAGAGAAGGATTGGAAACCATCCGGCAGCCATAATCGCGATCATCAAGAAATACCATCAACCATCAAACCCACTACCCCGGAGGCATAAGCACCATGGCGTATACGTATGACGAACTGAAAGGGAAAACCGTTGCCGAACTTCGCGAGATCGCGAAAAATGTTGATAACGAGGCAGTAAAAGGCTATTCGCAGCTCAATAAAGAGCACCTGCTGGCAGCGCTGTGCAAAGCGCTCAAGGTCGATACCCATGGTCACCACAAGGCCAAAGTGAACATAGATAAGATGAACCTGAAGCTAAAAATCAAGGAGTTGAAGAAGGCGCGGGACGAAGCCATTGCCGCCAAGGACCACACGAAGCTCGAGCGCGTTCGCCGCCAGATTCATAATGTCAAGCATGAATTACGCAAGGTATTCGGCTGATCTTTGCATCCGCGCCTGAAGCGCTGAATAAACAAATCCGTAAAGCAGAAAGGGAACGCCGCGGGCGTTCCCTTTCTGCTATTGTCCGGATTCCCAAGGTTCAGCGCATTACGATCGTTCGCAGGTATTCCGCATTGTCCTTCGCATACGCCGTTATCACGCAGCCGGAAAGCGCAGCCCGCGTCAGCGTTTTCCCATGAATATCGTACCATCGCGGAAGAAATGATCCGCGCTTGATGCGCGCGCCCGGATCGGCCTTATGGTTTTTCGGCTGGACCGGCTTGTCCGCACCGGCGTTCCAGCCGGCAATCGACCGGATCACCGCGGACAGCGAATCCGCCAGTTTCTGATGATACGCGGTGCCGGGATGACAGCATACATAGTCCCCATTCACAAATTTCGGATATGCGCACCAGGCAATGTCGGTCTTTCCTGCCCCGATCTGCGCATTATAGACGCTTCGGAGGACCTTTTGCGCCGAATCCAGGCTGCCGCACTGATCATACGGGCCCATTATTACGATTTTCGTGCCGGGATAGAGCGTTCGCACGCTGTCCAGCAATCCGGCATAGGCGGGCATGAACTGGGCGGCCGTGGCAGGCTTCCGCCATTTCTCGCCGGCCATCTGGAAGCATTCGGCGAAATCATTGGTGCCAAGGTTGATGACCACGACCTGCGGCGTCCACGATGTGAAATCCCAGGAAGATGCGGGATTGTTGATAAGCGTGCGCCGGCAGAGCTGGCGCATGGTGACGGCCGATACCTGATTGCTGTCCGAATGATTATGGACCGCCCCTTTCCCCGACACGGCAATCAGGTTCGCATCGGCGTTCAGTGCGCGCGCCGCGATTGACGCATAGGATGCCCATGCGTCGTTGACGCCATAGACGCACGTGGCCCAGTCCGCGGTTCCCCGGGCGCCGGCGCCTGCGGTATGGGAATCGCCGATGAATTCGATGCGCCGGCTTGCTGCCGCCGGCAGCGCAGACAGAGAGGCGCCGTCATCCAGCACCAGCCCGCCAAACGTGATGGCTTGCTCAGCGGATTCGCCGCGCTGCGAGACCATAATCTGGTGGCTGCCGGTCAGTCCGGTGGCAACAGCATAGGTGTCAACGCCAGCATGCGCCAAGAAATACCGGACGAATGCGCCGTCGATGATAACATTGAATGAGCAGCTATCCAAAGACTGGCGAAGGATGGCTTTGCAGCCGCTCCCCTGCATAGCGATAGCGATGGTGGAACCCGGCCAGTTGAATTGCGGGGCAACCGCGGAGGAGTGATCGAACCGGCCAAAATAGCGGACATTCTGATTATCAGCGGAAATGAAGGTGACAGACCAGGTGGCGGATGCGGCAGCGATTGCTAACGTGCATCCGGCAACGAATGAATATTTCGAACGCATAGAGCTTGATCCTCCGACAGATTGTGTTTATCATATCCCTCATTACAAAATAAATCTCAGCATGCAAATAAAGAATCAACGTATTGATTCACATCAATACAGTGATTATTTTGGGTCGTATGGATTTCATTGCTCTTTCCGAGAAATTAAAGGCAATTGCCGATCCAACACGGCTGCGTATTCTCAAACTATTGCCGCCAACGGACACATGCGAACTTGTCTATAACGTCTCGGAACTTGCGGAAGAGCTATCCGTCCCGCAGCCGACAGCATCGCACCATCTCAAAGTCCTATATAATGCGGACCTTGTTAAATGCCGCAAGACGTGCCGGGATGTCTATTACTGGATTGATAAGGAGAGATTGGATACAGTGATGAAGCAATGCGCGGAGATCAGTAATTTCGAGATTTCATAAATGCATCGGAATAAATCAGCTATCCCACGGATCACACGGATCAACACGGATAAAAAGATACCGTTGATTCGTCTTTTGGTTTATCA
>Ga0315289_10013778_pt1 | contig 11303 bp, 11 predicted proteins | sample YL17G11_40_MG_FD_203452 | JGI IMG/M metagenome (GOLD analysis project Ga0315289, IMG submission 203452) | Sediment microbial communities from Yellowstone Lake, YNP, Wyoming, USA - YL17G11_40 | ecosystem: Environmental > Aquatic > Freshwater > Lake > Sediment | place: USA: Wyoming | collected... | reverse complement strand
GTACGACAAATGTTGGTGTAACTACTGATATTAGTTGGACTGGTGGTGATCCTGATGTGGGTGATACTGTATTGTATGATGTTTATTTTGGTACGTCTATTACGCCATCTAAGGTTTCAAGTAACCAGTCTGGGACGACATATGATACTGGTACGATGGGTTATAACACCAAGTATTACTGGAGAATTGTAGCTTGGGACAATCATGGGGCAAAGGCAACAGGTCCTAGATGGGATTTCACTACTATGCTCGCACCAAACAATCCACCTAACATGCCGAGTAGTCCTGTTCCTGCTAATGGTACGACAAATGTTGGTGTAACTACTGATATTAGTTGGACTGGTGGTGATCCTGATGTGGGTGATACTGTATTGTATGATGTTTATTTTGGTACGTCTATTACGCCATCTAAGGTTTCAAGTAACCAAAGTGATACTACATATAGCACAGGACCAATGAATAATAATACACAATACTTTTGGTATATCGTCGCATGGGACGATAATGGAGCAAAAACCAACGGACCAATATGGTCTTTTACTACAGAATCTCAAATTTATTTTAAATTGGTACCAATTGATGATTCATTCACTACAAATATACATAAAAGTAAAAACTTTGGTAAGGTTAATTTGATGATTTCTGCTAATGTAGGAAAAAAAGTTGAATACTACATTTGGTTTAAATTTGATTTGAATAGTTTACCAGTTAATGATATAAACTCTGCGAAATTGCATTTAAATACTTTAATATGTTGGTCATGTCCACCATTCTATGATAGCATTTTTGGAGCTCATTTCTGTGAAAACGATAACTGGAATGAAAACAATATTAAATGGATAAATCAACCAGATTTTAATTCTGACCCTGAAGACACTGTGGTCAATCCAAAATCATTCGACCATATTGAATTTGATCTAACAAATGTTGTACATTCTGAATTAAATGGTGATGGTTATCTTACAATGATAATAAAAAGTGAAAATAATTGTGCATTAAATTTTCTAAGTGTATTTTCAAAAGAAAACCCAGAAAATATAAGACCATATCTTGAAATAGCATAATAATAAAAGAGACAAGATATCGTACTTCCGTACCATAAACAGCAGTTCCAAAGATACATCACAAGAGAAATTGCAGATAAAACAGGTTGCGAAGCACGCAAAGTACGCAATGCCATCAAAGCATTCAACCAACATGGGTTGAAGATCTTAAACCGGGGAAAAGCACCTGGCGCAGAACCGAAGTTTTCTAAAGAGCAGAAAGCCCAGATACTGATGATTGCAGCAACAGAACCAAAAAAGCTTAAATTGCATTTTACCACCTGGAGTCTCCAGAAACTGCAGCAGTATCTTATTCAGCAAGGAGTTGTTGATTCCATCTCCATTGAAACCATCAGATGTCTATTGAAACAAGAAGGGATGAAACTGCAGAAAAGTAAACGATTCCAATACAGTAACGACCCATTGTTCGCTAAAAAAAACTACGGATCGATTCGCTAAAAGAACACCAACCACCAAATGGTGTCGTGCTGTCGTTTGATGAGAAAGGAAAGACACCAGTTAAACAGTATGGCGGTTGGAAATGGACCAACGAACAACAATACCGCATCCCCTGCGCTCAGAAAGTCAAAGGATTGTTTGACCTGTTCGCAGCCAAAGACATCCACACCGGCATACGACACCACCTGTTCTACACATGGAAGAACAGCTTCATCGTCATCGACTTTGTCAACTGGCTTCTCTACACAATATATCCAGAAAATGATCTGTACCTTATCCTCGACGGATGGAGCGCACATAAATCCAAAGCATTCCTTGCATATGCTGATCTGCAACCCCGGTTACATCTGGTTCCATTACCAACTTGTTCATCCTGGATGAATGATATAGAACGAGATTTTTCGAGGATACAACGAGATGTTTTGGATAACAGTTGTTTTTCTTGTCCTAAGGAGGCTATGGATATGATTTCTGCATATATTGAAAAAGAGCTTAATTCAAGTTGAAGGCGTAATTAACCCATAAAATTGGAGCGGTTATCTGCAGATCGTCAAAAACCTCGTGAGTTTTCGCCTCTTTTAATTGGTTTTCATTCCAATTGTTGATCTCATGGGGATAAGTTACTATTTTTATATCATTTCTGTTAATTAATAATTCTTTTATTTGATAACATTTAGGACAATCTTCTAAAGAAAATAATATTTTGTTAACCATTGTAATCCCCTTGATTTTTTTAAGCTAAATACAATTAATGATTTATTTTAATTTTTATTAAATTAACGTACAAGAATCAGGAAAAAATTTATATTGATAGCATATAACAGCATCCTTATGTTACAAAAAAAGCATCTACTAATAATCGGCGTAATATTAATAATATTAGTTGTAGGTTTAGGAGGATGCTTCGAGTCTTCTAACACTGAAATAAACGAAAAAAGCTTGTTTATTGGTGTATGGAAAATGTTAGAACCCGAGGGCCAAGACCATAATACAACGCTCATAGCTTTGATCAATCAATTTCTTCTTCAGATGTCCCCCCAAATAACAGACTTGGAGACGCTTCTAAACGTTTGAATTCAACATTGGATTTTAACATTGGAGCTAGCTCAACCCCATTTTTTGAGGATAAGTTTAGGACAAACTTTGTTCTATTATGAGCCGTTCCTCTCATCTTGATTACTTGAAGCGTTCTTATTAGGTTTCCCATTCGTTCAACATCTTCCAAAAATATTATTCCATCTGCGATAAACTCTTCTATCCCATATTGAGAATATTGCAAGACGCATGGCGGTATTTCAGATGTTAAAATAGTCGTACAATTCATAGCTGCTAGAGATGTTCCCAGCCTAAAAATGAAATCTCTGATCATTTCATTGGTTTGCAATCTGTAACACAATGAGGTTATTGAATCTACTACCAACCGTTTTGCGCCCAGTTCTTTTGTAATATCTCTGATCACTTCAAATAAAATATTAACATCTTCATCAGTATATCTTTCAGAATTCAAGCCAAGACGATCACTAATATTCCATAAATCAATAATGCTAAGTTTATTTAATTTTATCAAGTTCTCATCAAAAAAATCATACCCGTTTAGGTGTGAAATTAATTTGTTTATGGTTTCTGAAGTGGTAAAAAAAACTCCCTTTTCATCTAATTTAATACCATTAGTTAAAAATTCCATAGATATTGTACTCTTACCTACCCCGCTGGCTCCTGTTATTAGAACAGTGCTACCTACTGGAATCCCCCCGTAAAGCTCTGAATCTAATTCTTCTATCCCAGTTTTGCATCGGGATTTAATTTTCATGCCTTCTCTCCTGCACCCTCAAAATATCAAATATCTTAGTAATTTAAAACTTTATTTCTCATCTAAAACTGTATTGTGTAAAAGAAATACATATTAATAATACTTTTTTGATTAGATGATGAGATTATCCAATCAGGGGAAATAAAATGACGAAAGATGAAGAACTATCAAGATATATGATACTGATTGAAAACTACAAAGAGCAATTGAATTCGTTGGATATGCAATATTCGTATCTGCAAGCCGCTATTGCTGACTACAATAAGGCCAAAATCACATTAGAACAACTGATTAAAGCAGATGACGGCACCGAAGTCTTGCTTCCCATTGGTGGAAGTACTTTTGTTAGTGCGACTGCAAAAAGCACATCCAAAGTACTTTTTGACATAGGTGGTGGCATAGTAACTGAAAAAACATCTGAGGATGCTATTAAAAAAATAGTTAAAAGGATAGAAAGTCTGCAGCAAACTCAAGAAAAATTATCTTCCATGGCACAGCAATTACAGACAGAAGCAACACAAATATCTGATAAAGCACAGAGACTTCTAGAAGAAAAGAAAGAATAAACTTTTAGGTATGGAAGATGTTTAAATTTTTAAAGAAAAAATTAAAGAGATTTGAAGATCAACTTGAAGCCGAGTTGCAAACAGAATTAGAAAAAGAGACAAAAAAAGTTGAAGAGAAAAAAATAGCTGAAAAACCAGTAGAAGCACCAAGATCAATAGAGAAACCTGCTGTCGAAGAGCCAAAAAAAAAGATCGCCAAACCCAAAATAGAAGAACCGCCTCAAAAAAAGATAGAAAAGCCAATTAAAAAACCTGAAGAAAGAGCAGAGCTAGAAAAACAAAGAAGAAAAGAAGAGATTGACAAACAGATTGAAGAAAGCATAGAAACGGAACTACAGCATATTTTGAGGACTAGAAAAAGTATAGAAGAAATTGTAAAAACAGAGGAAGCAAGGCCATCCCGTGGCATTAGCGAGGAAAAACTAGACGAGTTGCTGTGGGATCTTGAAGTAGGTCTTCTAGAATCTGATGTGGCGTATTCTGTTATCGAATCTATAAAAAAAGATATTAAAGAAGAACTCAGGCATGTTTCATTCGAAAGGTCAAAGGTTGAAGAGTTGGTTGAAAACGTACTGCGTAATGCGATAACCCATGTTTTGAAATCAAATGAGATAAATTTCAATGAATTTATTGAGAAAAGTAAGAAACCTGTTGTGCTAATGTTTGTAGGGGTAAATGGCAGTGGAAAGACCCTATCCATAGCAAAGATTGCCTATATGCTGAAAAAACAGGGTAAGTCTTGTGTTATGGCTGCAGGTGACACATTTCGTGCTGGAGCTATAGAACAGTTGGAGATCCACGCAAACAATCTCGATGTGAAACTTATAAAGCATGGACCTGGTGCTGACCCGGCTGCTGTGGCGTATGATGCAATTGAACATGCAAGAGCAAAACACAAGGATGTAGTTTTGTTAGATACGGCAGGAAGGATGCAAACAAACGTCAATCTAATGGATGAAATGGCAAAGATAAAGCGTGTCGCAAAGCCAAGTATGATTTTGTTCGTTGGAGATGCTTTGTCTGGCAATGATGCTGTAGAGCAAGCAAAGCGATTCAATGAGATCGTTGGCATTGATGGCGTTATTTTGACAAAAGTAGATACCGATGCTAAAGGTGGGAGCGCCCTATCTGTTGCGTATACGATTGGTAAACCTCTGCTTTTTATAGGTGTAGGGCAGAAATATGAGGACCAAATTCCCTTTGACGCTCAGTGGATGTTAGATAACATTTTCGGTGAATAGAATATAGTTTCACAGATTGTTTTTGAACATTCTTTTTCCTCTTAAAAACACCGAAATACTCTTTTGGATAAGAACTGTAAAGATACTGGGTACCGGTTGTATAATAACACCTTAATAAGCAAACAGACAAAATCAGGATTGAGGACTGATAAAAAATGATGATAGTCGGCCAGGTCTCAACGCAGGAAGAAGCAAAAGAGATGGAATTCGTAGCAAAGATACTCGTTGTAGGAAACAGAGCAAGAATGCTTGCTTCAAAATCAAAGGGGATGTAAAATGAATAAGAATGACAAAGGAAAAAACACCAAAAATAAAAAAAATATCCCAAGCGAAATACCCATCTGGGTCAACATAGTATAAGATATTTATTACAGGCATCCAGTACAGTTGCATTTTGATTTATAGTCGCTACTTTTTTAGTCATAACATCTTTCACAAACATTTTTCATTACCTGGAAAGGCCCTCATGATTACAAATATAAAATCAGCTACATCTTTATATATAATATGCATAACGATCCATATCATAGTTGATTAATGTGAAAATAAAATCCAGAAACGAGATACTAAATGATATTGTAAGGGATGCAAAGAAATATCCTAGAGAATGGAAGGCAGTTTTTGGAAAAGATAAAGATCGACTATCCCACGACTATTACATTTTCAATCCAAACATAGGAATTTATCTGTTGAAAGAGTATCAAAAAAACCCATTAGAGGTAAAGGGAATCGGTGGAAAGGTAGCAAGGCATATAGAGGAAGATGTTGAAGACGAGATAACTAGATATGCCGGCGATTTTGGAATAGTTCAAGGAAACATTCGAAGAATTTTAAAGAACATAGAAAAAGGCATACCTCCCCAAAAAATATTAGATGCGGCAATGGATGGAGGGGATCTGGGGATTAAAATACCCGTTAGGGGACAGGCATCTTCATCAGAAAAATCGTTTACAAATTTGCGTGAAACGCTTTCAACAAAGCAAAAAAGACTTGACGAAAAACTTGAAGAAATGATGGCAGAAGAGGGTTTGTACACTTCCTACGGTTAAAAATTTAGGAAAGATATTGTTTTATTTTGCTTTCTGCTGTTTTCCTTTTTTTTTGCAGATCCACTAGCAATTTTTCCATGAGCTGTACAGCATATTTCTTACAGTTACCGCACATGCGTTGTCCATTTTTACAAGATGCGTGAATCTCTTGCAGTTCTTTATCGTCCTCGATTAGATGATATAAAAAGAGTTCATATATCATACATTCATCTGGTTTTCCACCTTCTTTTTTCTGTGCTTCTAGGCTTACTGCTCCTCCAGTCTTTGCGTTCATGATTTTCTTTGCAGCTGTTTCTGGTGGATCAGTTAAAAATATAGCACTTTCTGGTTTGGAGGACGACATTTTATCTCCAGTAAGTCCAGTAATAAATCTATGATAGGTGGAAGATGGTTGAATAAATCCGTATCCTCCAAACTTAGTCTCTGATTTAGCCAGTATCTCATCAATCTTTGGAATGTCATCTTCTTTTGCTTTTTGTATGTAAATTGCTTTGTAATCATTAATCCGTTTCAATTCTTTAAAATTGAGTTTATGCAAAATTTCCTCTGCGTTGTCCAATAACTTCTCGACGTCTGTATCAATCTTTACGAAAACCCCTATTTTATTATCCTTTGTTACAGTGACATTGTATAATCTATGAGCTTGAGCGATATCTCTGCTTAATCGTATGTGTGGATCCTGATCTACACCTACAGGTACCAATGTTGGTCTAACTCCACCAAATTTTTCAAGTTGAACATGCAGGATATCACCAGTTTGCACTAATGGTGAAAATATATGCGCCATATTGGTCGATCCATCAAATCCATAGGTGGCAACCATCGTTGACCAGTTGATCTTTTTAGCCAAGGTGTAAGCCATGTCTTTTACATCTTGATTCTTTGATTGGAAATAGATGTGACAATTCTCTGGTTTTAGACCTAGTGCAATGTAATTTTTAATGTATTCATTTACTGCAAGCGCTTTTGTTTCTTCAAGAGTTAAACCACGGGTTGCAAACGCTTCTATGTCTGCTACTGCAATAAAAATATCTGCACCAATACTCTGATAATAGATAACCTCATCAATAACCATCTTATGGCCTAGATGCATTTTTCCTGAAGGCATAAGTCCAGTTAGAATGGCCCAGGGCTTCTTTTTGCGTATTGCATCGTGAACCCGCTCAAAATTTCGGTGACCAAAAACAATGCCCCTCCTCAGAAGTTTATGTGGGTGAGGCAAATCTTTCCAATCATTCTCTGTGAATTCCTCAATTCCGAATTCATCACGAAGTCTTGCATAGTCTTGATAATTAGCCGAACTCCAAGGATCTATCTTCATATTTTGGCACGTGCATAGAACAAATAGTATTTCAAAAACTTACCGCTCTTTTAAAAAGTGATATGTAGAAATGAAATCAGCGTAAACAACTTTTAATTAGAGGATTTAACAAATTGCTGTTTTTATACTATATTTTTTTAATTTTGTTTCGTATATTGCTCATAATATTTAAATAAAGATAATCTATTAGATTTTATTAGATAAAAATTATTTTTTAAAAGGGGAGGTAAAAAAGATGAATAGGAAAATAGTAGCAGTTTTTGCTATGATGCTCATGATTGGAACAATATTTACCTCTGTGATTCGTGCAGAGATGAAACCACCGGCGCTCCCTGGTGTAGAAGATCGAGGTGCTTCTTTTAGGATGGTAAATAGAACTGAGGTATGGTCTTCTGGAACAAGGATTCTGAATGAGAGTCTGGTCATCGCGAATGGAGGATATCTCTTACTAGATCGTGTGAATTTAATTATGAATAGTACCTATGATAACGAATTAGTCATCCGGGTTGAAAAGTGGGGGGTATTACATGTTACAAAAGGTTCCATGATTACAGCGGGTAATCCAAACTGGCGGTATCGGTTTGAAGTCTATGGGGAATTACTCATTGATAAGAGCACGGTGAGCTATGCTGGTGGGGGTGATCCAGCTGGAGGAATCCGGATCTATACTGCTTCGTGGGGAAAAGTCGTTTTTTCCAATAGTATTATTTCGAATTGTGGGAGTAGTGGTATTTATTGTTTGAATTCTACACCGATTATTACGAATTGTACGATCAGATCGAATGATGGTGATGGTATCTATTGTAAGGGTTGTAAAGGATATAGTGAAGAGACGAGTAGTGTTTCGTTAGAACTCTTTTTCCAGAAGGGCTGGAACATGATATCGCTTCCGGTTGTTCCGGAAAATACAACCGTGAAATCTCTCTTTAGAAATGTACCATATTATGTCTTGTATCAGTGGAATTCTTTGAATAAGAGTTATCGAAAGCTTTCGAAGGATGAGCATCTGGAGATTGGAAGGGGATATCTCTTGTTTGTCCTCGATGATACCTTATGGAGTATTGCTGGTGCTCCCGTGTTCCGCTATACCGTGAATCTTTCTAAGGGTTGGAATATGGTTGGGTCGTTGTTGTATGATACGAGGTGGACCGATGCGGTAACCGATCCAGCTGGCGCGGTATGGAATTGGACGTTTATGCTTGATCGAAGTGGTAATTTCCCTCTCACAAGGGATATCAGACCTGGGCAGGGGTATTGGGCGAATGCTTCTCAGAATTCTACCTTGTCGGTTGAAAGTGGACCAAAGATAACCGTGATACAAGGGAATGCGATATTTTCTAACGAGGGGAATGGATTCTGGTGTAATTCCTCTGAGTTTTTGATGATGAGAAACAGGATTTATTCCAACAAGGAAAATGGTATCGAATGCGAATCTTCCTTGTTCACTCTGATGGATAGTAATACGATATTTTCAAACAAAGAAGATGGTATCAAGTGTGCATCGACAACATTCACCATGTCGAATTCTTATATTTATAATAATAGTCATGACCTTGTTCTCTCCTCGAATTCGCATCTAACTACTCTTGATTCCCTTTTTAAAAAGGATACTGTGCAAGTGAATGATGGATCAAAACTTATGGTGAACATGACCTTTGGACTGAGAGCGATTAACTGGAGTAAACACAATGTGTCCAATGCCAATGTGAGTATCCAGCAAAAAGATGGAGCCGAGGTCTTTCATGGGACTACCGATGTTAATGGTATGATTGCTCCTCAGATATTGACTCAGTATATTCAAGATGCGAGTGCTCTTACGTTCAAGACGCCGCATACGTTTTTTGTTGAAAAAAATGGTGTTCAGAATAGGATACATATTGTGATGGATGCTCCGCAAAATGTGATGATATATACCGGTGGTGATTCAGATCTTGATGGGATATCTGATACCGTAGAAGACAACAACATGTATTGGTTTGAGGGAGAGAACCATGTTTATGACGAAGATCAACTTGTGTCTGATTATCGTGCAAGCAAGTCCACTGCAGCTTGTAGTCAGAGTGATATTGGGGAGATATACAATGAAACATTTGTATCGGTTCCTGATGGAACGTATAAGTATTATGTAAGAGCACGATGCAATACAAGTGTTGGTACTCCTCAACTGAAACTTTTTGTTGCTCATGATGCCACCCCTCTGATCAATAGTGATACCCATTTGGTGACCGAGGAGTACCAATGGTATTCCACACCATTGTTTATCACCTCTGGAAACATACGGCTGAGCGCGAAGGATATTGCCCAAGGTTCTGCTCTGTATGTTGATAAAATTGTTTTAGCCCGGATAACAACGAATTTTGGTCAGATTACCGACCCGCTTGAGGATGACACTGATAATGATTGGATTATTGACGGGTTTGAAGTGAGAAATGCAACATATTGGATAGAAGCTGAGGATTATCCACTCACAAGCTATAGTCAACAATGTGTCGATGATATCAATGCAAGTAACACAAAAGCTCTGAAATGTACTGCGGGTAATCAAGGGATAATCGATGTCTCGTTGAGCCTTTCACCAGGTGAGTACGTCTATTATGTACGGGCAAAAAATGAGACAGGAAAAGTCGGAACTGTTGAATTAAAACGGGATGCTGTTTCCTTAGCAACCTTCAACGTACAACAAAAATACCAATGGTATTCTAAAAATTTCACAATAGCCTCACAGGGTACGTATCATTTTTATGCAAAGGATACCTCTGCGGTTCGACCCGCAGTGTATGTTGACAAGATCATTGTCGCAAAACTCTCTCAGCTTCTTGTTAAGAGGTTCTCTGATGGGAAGGCTTCGAAAAAACTCACTTTTCCCCCAGGTGGTGGATATAACAACACCGCAAGTCTTTTGATACCTGAAGATGCTGTTCTAACAGATGCTACGTTAGAGCTCTATGGGAACTCGTCTGAGCATCAGCTGACCGCGGATGCATTCACACAAAGCAATCCCGATATCTATGGTGATAAACTCGTGTACCAGGATAATACAAACGGTGATTGGGATATCTGGCTGTACAACATAACAACAGGTGTGGGAACGCAGATAACAACAAGTACAGCGGATCAGACCAATCCTGCAATTTATGGTAATAATATTGTCTGGCAGGATGGAGGCCCTACTTCCCCACCACCAGTGATAATCAATCCCAGTTTTGAGCAAGGTTACCCTGGAACCCCAGTTGGTTGGAGTTTTGAATCGGCGACCGGTTTGACATCTCTTTATGTAAATACATTAGCTCATTCAGGAAGTTGCTCTGTAGGAATACAAAATCTTGGAGGGACCCCTCCCCCCCCGATGACCATGGCATATTGGAGACAACAGATACCTATAACGTCAGGAATTGAGTATCATCTTTCCACATGGGTAAATTTTTATCTAAAGGACGCACTGTCAATTCATAGAGCAGATGTCGGTATAATTTGGTATAATCAATATTTCACCCAAGTCGGTGAGGCATGGTCACCAGGTATCTATGAAGTAACATCAGGATGGGTTCTCCAAGAGGTAACTGCGGTTGCTCCCCCAACCGCGGTGACAGCAGAAATACGATTACGATTTACGTGTGTAGATTCTGGTCCATCTCCATGGAATCCTAGTCATGTATATTTCGATGATGTTGCCATTCAAGGGGGCTCCTCCTCAGAAAATTGGGATATCTACCTCTACGACCTAGACACAAGTACCGAATACCAGGTAACAACAGATGCATCAGCACAAATAAACCCTGATATCTATGGCAATACTCTTGTGTGGCAGGATCAG
>Ga0315289_10013777_pt1 | contig 11304 bp, 15 predicted proteins | sample YL17G11_40_MG_FD_203452 | JGI IMG/M metagenome (GOLD analysis project Ga0315289, IMG submission 203452) | Sediment microbial communities from Yellowstone Lake, YNP, Wyoming, USA - YL17G11_40 | ecosystem: Environmental > Aquatic > Freshwater > Lake > Sediment | place: USA: Wyoming | collected... | reverse complement strand
CTCATAATTATACTGCATTGAGCTATCTAATGCCACACCTATTTAGAACTATTTTGTCATGCCCCGCCTAACCCCACGGCTGAAGCCGGGGGAATGCGGCGGGGGAGAATTTGTTCACAAGCCCAATCCACTGTTAAGTGACAGCCGGAGGATTTCCCGCCAGTCGGAGGCCCCGGAGGGGCCGCCACGGCGTCAACGGGGGGTGGGGTCAGGGACAAGGTTCAAGGCGTTCGCCAATCGTGGGGCAACGTGGGCCGTCCGGGGCTTTTTTGGGCCCAGAATATGTCACAACTGCAAAAAAGTTGGGGAAGGCGGCGTGGGAAAGGGGACCCCAAGCCCCGGTTGGGGGCTCCGCCGCCAAAAATCGTCAGCACGGAGACTGGGAAACGGTCGGAGAGCCCTCGAATGTCCCAAACCCGGCATAGGTTTGTGCGGGATCTCCGGGCTTGGCCTCGACCGACCCCTGCCAGCCGTTGTCGTACAGGCCGTCGTTCACGCTGATTATCCAGCGTCCAGAGCCGCCCCCGACATCGTACCACCATATCCAGTAATTGGACAGCCCTATGTACTGGTATTTTGGGAGCCCGCCGTAGGTCCCGTTGGCGGAATAGGTGCCATCAACGTCGGACGGGTCACAGTCCCCGCAGCAGCAATACAGGATGTCGAGTGACGACGACGAGCTGCCCGACGAGCTGGAACTCGACGACGAGCTGGACGACGAGCTGGAACTCGACGACGAGGTTCGGGCTGCAGTGGAGCTGGACGACGAGCTCGATGACGAGCTTGAGCTGGAGCTCGACGAGGTTCGGGCTGCAGTGGAGCTGGACGACGAGCTGGATGACGAGCTTGAGCTGGACAGGGAGCTGGAACTGGAGCTCGACGAGCTGGACAATGAGCTGGAACTGGAGCTCGACGAGCTGGACGCCGAGGAGGGGCTCGACTTCGACGAACTGGAGCTCGACGACGAGCTTGAGCTGGAGCTGGAGCTTGACGAACTGGAGCTTGAGCTCGACGGGCTGGACGCCGAGGAGGGACTCGACTTCGACGAGCTGGAGCTCGATGACGAGCTTGAGCTGGAGCTTGAGCTGGAACTTGAGCTCGACGAGCTGGACAGGGAACTGGAGCTTGAGCTCGACGAGCTGGACAGGGAGCTGGAACTTGAGCTCGACGAACTGGACGACGAGCTCGATGACGAGCTTGAGCTGGAGCTGGACGACGAGTCCATGAAATTAATCACGTTTCTGATTTCAAACGGCACCGTCATGACAGGGTTGCGGAGGCCGGCGTTGTCGGTCGCATAGACCGTCAGCCAATACTCGCGCGACTTGGAGGACGCCAAGGCGGCCTCGAGGGAGGGCGCCCAGAGCCCGCAGCGGAAGCAAATCCTTCCCTCCGCGGCGTTGCAGGCGGACCAGTCGGCCGTGTTGTTGAAGTCGGCGTTCGGGACGTAGACGAGCTCGCCCGAGCCGCGCTTCCCGATCCCGGCCTCGAACGAGCAGTTGGACAGGTCCAGCGGGGCGTAGGGCGGGTACTGGCCCCAGCTCCCCGAGGACGAGACGGAGCTCTCCGAGGACGACTCGGGCGCGGACCCGTCAAAAACGGAAATCCGCACGACTATGCCGTCGTCGCGGGCGCAGACGGGGTGGCCGGCATCCTGGGTGCCTCCGGCCGAGTTGGTGCACCGGCCGCCGTCGGTGTCGTAAAATACCTGTGTGTTGTGCCTCATGACGTCATCGGCGAGGAGACCCACGGCTTCAGCCGTGGGAGGAATCGCCGCCTTTCTTTTAGTGTTTCTCGGCAGGGATTTTCGGATATCTTGTTGTATAATATGGTGTGATGAAACAAACCAGAACCATCAAGCTCAAGATCGGTCAGTCGAAGGACTTTGATGATGTCTGTGGCAGATTCCTCTTCGCCTGCAACTGGCTGTCTGATATCGTCTTTTCCACCCGGGAGACCAATTCCATCAATCTCCACAAGGGGAACTATTCTGTCATCAGGAAAAGATTTGGCCTCCCATCCCAGCTCACCTGCTCCTCCTTCCGCCACGTCACTGCGGCCTTCCTTTCCCAGAGGAGCCAAGGAAGGTGGCATCCTGTCAATTTCAGGAGGCTGGTTATGCCTGTGGTCTGGAATCGTGATTTTTCCTTCACCAAGACCAAGGGGCTCTGCTTCTGGGGAAAACCAATCAAAATATCTGACAAAAGAATGCCACCAGTCGAGACGTGGAAGGACTCCGTCCTTCAAAAAAAGGGGGACTGCTGGTACCTCATCCTCTGCCACAGGATAACCGTTCCCGAACCCAAAACGGAGGGCTGCATAGTCGGCGTCGATTCGGGAATCAAACGCATCTTCACCGCCACCAATTCCGCCAACTCCCGGACATTCACATTCTCCGGAGGGGAACTCAACGGCCGGAGGAGAAGCATACGGAGAACAAAAGCCAAAGTCCAGTCCAAGGGAACCCGTTCCTCCAAACGTCTTCTCCAGAGGATGTCCGGACATGAGGCCAAGGTGACAACCCATCTGATGCACATCGCCTCCAAGAAGCTCGTCCAGTATGCCGAATCCGTGGGAGCCCGCAGGATCGTCATGGAAAAACTTTCCAACATCCGGGAGGCCAGCCTTGCCAAGGGCAAGGAGATGAGGGACAGGATATGCAGATGGCCCTATGCCCAAGGCCAGTTCTTCGTCCAGTACAAGGCGGAAGCCAAAAGCATCACCTTCGAACTGGTCTCGCCCAAGAACACGAGCCGAGGGTGCCCGAAGTGCGGGCACATCGACAGCCGCAACCGGAACGGCCTTAAATTCCGTTGCCTCCTTTGTGGACACAAGGGGGATGCAGACCGAGTCGCGAGTGCCAACATCCGCAACCGCTCTGTGGTGAGCAGGCACAACCTGGTCACCGAGGGGAGCCGTAATACCCCCGGAAGCCCGGAACCGTTCGAAATCAGTTCTGAGGATGCCGTCCACAACGCCTCCTTGGTATTGGTCTAGGTTCGCGGCTAAAGCCAACGACTTCAGTCGTTGGTAGTTTACCTGATGCTGTCCGCCTTGACACGCCACCGTGCCAGGTCCTCCTTGACCGTGTCCATTTTTACTTCCATGCGGATCGTGCGTTCACGGATGTCCAACAAAAGCAGCTTGTTGGACTCCGATTCCCGGAGGATCCCGGCGATGGAAGACTCGCATGCCGACATCCTGGTTGACAGGGCCCCGTAGCTCAGCCCGATGCCGCACCCGAGCGAGGCGAGCCACACCGCCCACTTGACCCATTCGCCCATCCTGTTCATGGCGTGCTGCTTTCGCTTGATTCACTTGAGGAGCTCGACGAGGAGTTGAGGGAGCTGCTCGACTCGTCGGCCCCGACTATGTTGCGGACTAAGACGGGGAAGGTGGCCACCACCGTCTGGGCTCCCGCCGCGTTGCGGCCGCTGACGGTCATGCAGTAGGAGGCCGCCTCGGCCGTCCCCATGTCGGCGGCCACGTTGGCGCCGATTGAAATCTGGAACCCGATGAGCCCTGCGGACGCGTCGGCGGCCGGCCATGACGTTGTGTTGCCGAAGTCCGTCCCCGCCTCCAGGCAGTTCCCGCCCCAGTCCCCCAGCCCCGCCCTCCAGTCTGTCAGGGTTGAGTAGTCGGGGGCGCTGGACACGTTGCCGTCCTCTATGCACGTCAGCCGGACGACGGCGTTGGCGGACAGCATCAGGCCGGGCATCCCGGACTCGGGGTCGCCCGTGTCCGGATCGGCCAGGTGGACCGCGTTGACATCGTAACAGGCATCCATCGGTATCAGCATCTCACGCCTCCTGCGGCACCCCCGGGGCCTCCGGGGCCTTCTGGGCCGGCCGGACCGCGGCTTGGCCTCCGCATATCGGGACCGTCTGCGGGGCCGGCCCCTGCCGCCCGCGCTCGGCGAGCGCCTTCTCAAAGTCGGCCTGCGCCGTCGAGGTGAAAAGCCCCGTCGGGTCGCACCTCCGCATGAGCTCCAGGCAGAGCCGGACGACATCCAGCTCCAGTGTCATCTGCACCATGGGCTTGCGGCCCTGCAGGCCGTGTCCCCGTTCCATCGCATCCGTCGCATCCGTCGGTACCATGTGCATCAGTCCTTACCCCCTTTCACTCTTTCACTTGACTTCCTTCCCGGCCTGTGCCATTATCGTCTTGTCGCACCCTGTGGTGCGTGGATTGAAACAGAAACCATTATACCCCGCAAAGCACATACCAGTGCCCAGCCGCGCCGTCAGCCACGCACAGGCAGTCCCACTGCGAGAGCGTCCGGGAAGGGCTCCCGTCGATGTCGTCGGAGCCGGCCGCGGAAAGCACCACCGGGTCGCTGATTGTTGATTTGACGTAATATGTTTTCCCGCCTCCCGATGCCGCCGGGAGCGTCAGCCCGACGGGGGTCGAGCTGGATGAGGACGAGGAGGACGCGCTGGACGACGATGACGACGAGCTGTAGCTTGCGGGTTCCGGGCACGGGTCGTCCGACACCACGGGCGTGCCGACGGCTCCGTTCTGGGGCGTGTATGAGTTTTCCATGCCCTCGCCCTCGGGCGCCTCCCAGAACGGCTGTTCCGGATTTGGCGAGGTCCCGGCGTTTATGTGCCAAGAATCAGTCCACCAGATGCAGTATCCGTCATCGTCCCGGACATATTTTGTCCGCCCTCCGGCGGTGCCGTTTGCCAAATAGGTCCCCGAGCAGTCGGGGACGCATCCCGGGGTGCAGACATAGTAGGTTGCCAGGGAGCTGGACGAGGACGACGAGCTGGGGGCCGGGGTCTGGCTGGATGAGGACGAGCTTCCGGTGCCCGACCAGGCCACGATGACGATGTCGTCCAGGGGGCGCAGGGTGTATCCCCCCTGCCCGACCGTCCGGATGGACAGCCCCGCCCCGGTCAGGCGGAGGCCGTTCGGGGCGTTCTGTATCCCGCCCGTCTCCGAAGTGAAAATCAGCACCCTGCTCGGCATCCTATCCCCCAATCGTCAAAAGCTCCCTCGGCCCCACCAAATCCCCGTTAGCAAAACACAGGTACAGGCCGTCCTCGGCCAGGATGTCGTCCCCCACGACGCCTCCGACGCTCGTCCAGTTGGCAATCGTCATGCCGGCCAGCGCGTTGTAGCTGACGTTGCCGGACCCGTTGCAGAGGTCGACGGTGCCCGTGTTGGGCCAGATGCTGACCGAGTCGACGGAGACCGTGACCGCGGCATTGGACGCGCTGGTGTTGCCGTAGCCCAGTGTCGCCGAAACGTCTGCCGACAAGATCGCGTTGCCGGAGTACCACCCCACGCAGTCCGCCGCATTCGAGTGCACTTTCAGCCCGTTGCCGATCCAGTATCCGCCGGCGGCGACATTGCAGTTGATCTCGGCCCCGCCGGCGCACCGGATGCTGGCGTTCGCGAAGGCGGACGAATTGACGGCATCCGAGCTGTCAGAGAGCAAAAACCGCGTGCCCTGAACCACCTCCCACTCCGATCCGTACGCGGTCAGCGTGTGGCTGTCCCAGTCGACCGAGTTGGAGTGGCCCGTGTTGTCGCGCAGCTGGCAGGCCGCCCAGTCGGCCGTCCAGTTGGACTCGACCCCGTCGGGTGTGAGCTGGCAGTTGGAGAGGTCAACCCTCAGCGATCCGGAGCCCGCCCCCGCACGCGGGCGTGCGGTGCCGAACCCGATGGAGGTCCAGTATGCGTTGCAGCACAGGTCCCCGATTGGGGCGTAGTCGTAGTCGTGGTCGAGGTTGTTGGAGCCGTTGCCCGTGGTCGACGCGGAGTAGTCGAGCAGCGTGTGCGCCGCCCCCTCGATGGGGTCGCAGTTCGAGACCTTGTCGCAGATGTTGTAGTTGTCGACGCAGGCGTCAACGTCGCTGCAGTCGTGGATTGACGTTGCGTTGTTCGCGGCGTCCTCCACCGCATTCATCAGATCCGCATAGCGGTGGTACTCGGAGCACCCCGACGAGTTCTGCCTCAGCAAAAAGAGGTCGTCCGCGTCGGGCGGGCTGACGGTGTGGGCGTCGGCGTTGTGCCACCACATTATCTCCCGCTCCCAGAGGTATCCCTCGTCCGACGACTCCGACTCGCCGTGGTCCGTGTTGACCCACCCCAGCGAGCAGTTGTCCATGGGGGCGTCGTAGGTGTACTGGAGGTCGCCCCTGCAGTTCATCTCGACGTTTGTGACGGCCAGCACCTCGGCGTTGTTGGAGTCGAGCGAGTTGGCGACGGTCAGGCGGGCGAGCGCCCAATCCGACCTCGGCTCGCCGTCCTCTCCCCACGGGACCGATTCCCTGATGACCGGCTCCAGCGTCCCCGCCCCCAGCGGGTCGGTGGAGCGGAGCACGACATACTGCGTCACGGCGTTGGAGGTGACGGACAGGGTCCGGAAGCTGGCGTAGTCGGCGGCGGGGCCGCCGTCGCAGGTGAGCGGGATGTCGCTGCGGCCCCCGAGCGCGTCGTAGTGCATCATGCCGCCGTGGACGATGACGTTGGGTCCCCCGGACAGGTCCACCTCAAAATGGCTGTCGGGGGGTGTGGACAGCCCGGATCTGAGGCTGACGTGCACGCCGCCCTGGTCGTATGACGACCAGAACTGACGGGGGTCGAAGTCCAGGTTCCGCAGGATGCCGGTGATGGCCGACATCCTGTTCAGGGCCCTGGCGTTCGGCACCAGGGTCGATAGCTGCCTGCCCGGGGCTTTGCCTATTGAGAGCACACTACTCCTTCTCGTTCGCCAGGTCCGTAACGAGCTTCCCCGGCGACGCCACCGTGAACATCAGCTCGAAGTTGTCCTCGGAGAACCCGTACAGGCCGGTGGTGTAGGACGAGGCCTCGACGGGGGCGTCGAACTTGCCGTTCTTGGCGTCGAGGGAGTTGCGGATGACGTAGTTCCATCCGTCGGTGCTGGTCCCGAAAACCCCTGTGGTCCGCTTGGCGGAAAAGGTCAGGACAACCTGGAACTTGCGGACGCCGTTCTCATCCCAGTAGTCGCTGAGTGACGCCCCCTGATAGAGCACCATGCCCTTCGGGAACCCGTAGAAGGGCCCGTTGTTGAGCTTGCCCAGGTTGTCGAACGACTGGGTGGTGAACGTCGACAGGCCCACGGCGTCCATGATCCTCGTGATCTGGATGGACATGCTCAGGACCATCTTGGAGAGCGGCTGGACGACGGGCGTGACTGTGGGCAGGTCGCTGAGCCAGACGTATGCCGAGGACTTGGCGTTGGGGTCCCATGTGGCCAAGTCACAGCCCATCTCCATCGTGACGGGCAGGTCCTGGTACGGGACGGGTTTCTCTCCCCTGTTGATCCGGTATTGGGAGCCGTCGTTCTTGGACGACGAATATTCCAGGCGGAAAGACCGGCCGCAGGACTCGCTGGCGGCGTAGGACATGTGTATCGACCGGCATGTGCAGTTCGGGAACTCGTCATCCCACTTGTCGCCGAGATCGGGGAGCATGACCACGGTCCCGCCTCCCGAGTACGACCCCGGATCCACCTCCTGGTACTTCCTGACACCCTCCTGACCCACGGCGGCCGAGATGCTCATCTCCCAGCTGTCCAGCAGCTTGACTACGCTTATGGTTGACATCGTCACTCCTTCTGTGCCGCCGCCGTGTCTATCATGGCCAGGCGGAGGATCCTTACAAGCTCCCTCTCATCCTCCTGCCACCTCTGCCGTGAGCGCTCGGTCTCGGTCGCCGCGGCGATGAACTCCCTGTTGCGGTCCTGGATCTCCCATTTCCTCTCGACGCCCGCCCGCGTGCTGGTCGTCGTCATGTCGGTGATTGTCTCCTGCCTCCGGCGTGCGGCTTCCTGCCCCGTCATCACCGTCTCCCAAAGCGACTCGGCTCCCTTCGAAAGCGACACGGGGCCGGGCCTGAGGAACCTCTCCATCTGCAGCTCCCTGTCCTCCTCCTGCCACCCGTAGCGGATGTCGCCCCGCTCCTTGTCGCGCTCCATGCCCAGCGTCATCTGGCTCTCCGACCCCTCCTCGCGGATCCTGTCCTGGCGTGCCATGGTGAGTGACCTCTGGGCGTGCGAAATCCTGCTGTTCAGGGATGCCTGCTGGCTGTAGACGGCAAGGGTGTCCCTGTCGCCCCTGGACAGGCTGTCGGCCCCTGCAAGCCGAAGGGCCTCATCCTCGGTCAGGCCCTTGGCCCGACCCTTCTTCAGCTCGTCAAGCCTCTTCTGGGATGCCTCAACGGCCCTTTCCGATTCCTCCACGGCCCGGGTCAGGCCCTTGCTGAAAAGCCTGGCGAAGCCGATCCCGAGCTGAGCCCCGAGGCCCGAGGAGCGGCCGGTGGCGAAGAGCTCGATCCCCTCCGAGACGATGTCGGTTATGGCCGTGGCCACGATTGTCTTGGCAACCATGCCCCTTGACTTTATTTTGGGTCCGGGCTGCACCCCAGGGGTTTTGGATGCCGGACCCGGGAACATGGGCATGGCGGCTTCCTGGAAGCCGCTTGGCATCTGAAGCCCCAAATAGGCCCTCTTCAAGCCTGCGACATATGAGGGCCGGTTTGTGGGGCTGCCCTTCGAACCAAGCTCGCCTATGAGCCTGTTTTCCGTTATCGGCATCATGTCACTGATGTTTTCGAATGCCAGTCTCCTTGACGCGGCTTTGCGTACCATTGGCGACACCAGCTGCGGGCGCAGGATCTCGTAGTTGGCTGCCTCAAAAACGCCCCTCCTTGCTGCGAGGGTTCTCGACCTGCCCATGTATTCCCGCGACAGCGCGGCTCCTCCAAATTGCGCCGTGACGTTCCGGGCCCATTCAGAAGCCTCCACTTGTTTTTTTGGAGTTATCAAGCCTCCCCTTCCTCCTCTCGACATCCATGGAAAAACCGGCGGCATCCCTCCATGACTTCCGGGTGCCGCTCCGCCGTCGCCGACACCTCTCCCGCCTCCTTGGCCAAGTTGGCTTGAAAGCCGCTGCATACTCCAGAACAGGTTCCCCGCTATTGTCAAGCCCTTGAGGACGACCATGGCCCTGATCAGGTTCTGGAGCACCATGACGAACCGCTCGACCTTGGCTGAATCCAGACCCTGGAGAAACTTGCCCAGGGCGTTGCCCCATCCGACGGGGGTCTTGCCGAAGATTGGCGTCCGGGACAGCTTCATCCCGGCATTTACAAGCCCTTTGTCCACCCCCTCCGTCATGTTAAGCCACTGCTTCCGGAACTCGCGGCCGCCGACGGTGGTAGACTGGTAGAGCTTCTTGAGGGCCATGGTGTAGCCCGCCACCATGGGCGTGAGGGCCATCTGCGCCACTGAGGCGAGCCTGCCGGCCATCCGGGCAGTGGCCCTGGACATGGATCCCGCGTACGCCGCCCCCGCCGCCGCGCCCCGCCGCTCGATCTGGCGCGTGGCGTCGGACATGTCGGAGCCGAGGTGTGAGGAGTCGGCCCTGAGTTCTATGATCGCCTCGCCAACCGTTGTCGCCATGAATCACTTCCTGTCCTGCATCATCTCGACGAGCCGCGTCTTCTGCTTCGGCGTCAGCCCCTCCGGCAGCCCCTTCCGCCTGTTGTCCGACTTCATCGCCTCTGCGGCGGCCGCATACCGGGCCTCGCCCAGCCTGAGCCTCGCACCCTCGCCGCCGTCCGACATGTCCGCCGTCAGCTGCCCCAGCTGCGGCCCGGTGAGCCCGCATATCTCGGCCATCGTCCAGCCCGTCTCCCGCGCGATCCACATCACGGTGGAGGCGAACGGGGCGTAGGGCCGCTCTACGCGGGCTGCCCGGGGTCCGCCTTCGCGTCCCCCTTCATCATGTCCCCCGGCTGGAGGCCGAGCACGTGGGCCGCCAGCGCCGCCGTCCCGTCGGAGTGGTCCTCGGAGAGCTGGATCACCTCGTCCAAGGTGATCTTCTGGTGTTTGGAGAGGGCGAGGTGGACGAGCCTGGCGTTTCCGCCGACTGTCATCAGGCGGTCGGAAACCTTCGCCTCCAGCTCCCTGCCCTGCGGCATTGACTGGAGGGCGAGGCGGGCGAACTCGGCCCTGTCCCTGGGCTCGAGCTTGGCCTGTATCCTGGCCATGTCGTCGATGTACTGCTGCTTGATTTCGGCCTCCACCGACGAGTATATCTCGCCGACGGAGAGCGTGGCCGCCCTGAGCTTCCGTCCCCCGACGGTGAACTCAAGCGGCTCGTTTGTGAGCACGTGCATGTCCATTTTCCGGTCCCCCTTTTCTGTTTTGGAAAAACGGAGGACGCTACGACGGGTCGCCGGTGATCCGGAACCTGCTGACGAACTCCACCAGTCCCTTGGCATCGACCTCGGTTGTGAGGCCCGTCACCACGCAGTTGGTGTAGTTGGCCAGGCTGTTGCACGAGTTGGTCGTGATGTTCACGTCGTCGTCCCCGATGGCGACCCCGGGATCGAGGTACGACCGGCACTCGATGGAGCCCGTCTTGGCACAGGACATGAAGTCCCCGTAGTCGCCGGACCCGAAGGACCTTGTGTCCACCTCATTCGCGTCCAAAGTTACGGTGTATGAGTGGGCCTCGATGTTGGAGTTTCCCGCTACGTTGATTTCGGCCGTTGAACCGCAACAGGGCATAACCGCCTCCTATTCGACACTTGCACCCTTGCCAACCATTGGCAGGGAGAAGATGTCCAACACCATTGTACAGCGGGAAACCCGTTCCGCCAGGCTGGGTTCTACTCCCGCATTCCCTCAAGGGCCGCGTCAAGGCCGGCCTGTGCTGCCGGCCTCATGTACGGCTGGGCGGCCTGGCGGGCTGAGCCGAACTCGACCGCCAGCGCGTAAGGCACGTCCGTTGAAACGGTTGCGGAGCCGCCGTCCTCGTCCAGCGTCAGCGAGTCCCGCAGCCTGCCGGTGTCAACGGGGACGAGGTCCTGGGATTCGGCGAGCATCGCCCGGCCGCCAGCGGGGATGCCCGCGGCCAGCTTGGCGGCTACGAGCGCGTCCAGCCTGTCCCGGTATATTGAGACCTTGGTGTCGGACATTTGGGGGCCCCTATGAGCTGCTGGACGAGCTGGATGACGAGGAACTGGAACTCGAGCTCGACAACGAGCTGGAACTGGACGAGGAGGATGAACTGGAGCTGGAGCTCGACGAGGAGCTCCACGCCAGGCACTCCCACTGATACGCCCTGACTCCATCCGAGCCGTTGCCAAGGAATATGTGACCGCCGTTGACGTCAACGGCGACCGCCGACCCTCCGTCGTCGATGGATCCAGCCGAGGCGAACGCCGATCCGTTGAACACATAGGCCTTCAAGCCGTTGGTCGTGTTGGCGACGTACACATATCCGTCCCCTCCCCCTATCAAGAAGATGTAGGATGTCGGGTTGG
>Ga0315289_10013774_pt1 | contig 11304 bp, 6 predicted proteins | sample YL17G11_40_MG_FD_203452 | JGI IMG/M metagenome (GOLD analysis project Ga0315289, IMG submission 203452) | Sediment microbial communities from Yellowstone Lake, YNP, Wyoming, USA - YL17G11_40 | ecosystem: Environmental > Aquatic > Freshwater > Lake > Sediment | place: USA: Wyoming | collected... | reverse complement strand
AGAAAGTGCAAGATATGCGCCCACGCAAAGCGCGCGGCTGCGACCTGGCCGTCAGCCTGGCCACCGAAGTGACATTGAGCGGCACCCTGCCCGGCGGTGGCAAGGATACAGCTACGCTACGCGTGGCTTCGATTGTGCCCTTTCTGGTGATGAAGGCTATGGCACTGGCTGGGCGACTGATGGAAAAAGATTCCTGGGACATTTACTACTGCATCCGTTACTATCCAGGCGGTATCGACCGGCTGGTAGAAGAATTCCTCCCACACCTGGAAAATGGCCTGGTGCAGGAGGCATTGACCAAAATCGCCGAGAAGTTCGCATCCCCAGAGCATGTCGGGCCCAAGCATGTAGCCGATTTCGAAGATTTATCCGACCCCGGAGAACGAGAGCATCTTCAGAGAGAGGCGTTTGAACGCGTACAGGCATTGGTTGACAGGTTGCGAAGAGTGTAGTTATCTATGGATCCTGACATTGTTTCCAGCCTCCAATCGTATTTTGGCTTCACTGGCTTTCGCCCGGGCCAGGTGCAAGCCATCCAGAGCCTGCTGGATAACCAGCACACTCTGGTCGTCATGCCTACTGGATCAGGCAAATCGTTAGTTTTCCAATTGACTGCCTTGCAACTGCCTGGTGTAACACTGGTCATCTCGCCTTTGATCGCGTTAATGAAAGACCAGGTTGACAATCTGGAGCGACGCGGCATATCGGCTACCTTTATCAATAGCACGCTAACAGGCAGTGAACAGAGCAGGCGGTTGAAAGATTTGGCCGAAGGCAAATATCGACTTGTCTATATCGCTCCAGAGCGCCTGCGCAGCGTCCAATTTCTGAACGCCTTGCAACGCCAAAAGATCAGCCTGTTGGCGGTTGATGAAGCACACTGCATCTCAGAATGGGGGCATGACTTTCGCCCTGATTACCTTCACATCGCCAAATTTCGCGTTGCTTTAGGCAACCCCTTGACAGCAGCTCTGACTGCCACAGCGACGCCACAAGTCCAGGATGATATCGCCCGACTGTTAGGCCTGCCGCAAATCCAGCGCATCGTGACAGGCTTTAACCGACCGAACCTGGCCTTCGAGGTACGTTACATCGTGGACCTGCCCGATCGGCTGAGAACGTTGAAAGCACTTTTCGCCGAACAAGAAGATGGAGCCAGTATTATTTATACAGGTACACGCCGCGATGCCGAGGAAGTGGCTGAATTTGTTCGCACGGTGGTTGGGATTAATGCCCAACACTATCATGCGGGCTTGCCATCTGAGGAACGCACGCACGTTCAGGATGCGTTTATGGCTGGCGATATCTCAGCGGTTGCCGCCACTAATGCCTTTGGTATGGGGATTGACCGTCCAGATGTACGCCAGGTAATCCATTATTCACTGCCTGGATCATTAGAGGCTTACTATCAAGAGGCTGGGCGCGCTGGTCGAGATGGGCTGCCAGCCAGAGCCATACTTCTGTATTCTCCAGAAGACCGTGCTTTGCAAGAGTGGTTCATCGAAAACAGCACCATTTCGCAGGAAGATTTACGCCTGCTCTTCAATGCCTTGCGACCGGCGAGTAACAAGCCGGAGTTCATTACCTTAGATGATCTTTCTTGCCTGACTAGCCTACCGGAAATAAAAGTTCGGGTTGGGTTGGCCGAACTCGAACGCGCTGGCGCTATTGAACACCTGGGCGATGAAGGGCTGCGCATGCTGGTGCATCTCCAAAGCTGGAAAGACCCAGAAATTCAGGCTGTTACCGATAGACTCAAGCAGCACCAACGCCACAGAAAAGCGCAATTGGAATGTATGATTGTCTATGCCGAGAGCAACAGCTGCCGGCGTAACATCATCCTCAAACACTTTGGCGATCCGGGTCCAGCCGAAGCGGCAGTATGCTGCGATAACTGCCAGGCGCGTCAGTCTGTTCAAACTTCCGCCAATGATCTCGGAGCGCTCTCGCAATCAGAACGGGCAGCGCTGATTTTTCTGGATACTGTTGCCCGTTTGAAACTTGGAGTGGGGCGCGAAAAAATCGCCCAGATACTCAAAGGTTCACGGGCGCAAAAAATCCTACGCTTTGGTTATGACAAAAATCACTACTATGGCAAGTTGGCAGTTTTTTCACTGGCTGAGATCAAGGAGATGATTGATCAACTGCTGAAATTGGGTTACCTGAAAGTTATTGGCGGAAAGTATCCGGTTCTGTGCTTAACTCCCCAGGGTGAGGCGGCACTCCGGGATAAGATCGCTATCCCAATTAGGCTGCCGCGCCAAAGACCTAATGAAGCAATTAAGCATAAGAAGGTAGAATGTCAAGCGGGCGGAACTCTGGAATATACCGCCCAATTGTTGTCGGAAGGTCTTAGTGTTGATCAAATTGCCAGCCAGCGTGGACTGACTATCAACACAATCTACAGTCACGTCGCAAAATTGATTACGGCTGGTCGTGTTTCGGTTACTGATGTTATCTCCGAAGATGTACGGCGAAAAATTGAAGCAGCTATCCAACAGGTGGGGACAGTGGAGTATTTAACTCCAATCAAAGCTATGCTTCCTGATGATGTTGACTACAGCGTCATCCGCTGCGTCGTCGAAGGCTGGAAACGTGGGCAAACATTGATTACTGGCAGCGTGACAGAAGGTGATATGAAGAAACCGTCCCTAAGCGGCACAGGCGAATCAGAGAAAATCACCACCACTATTATCGAATGTGTTCGTGCAATCCCAGGACAACTACCTCGCAGCGGCGTAGCCAAACTGCTGGTAGGGTCAGAGTCTGAGCGCGTCAAGGGTTTTCGCGCTAACCCTTACTTCAACCACCTGGCAGGGCACAGCCGCTCCGAGGTGATGGGCGAGGTGGATCGATTATTGACCGATGGCCAATTAGCCCAAGACGAAAACGGTCATTTGATTCTAGTAAACGCTGGTAAGACAATCCATTCACTACCGGAGACTCCCACTAAGGTTGAGCTCCAACACATTGTTGCCCTGGGAGATTCTAAGTCGGTATCAGCCATCCCCGAGCTTGTTGCTTATCTACAGAGTCCCGATGGTAATGTTCGCCGGTTAACAGCCTCCGCTTTAGGCAAAATTGCAGATAAGCGGGCTACAAAACCACTCATGGAGTTACTATCGCGAGAAGAAAAGCCACAGGTGCGCCAATATGTGGTAAAAGCATTGGGACTAATTCAAGATGTGATAGCTAAGCCTCTGCTGGAAGCTATCGAACATAACGATCACGAAAAAGAATACACACGCGAAGCTGCCAGACTCGCTCTGAAGAGATTGCCCCCAGCAAAAAAGACAGGAATAGATTCTACGGGTATGATCCAGCAAAAGCCAATTCATCCATCAGAAGACCAGATTGCTGTATTCCTTTCCCGCCCACACCCGCGTCAACTGCCAGGCCCATGGAGCGCAGGTTGGGCGTTGGGTTTCCACAGCCAATTCGCTGGTTCGGATTGGAGCCGCAGTGAAACTGGAGAGTTGGCTTATCGCCTGAAATACCAAGGCGATCTTTCGGTGCTGCCCGCGCTGGTGGAACAAGCTATGGTGTTGTCCACAGACCATCCCGAACTGGCCCAGGTGGATGCCGTTGTGCCCGTGCCGCCGTCTACGCCGCGCTTGCACGATCCGGTTAGCAGCTTTGCCAAAGCATTAGCCCAACGGCTCGGTTTGGCATTCTTGCCCGTGTTGATCAAGTCAAGGCAAACCGCCCCACAGAAAGAGATGCACACGCTGGCGCAAAAACGTGCCAATGTGTCTGGAGCCTTCGATTTACAATCTCCCATCAAAGGCAAACGCCTGCTGGTGGTAGACGACCTTTTCGATTCCGGCGCCACACTCGAAGAAATCACCCATCTTCTTCGCCGCGCTGGGACGACCAGGATTTGTGTATTGACATTGACCCGTACAATCCATTCTGACGCATAAGAACAGGCGGTTACAACAATGCTTTCTCTTGACTCACAGGTTTTGCTCTTACTGTGCTCGTACTTTGGTTTACCGAAAGACTCTGATCTATCTCCACTAACGCTGCGCGAATGGAACCGTCTGGCGCGCAAAATCCAATTCTCGGTACTCAGACAACCTGAAGAGCTGCTAGGGCAAACCGTGGAGGAACTCCAAAAGCAGCTTGATCTGCCTGAAGCAGAAGCTGAACGTTTGGTCAGGCTGTTGCAGCGCAGCGGGGCTTTGGCCATTGAGCTTGAGCGCCTGGCTTCGCGGGGTATCCGGGTGATGACTCGCGCTGATACAGATTATCCCCAACGCTACCACCAGCGATTGAAAGAATCTGCTCCAGCCATCCTATTTTATGCCGGAGAAGCGGCCTTGTTGGGTCAGCCAGGCATCGCAGTGGTAGGCTCGCGTCACCTGGATCAGGTCGGGCAGGAATGCGCCACTTTTGTTGGGAATGCTTGCAGCTTATCTGGCCTGGTATTGTATTCTGGCGGCGCAAAGGGCGTGGATACGCTCAGTATGAATGCTGCTCTGGAAGCGCGTGGCTCAGCGGTAGGCATCCTGGCCGACAGCCTGGAAAAAACGATCCGCAATCCTGAAGTATGTAGTGCGCTGGGCCGCGGCGACTTGTGCCTGGCGACGCCTTATTCGCCCAACGCCGGTTTCTCGGTGGGCGCTGCGATGGGACGCAACCGCCTGATCTACTGCCTAGCGGATTACGCCATCGTGGTGGTCAGCGACGCCGAAAAAGGTGGCACCTGGGCCGGGGCAACCGAAGCGCTAAAAGCCGGTTGGATCCCGGTTTTTATTCTCGAACACGCTCTGATGCCAGAAGGCAATCGACTGCTGCTGCAAAAGGGCGGGGTTGCTTTTCCACACCCCTTCCCCGAACATTATAGCAAATTGTCTGAATGGCTCAAAGAAAACAGTTTACCCCCCAAGCCCCAGGCCACACAATTGGGTTTATGCTGAGGCGTAACCTTTGCCCTCTCATTACTACAACTATAAGTTGCACCCCCCTGGGGGCATATGAACCCTATATTTCATAGTGTCCCTATGATCCCGGGAAAAATATCCAGACATGGATATTTTTATTTTCCGAGCAAGCCAGGATGACTTTGCTATTGCCAGGTATAGTATCCGGAGTGGCGCCGATTAATTCCCATTTCGAATGATGAGTTAAGCGAGTAAAATACGGTCTGATCGGAGAGGAGAAAACAGAATATGACCGCATTCGGTGTTCACTCAGAGGTAGGTAAACTTCGCAAAGTAATCGTCCATCGCCCGGAACTCAGCCTCAAGCGGCTTACCCCCTCCAACCACGACGAATTACTTTTTGATGATATTTTGTGGGTGGAGCGAGCCCAGTGGGAACATGACCAGTTCGTGGCCTGCATGCGCGAGCGTGGCATCGAGGTCTTATATTTGCTGGATCTGCTCACGGAAACTCTGACGGCTAGCGAGGATGCCCGGCGTTTGATTATCGAACAAGTGGCGACGGAATACACTGTGGGCTGGTCACTGGTAGATGAAATTCGCGCTTTCCTGTGGAGCCTCGAGCCTGACCTGCTGGCTACTCACCTGGTGGGTGGATTGACCGCAGGAGAAACCAATCTGGATTGGGGCAAATTCGGCATGATCTCCCTTCACGCCGCCGCGCTCGAAGATATGAACTACTTCCTCCTACCCCCACTCCCCAATACGCTCTTTATGCGCGACTCATCCTGCTGGATCTTCAACGGGGTGTCGGTCAACCCCATGTACTGGCCAGCACGTCGCAGAGAATCACTCAACCTCCTGGCGATCTACCATTATCATCCCATGTTCAAGGACGCTGATTTTGAATTCTGGTATCCCGAGCTGGACGAAGATGGAAAATTCAAAACGCAAGATTACGGGCGCGCCTCTCTGGAGGGCGGCGATGTGCTGCCCATCGGGAATGGCACGGTGCTGATCGGCCTATCTGAACGTACACAGGGCGGCATGATCGAGCAGATCGCCAAAACGCTCTTTTCCAAGGGCGCCGCTGAGCGGATTATTGCCTGTGCGATGACCAGGGATCGCGCTCACATGCACCTCGACACGGTCTTCACCATGCTCGATCGCGATAAGGTCACCACGTTCCCGAAGGTCGTCAGCCAAATCCGCGCCATCAGCTTACGTCCCGGTATAAAGGAGGGTGACTTTCGCGTCACGGCGGAGGTGGATTTCCTCTCCGCCGTGGCGGATGCGCTCAAGGTTAAGCAGCTAAAAGTAGTCGAAACTGGCGGCGATCAATACCAGATGGAACGTGAACAATGGGATGATGCCAATAACACCATCGCCCTGGAGCCAGGCGTGGTCGTCTCATACGAGCGCAATACCCACACCATCGCCAAAATGCGCTCGGCCGGCGTAGAAGTGATCGCCATCCCCGGCTTTGAGCTTGGCAAGGGCCGCGGTGGCGGTCACTGTATGACGTGTCCAATCCTGCGCGATTCAATCTGATCTCTTGAAGATCATGGATTTTTACCACTCGCTCATGCATATTCAACCTGTTCAGCCGTTTCAAACTGGCTGTTATAGAGGTCAGCGTAGAAGCCTTTCCTTGCAAGCAGCTCCTCGTGTTTCCCTTGCTCCACGATGTCGCCGTTATCCATCACCAGAATCCAATCGGCGTCACGGATGGTAGACAGGCGGTGGGCGATGATAAAGCTGGTGCGACCCTTCATCAGGGTGCCCATTGCCTTTTGGATCAGCACCTCCGTGTGGGTATCTACCGAGCTGGTGGCTTCGTCCAAAATGAGGATTTTGGGGTCTGCCAGGATGGCGCGGGCGATCGTCAAGAGCTGCATTTGGCCCTGCGACACGTTGGTGGTCTCTTCGTTGAGCACCATCTTGTAGCCATCCGGCAGCGTCCGGACGAAATGGTCAACGTGGGCGGCCCTGGCGGCGAGGATAACTTCCTCGTCGGTGGCGTCGGTGCGACCATAGCGGATGTTCTCCATGATCGTGCCGTTGTAAAGCCAGGTATCCTGCAAGACCATGCCGAACATACAACGCAGGTCTCCGCGGGTGAAGTCCTTAATATTATGGTCATCCACCAGGATGGCGCCGCTGTTGACGTCATAGAAGCGCATCAGCAGTTTGACCATGGTGGTCTTGCCGGCGCCGGTCGGGCCGACAATGGCAATCCTCTGACCAGGCGTAATGGCGGCAGAGAAATCGTCGATGATGATCTTATCCGGGTTGTAACCGAAGTGGACGTTCTTGAACTCCACATGGCCTTCCACGGTTTGCAGCGCAACAGGGTTGGCGGTGTCGGGCACTTCCTCGGGCTCGGCCAGGAATTCAAACACACGTTCGGCCGCCGCCATGGTCTGCTGGAGGATGTTAGAGATGTTAGCGATCTGCGTAATCGGCTGCATAAATGAGCGGACGTATTGGATAAACGCCTGGATATCGCCGATGGTGATGAGGTTTTTGATGGCCAGGTAGCCGCCCAGGATGCATATCGCCACATAACCCAGGTTGCCGACAAAGTTCATGATGGGGAACATTAAACCGGATAAGAATTGGGATCTCCAAGCCGAGTCATAAAGCGTATTGTTGATCTGGTCAAACTGCTCAACACTCGCTTCCTCACCGTTGAAGGCCTTCATCACAAGATGGCTGCCATACATCTCCTCGATATGGCCGTTGACATGACCCAGATAGTCTTGCTGCCGCTTAAAATAGATCTGTGATTTGCTGATGATCAGGCTAATGATCAGGAACGATAGTGGGACAATCACCAGGGCCACCAGGGTCATCTGCCAGCTAATGGTGAACATCATCACCAGTACGCCAATCACCGTCGCCACGGAAGTGATGATTTGCGACAGGCTCTGGTTGAGGGTCTGGCTGACCGTGTCTACATCGTTGGTCACCCTCGAGAGCACCTCACCATGACTCGTGCTGTCAAAGTATTTGAACGGCATGCGGTTGATTTTTTGAGAGATGTCCCTGCGGAAGCGGTAGGTGATATTCATGGAAATACCTGACATCACCCAGCCCTGGACATAGCTGAACAGGACAGAAAGGAGATACAAGCCCAGCGTTAAGAGGATGATGTTTCCGATATACCCGAAATCGATCGAGCCGCTTCCGGCGATCATGGCTAACACGCCTTCGAACAGCCTGGTGGTAGCCTTGCCCAAAATCTTGGGGCCAGCGATAGCAAAGATTGTGGAGGCGATGGCGAAAATCCATACGACGAGGATCAATACCTTGTACTGTCCGAGGTATTTGATCAGCTTGGTCAGGGTCCCTTTAAAATCGCGCGGCTTTTCGCCTTTCATCATCATGCCCATGGGGCCGTGGCCTCCCCCGGGACCACCGCGCCCCATGGGACCACGGCCACCCACAGGGCCACGAGCCGCTTGCGTGTTGCTGCTTTGCGTGCTCATACCAATTCCTCCTGGCTAAGCTGCGATAAGGCAATGCCTCGATAAACTTCGCAGGTCTTCATCAGCTCATGATGGGTGCCCTTCCCGGCGATCTTGCCCTCGTCGAGCACGATGATCTGTTCAGCATTTTTGATCGTGGCAATGCGCTGGGTCACGATCATCAGGGTGGTGGAGCCGGTATGCTGCTTGAGCGCTCTGCGTAAGGACGAATCGGTCTTGAAGTCCAGGGCGGAAAAGCTGTCGTCAAAGATATTGATGGGTGCTTTCTTGACCAGGGCGCGGGCGATCGAAAGGCGTTGTTTCTGACCGCCGGATACGTTCATGCCACCTTGCGCAATCTCGGACTGCATGCCCTCCGGCTTGGCGGAGATGAACTCGGTCGCCTGGGCGATATCAGCAGCCCATTTCAGCTCCTCGTCACTGGCATCCTTATCGGCATACAGCAGGTTGCTTTCGATCGTGCCGGAGAACAAATTGCTCTTTTGCGGAACGTAGCCGATCTTATCGCGCAGATCATGCTGCGTGACCTCACGGATATCGACGCCGTCCAGGTAAATGACACCCTCCGTTACTTCATAAAAGCGCGGGATCAGGCTGACGATGGTGGATTTACCTGAGCCGGTGGTGCCGATAAATGCCGTGGTCTGGCCAGGCCTGGCGGTAAAGCTGATGTCATGCAAGACGTCCTCTTCTGCGCCAGGATAGCGGAACGACACGTTGCGGAACTCGACCGTACCTTTGAACGGCTCGGGGAAAAGCCTGGGCTCCTGCGGGTCTTTAATCACCGGCTCCGTCTCCAAGACGTCAGCAATGCGATCGGCGGACACGGCAGCCCTTGGCAGCATGATGAACATCATCGACAGCATGAGGAAGGCAAACACGATCTGCATGGCATACTGCATGAACGCCATCATATCGCCGACCTGCATGTGCGACTGCGCAACCTGGTGCGCGCCGACCCAGATGATCAGCAAGGACAGACCGTTCATGATCAGCATCATGACCGGCATCATGACCACCATGAGGCGGTTGATGAACAGGAGGGTGCCGGTCAGGTCCTTGTTGGCTTTATCGAAGCGATTTTCCTCAAAATTCTGCATGTTGAAAGCCCGGATGACCATCATCCCGGACAGGTTTTCACGCGTCACCAGGTTGAGCCGGTCGATCAGACTCTGGATACTCTTGAATTTAGGCAGGGAAATTGAAAATACGGTGAGGATCAAGCCGAGCAGCACGATGACCGCCAGTGCGATGATCCACCACATCGACGTACTTTTACCCATGGCCCGGATCACGCCGCCGACCCCGATGATGGGCGCGTAGATGACCATGCGCATGATCATGATGACCACCATCTGGATCTGGGTGATATCGTTGGTGGACCTGGTGATCAGCGAAGCGGTAGAAAACTTGTCAAATTCGGTGCTGGAAAAGCTCTCTACCTTTTTGAATACATACCTGCGCAGGTCGCGCGCCAGCCCGCCAGCCGTCCTGGCAGACAGCCAGCCGACGATGACCGTGCAGGTCCCAGAAACCAGCGTCACCAGCAGCATCAGGAGGCCGATGCGGAGAATATAGCTGTTTTGGAGCTTGTTGGTATCCATGCCGAGGGCAGCATACTCAGCCTTGACCGGCGCGACCGCCGCCTGGATGACCATGCTGCTGCCCATCACCTCGATCCTCCTGTCGATCGCATCCGTCATCTGGGTCAGTTGCGCGGCCGGAAGCCTGCCCAACAGGGCGAAAATATCCGTCCCGGCGGGGATTTTGGACAGGTCGAAGCCAAGACTCCCTCCCATCGCCGCCGCTTTGGACGGGTCGGCCATCACCTGCTGAATGAAGGAGACGACCAATAAGGCTTTGCCGATCACCGGGTTTAGCTTGCTAATTTCAACCTTAGCAATGTTTTTAAGCACATAGATGGGCTCACTGCCCAGGGCGGGGTATTGCTGGAGGTATTTGTCGTAGTCTGCCGAGTTTTTGTCCACCAGGGTGTAATCGCCCAGCACAAGCGCTTTATTTTCAGCGCTCATGAAGATGACGAGCTTGCTCATCTCGCTCTGGCGGATGGCAGCGGGCACGGCATTTTCCACGCCTCCCTGCTGGATGCCGTTATTGACGATTTTTGACATGTAATCGGGCAACGCCAGGTCGGCATTCGCCTGGATGAACAGCAGCGCAATGGTAAACAGGATCAAGAGAAGGTAAGGTTTTAAATATCTGAGTAAACGCAGCATGGTTGTGGATGCTCCTCTGTAAAGAAATCCAAGCTAACGCTCCAGCTCGGGGCATTTTTCGAGCTGGTTGGCTTTGTCAATCAGGATATGGAGCGCCGCGATAACCTGCTCCTTTTCGCCTGGGGACAGGAGGAAAGCCAAATCGTCCAGCCAACCCTGGCGAGCCTGGATGCTTTCCTGGAGGACCTGGCAGCCCTTGTCGGTCAGGACGATCTGCTTGAAGCGCCGGTCATGCGGGTTCTCCGACCGGACGATTAATTCCTGGTGCACCAGGCGCTCCAACATCTGGCTGGCAGCGGCGTGAGTTATCCCCAGACTATCGCCCAGATCGGAAACATTACTTTTTACCCTGTTTATATAGAACAAGGCACCGATCTGTGACATGGAAAGGCTGCTCTCTTTGGAATAGAGGATGAGGTTGCACATGGAGCGGCGCATGAAGACCCCAATCCATTCCCGGAGAGTGGCAACGAACGGATCGGAAGATGGCATAGGTTCACCTTTCTTAATAGTTAAGGATATCTAAATATAAAGCTTGCTTTAGAATATGTCAAGGAGAGAAGATTTATAAAATTAATTGTCCAGGGTACGTGGGGAAAAAACCGGCAGCCATGGTAAGTTTCTAAACCTTGTATTGTCCATTCACAGCTTCCCCCTCAGGGGTGGGGAACATAAACGCGTCGCCTCGAA
>Ga0315289_10013773_pt1 | contig 11306 bp, 11 predicted proteins | sample YL17G11_40_MG_FD_203452 | JGI IMG/M metagenome (GOLD analysis project Ga0315289, IMG submission 203452) | Sediment microbial communities from Yellowstone Lake, YNP, Wyoming, USA - YL17G11_40 | ecosystem: Environmental > Aquatic > Freshwater > Lake > Sediment | place: USA: Wyoming | collected... | reverse complement strand
CTGCAATTGCAGCACTTTTCTCTGGTTTCTCAACCGCGGTAGGTGCTTCTACAACTGTAGTTCTTGACTCCGATATTCGTAACGCTATCGCTACTCTTGACACGAACTGTGTTCCTGGAATCGGCAACAACAAGAAAGACGTTGCCTTCTTCTTTCACCCAAACGTGTTCTGGAAACAATTGCAAGCAATTGACAAGTTCTCTCTTGCTATCAACGCTCCAGTTCAAGACCCAGTAGCTAAGACCCCTGCTTACCTTTTGTACGGTATCCCTGTATATACGTCTAACCAAGTTCCTTTCGTTTCTACGACCGTTGGTCGCCGAAACCTTTTGGCACACAAAGACGCTATCCACTGGGCTACAAGTCCTTTGGGTTACGGTGGCTCTAAAGGCGCAAAGGTTGGTTCATCTGGTATTCGCGTTCAATCTAACTATATCCCTGACTATCTCTCAACTGTTACAACAGCAGATATTCTCTACGGTGTAGTAGAAAACCGCGATAACGCAGGTGTTGTCATCCTCTCAACAGCTGCCTAACTAGGTACTGTAGATTGTTTATGCCCTATCTATTCACTTTGGCTAGGGCATACAAAGTGAAAGTAATCTATTAACTTAATATAAATATATGGGAAAAGTTAAAATAGCAAAAAATTTAGTAAAGACTACGGTGTTTATAGATGCACAAGGTCGTAGAAACGAAACAGGGGGTAGTGATAGATTCAAACAAATGCAAGCTGAACGTGCAAGAAAGTTAGGGCTAACTCCAAAAGCATAATGAAAGTTTATTTTTTGGGCGGTGTATATGAAAGCTGTTTTTACGTTCGTTGTCTTATTCCAATGCTTGCAAACTTGTGGGATGGTGACAGAACAAGTCTTGAGCGTAAACCTCGTGAACCAGCAAAGATAGTCAAAGGACTTGAGAGTGCAGATGTAATTGTCTTTCATAGACCTTTGGATAAGAAAGTATACGACCTAGCTGTAGAATTAAAGAAAGCTGGGAAGAAGATTGTGATGGATAATGACGACACTTACATCAAAGACTGCGGTGTTCCTACTTCTATGCTTGGTAGACTACGGAAAGACTTAGAAGATAAATTGCAAATCTTTGACGACAACCTAAAAGCATTTGCAAAAATGGCAGACATGGTTACGGTATCAACTGAATTTCTAGCAGAAGAATACAAACCTTACTGTGACAATGTGGTAGTGTTGCCAAACTGTATAGACAAACGGGACTGGTTCAGACCAAAGAAGAATGACGGTGAAAAAGTACGAATAGGTATAATCGGTTCAGTCGCTTCTAATCAAGATTACGAGCCAATAATTCCACTACTAGATTCTTTGAAAGATAGAGAAGACGTGCAATTAGTTCTATTCGCTCTCCCAGAAAAACAAGAGGACAATAAACTCGTGGTAAAAATGTATAATCCTGAATATGAGTTTTGGAATAAATACAAACCAGAGTGGCATCCATTTGTTCAAACAAAAGACTATACATTTATGTTGAACAATTTGAAGTTAGATATAGCTCTTATACCGAGACACGATTCTTATTTCAACCGTTGTAAAAGTAATCTAAAGTTTCTTGAAGCGTCTATGTGTAAAATCGCTGTCGTTGCACAAGGATTTGAAGATGGTAAATCACCATACCAAGGCGAAGAAGATGCAAAGCACATGCTCATTGCAAACACTGTAGAGGAGTGGAAAGAATCTGTTGAAAAGCTTATTGCAGATAAAGAACTCCGTGATACTATGGGAGAAGAAGCATATAACTATGTAGTTGAAAAGTACGATATTAGTAATAACAAAGACCTTTGGAAAGAGGCATATAAAACATTATGGAAGAAGTAAAAAAAGAGCGTTTTGAGATGATTAAAAATGATGAGCTTAAACAGTTGCTTTTAGACTTGAATGCAGTAGATAAAAAGCGCGTAGAAATTATTGACCTAATGACAGAGAAAGACAAGGAACACAATTTGTTACTTGTAGAACGTCAGAAATTGATTGACAAGATGAAGCCTATCGTGAATGTAGAATTTATCGGCAAGCTTGGAGAATTTGAAGTCCTTGCAAACCTTGACCTTGATACAGATGATGCAGAACAAATCAAAGTAAAAATTGTAGACGAACAACAAGTCTGGCTTGAAGAGAAAAGAAAATCTAAACTTCCTCCACCTGTGGAAAACTTGGTTGAAGAAGTTGCGCCAGTTATAGAAGCGTAGTATACTTTATACATACATCAATCGAGAGACGAGGATGGCATAATGCTTCCTCGTTTTTCTTATGGAATTTTCAAACACAAGTACACAAGATGGGATACTTCAGGACTGTGAGTTCTGGCTTTTCGGTGCTAACTATGGACAAATAACAGGAAACGCAAATCTTTTAAATACATTTACAGCTCTCTCTAATCGCGCTCTCGATTCTGTTACTTCTGCGATACTAGCTTCTGATGACCGATGGAACTTTGATGATACTAACTACACTGATTACCCTATTGGTGTAACAGACCTTGTCCAGTCTCAAAAGGATTATGTTCTCTCTGTATCACATCTTAAAATCACTCGTGTTGAATGTATGGATGCACAAGGGACATGGTTTTTACTCCGCCCTATTGACCTCAAAGACATTAAAGTAGCACGAGATGAATTTGCAAAGTCAGACGGTATCCCAATCTACTACGACAAACTAGCTACTTCATTATTTATATACCCAGCTTCTAGTTATAACTCGACTGGAGGTCTTCGTGTCTACTACCAACGAGAACCTAGTTATTTTGCAACTACAGATACAACAAAGAAGCCAGGGTTCATTACCCTTGCACACCGCTTAATTTCATTAAAGGCTTGTTATGACTATTCTGTTGCAAACAACCTAACAGATAAAATCACTGTATTGAATGCTGAAATAATGAAACGGGAACTTGACTTGGCTAACGCTTATAGCAAGAGAAACAAAGATGAAATTTTGACATTAAAAGCATATCAGACACCTTCTTACTAACATGACAGCTACATGGAATAACCAACCAAAGACTAACCAACCTACTCCAGCTTTCTTTTTTAAGATTGATGATGATAATTTCTTCTTAATAGATAATACTTATAAACTAATTATCCAAGATGCTACTACTGGCATTGTATGGGCTAATCAAACTAAATCATAATTTATGGCATACTCATCAGATGAAAATGCAGGTGGACTCGATATACTAACAACATTAGCTACTGGCGATTTACATATTGTCGGAGATATTTCTGACGCTAATCGTGCAAAAGTAATAAGTGAAAACAACCTTGAAGTTGTAATTGCAAACAGTACAAACTTCGTAGATGAACTCGTACAAAATGCGTATTTTACTACTACTCTTGCAGGAGATTCAAACTTTCAATCAGTATTAGCAGGAGACAGTAATTTCGTCACTCTTTTGACTTCAGATACTCTATTCCAAACCCTAGTGAACAACTTTGCTGGTGGCGGTGGCTCTGGTGGAGGTGGTGGTACGAAACTTGCTATTGATACGACAGCTTCATCTTACAGTGGCGGTGTAGGAGGTACAGCGTACACAATCCCTATCCCTGGAGGAACGCTTGGCACTAATAATGCTATCCGATTTAAAGTATTACTTTCATCTGTCGTTACTGATACAGGGTTAGGATTCATTGTGAAATATGGTGGTACAACACTTGGACAAATGGCTTTTACAAGTAACGCGTCAAGTGATGGTGCTATCTTGTTTGGTGAAATCATTGCAGACGGGGCTACAAACGCACAGAAATTTATTGGAACGGTACTTGGTTTAGTTGATGGAACAGGTGGAGTTGAATCAGATACTCAATATGATGGAGCTTCAGTTGAAGATTCCACTGTCTCACAAGACCTTGAAATCGAAGTAAATCCTTCAGGAACGTCATCTGTAACGGTACAAGCTATCATTGTTGAAAAGATTGCAGGAAGTGCAGAAGCAATAAGCATGATTCCACAACCAGCGTTTTTTAGCACAGATGCTTCACTGTCTACAAACCCCAATGCAAACACAGAAGCTCATGTTGGTAAATTAGTAATACCAGCAGCAATTACAGTTTCAGGTATCGTAATAAACATCACAAACGTTGCGGTAGCTGGGACACTAAAACTTGCGTTGTTCTCTGACGATGGTTCGTTCAAGTTTTTTGAAGTAACAACTGCAAACATAGCAGGAACAGGAAATGTGACCACAGCAGTCACTCCTACTAAAATTGAGCCAGGAACTTATTACTTGATGGTTATGTCTGTTGTCAATGCAACTGATGTCTCTTGGAGATACTATAAATACAATACAGCACTAGATAGTTTGAATGACCCAGCAACATTTCCTATTATCTCAGGATTACTTTCAGGTTTAACGGCAGGTACAATCCCCACAACATTTGACCCTACGACAATGACAGCATTAAGTTCAGGTTTAGTAATAAATAGACTAGACGCATAATTATTCGCAGTAGAAATATAATGAACAACCAAGAATTACAAAAAAGAATAGAAGCTCTTGAAACTCAACTAGAGATTCTTACACGTTCTCAAAATCCTATTCTTAAAGGTAGTCTTGATGATGTACAAACAGAACGAGTAGTAGAAGCACTCCTAACAGGAACTCCAGCAGACAATACATTACTACGAGATATTTCAGTTTCAGTATCAGTGCCGTACTCTATTGCACTCACAGGAAACGCAGAAACAATAACAGGAACTCTTACTGGTACGGGGACAATCACTGTATTGGATTATCCAGAACGATTAAAGATTGACACATGGAAAGGACAACGACTTGCAATTCCAGTTTATGATGCGTCAAAGATAGTTTATAAATAAAATGTTTACAATCCCTGCAAAAGATACGAAAAGATTCTCTCAACCAAACTACGGTGATACGCAGGGTAACTTGTGGGCTTCTTTCAATTTGAATCTTACGAAAAATACAGGGCGTATTCGCACTACACGCTGTGAGAATACCTATAATGAAAACAATGACACAGATTTGGGAGTAAACTGTGCGTTTGCTTTCTATGACCCAACAACAGGCGGAGACCCAGTATTCGTTGCGTACAATGAAAATCTATTTTTTGGAGGCACTGAACCAACAGACACTTTCACTATCGACGCGCTTACTGATACGCCTGCGGCTACTTCATCTCGTGAAGATTTGAAAGTGTTTAATGACCGACTATACGCCACAGAATCAACTGCATTGAAACGTCTTGACCACGGGGATGCTGCGTGGACAACTGTAGACACACTTACTACTGGGTCAATACACCAAATGTGTGCTTATGGAGACAGACTTTACTACATAAGCGATAAAAACTTTATAAACTCGATAGACACAGCAGAAACTCCAGCTAACACAGGTTCATTTACAATGGATTTGTCTTATTTTGGTGGTCATATTTCATGGATTAAAGAAGGTTCAAATCGTATTTGGATTGGCTACACAAAAAATGATGGAACGCGAGGATTGATTTTTGAATGGGATGGTCAATCAGAAAATCTATGGTCTAAAAACTACCTAATTGAAGCACAAGGTTCAGCAGGTTGTACTATTTGGAATGATGTACCTTATGTTTTAGATATTGAAGGTCGCTTGCTTGGATTTAATGGTGCAAACTTTGAAGAGGTAGCTCGTCTTCCAATCCTCCAATATGATGTTCTCAACAGTGGATACGCAACAACAAGTGCAAACAAGATAATCCATTTCAATGGAATCCGTTACATGAATGATGCTATTTATATGCTTGTGAGTAACAAGACTACGGGAGATTCACGAGCACAAGAATCTTTCCCAGCAGGATTATATGTGTATACAAAAGAAAACGGTCTTACTCATGCGTATTCTCCATCACTTACAGAAATAGGGGGTGATATAAAAGACTTTGGTGTTGAATATCTGAACTCTACTGGTGCTATTTTTGATGCAACAGCACGAGTATCTAATGCTTCTAACTTTGATGCTTCTATAATGTTCGGAGCTAACATAGACGATGAAACAGACGCAGGAATAAATGCAATTTTCATAGATGAAATAATACCTACACAAGCACAGTCAGGATATTTAGTTACTCCGTGGTTAGAATCAAACCAAGTAACAGACGTTTGGAACAAAATTATATTAAAGTACAGAAAATTTCTAGGTGATAATGCAAAAATCGTGGTAAAATATAGAACAGTAAAAGATATTCCTGTTGTTTTTCAAAATATAGTTTGGGATTCTGCAACTGCATTTACAGGCACATCTGCTGGACTCGCAAATATAGCAGTTGGTGATGAGATAGAAGTATTGACAGGTCATGGAGCAGGTAAAGTTGCTCATGTGCTAACAAATACTTTCGCAACTCCAAACTACACCCTCACGTTTGATGATTCTTTTCCTGGTGTAGCGACAGGTGATATAAGTGATATTCGTTTTCAAACATGGAAGAAACTCCCACCAATTACTGCAACATACGAGCAATCAGCAGAACTGACAGTACCGCAATACAATAAAGATACACAGATTCAATTCAAAGTAGTTATGGAATGGGAAAACGCAGACAACGAACTACGAGAAATGTTAGTAATTAACAACGCAGAACAACACGCAAAATAATTTTATGGCAATAACAAATCTATCAGAATACTACGCAAGTCAAGGTCAATCACTTCCAACAGTGCAAGACCGACAATCAACTGCTTCACAAGCAGGTATTCAAGGTTATACAGGAACAGCACAACAAAATGCTACTCTTTTAGGATACTTACAAGGAGCAGGAAACCAAGCACAAGGAACGACGGGCATCCCATCTTCAGGAGCTGTTACTATTCCTTCACAAGTAGCGACAGGTAACGTACAGCCTACGCAACTTCCTAATCAACCAACACCGTCAGCTCCAGGTGACGTGTATTCTAGTGCTAGTGCGTATCTTAATACTCTTCCTAAAACTGGTGTTGCAGGATTAGACCAGACATTGAGTGCTATGCAAAACAGACCAGGGCAACTCGCGCAACAGTATGATATTTCAAACAAGCTCACTACATCAAACGCAGCTAAAGCTAAGCTAGATACTTTCAATGAACAATACCGTGTAGAAGAAGAACGAGTTAGAACTAACGGAGCTCTCGGTGCTGAAATTGCAAACGCTCGTATCAACGAACTAGAACGTAAGCGAGCTTTCACAGCAGGAACATACGCAATTGAAGAGGCAGCAGCTAACGCTGACTATCAAGGTGCTCTTTCTCTTATGAACCAGCAAGCATCTCTCGAACTAGAACCTCTCAAGATGCGTTACGACTTCTTCAAAGACCTTTACAATCGTACTGAAGACCAGAAATTCCAAAACGAAATGAAAGCAAGCGACCAAGCATATCAAACGGCTCGTGACGATAAAAATCTATTAAATGATTTCAAGTTATTAGCTTTCAAGGAAGGTAAAATAGACGCAAGTCAAATGGGGTCAATACAGTCATGGGATGATTTGTCTAAACTTACTGGTTCAACAAAAGAAGATGCGTTAATGAATCAAATTGCAACTGACGGTGTAAAAAAACTTGATAACATTTTAGCTTATTCATTAGGTAAAGATTACGCTGTTGGAGCTACATTTCTTGATAGAGGGGTTAGAAATCCTTTTATGAAGAATAAGACAAGAGAATTTGTGGCAGACACAGAAGCTATTTTAGGAAATTTGACGATTGATAAATTACTGCAAGCGAAAGCTAGTGGTGCAACTTTTGGTGCTTTATCAGAAGGAGAAATGCAACTCTTAGAAGCAGCAGCAAGTCCATTAAATAACCCTGCTTTAAAGATAAAGGATAGAGATGGAAATACTATAGGATACAAAGTTTCAGAAGAAAAATTTAATGAAATAATGAATGGGATTAAGAAGTATGCGATAATTGATTACGAAAAGCGCACAGGTAATAAATGGGAACCAACACAAAGTGATTACTCTACGATGAGTGATGAAGATTTAATGACTATAGATAATGGAGCATTAGTACCAACAACACAATACTATGGAAACATCTAACACAACAATAACTTCAGAACAATTAAAACTCGCATTAGAAAAAGCGAAGGCGGATTCTGTTTATGGAAAAGAACTTCAGAAAAGATTAGAGAGTGGAAAGTATGATACTCAACTTTCTGAAATTGGTGTCAAGCGTACACCTACAGGACTACAAAGGGTAGAAACTAGAGGTCAAGAACTTGGTGCTGATATAAAACAAATAGGTACTGACATCGGTTCTGATTTGAAACAGGGTCGTGCTGATGCTGCAAAAACAATTGAAGCATACAAATCAGGAGAACAGGGATTAGGACAAACAGCTATCCAAGCAGTAAAACAAAGTGCTGGATTTGCAACTTCTGTATTCGGAGATGCACTTAAGGGAATAGTAAAATCTGTTCTTTCCCAAGCTGACGAGACCGCTGTAAAAGAAGGAGTAGGTAAGATTGCATCTTCAGCTATGGATACAATGGCGAAGTATGAAGAACTACAAAAGACAAATCCTACTAAATCTAAAGTTGTGAACCTTGCTCTTGCTGGTATTCCAAACGCTTCACTTACAGTAAAAGATATCCTTGATGGGTATGAAAAATTAAAGACCACGAATCCCGTGTTAGCTGATAGTATTGGCGCAACACTTAATATAGTTTCCCTAGCTTCTGATGTTGTTGGACTAGGTGAAGTAGCTTCATTAGCAAAGACTGGAGTAAAGAAAACAGTAGAAATCGCATCAGAGGTAGCAGCAAAAACAGCAGCAAAGGCTAAGAGTGCAGTCAACACATTAGATTCCGCAGTAGTATCTAGCACTGAAGGTGCTATAGCAAAAGGAAAAGAAGTCTTCGCAAAAGCAAGCGAAGCAGCTACTCCTACAAAAACTCTTGAAGAAACTATCGGACAAGTTGTACAAGGAAAAGTTGATGATATTGAGAAAGCAAAGAAAGCATTTACAAGTGTTGATACGACTGATGTAAAAAGCTATTCAGAACTAGGTAAGAAATTTGAAGAAAAGATTCCAGAATTGTCAAAGGTGGTAGATACTGAACTTTCAAAAGATGTAACTGAATATACTGTAAAACAATTAGCAACAAAAGTACCTACGAAGTCTGGTAAGGCAGTAGTTGTAAACTACGTCTCAAATGCTCTTAAAGACTTGAAAGAACTCTACAAAACAATCGGTGATGTTGCAAAACAAGCAAACATAGAAAGTATGATTAAGAAAGGAAAATTCACTCGTAAAGAAGTGAACGATATTTCCCGTACTTATAACTCAGAATTTGGTCAAAAGGCTTTCAGTAAAACTACTGGTGAACCTCTTACAAGTGTAAATGCAGAACGCTATGACATCACACGTTCTGGTCTAAAAAATGTAGCACGACAAGGTATCGGTGGTGCAGCAGCAAAAGCAGCAGACGAAACAATGAGTTCAATCTACAACACACAACGCTTGATTAAAAGAAACATTGAAGCTGTAAACAAATTAAAACAAAGAATCAATGAGCGAGGATTACTCGAGAAAGTTGGTCACTATGTAAGTAAATATGCTGACATATTGACAGGAGGTTCTATTCGTGGATTGGTAGGAGGTCTATTACCACGAGGTGCGGGTTATAAAGTACTCAATGCCCTTGACTTAGAAGAACATCTAGCAAAGAACCTAAAAGCAATAGAAAATGCCCTCAAGTCAAAGACTGACGATGAGATTATAAGTCAAGTAACAAATAATCTATGGATGAAATGATAGAGAACAAAATTCTTGAACTCGAATTGATGCTCGGTGAAGTGTCTACTTCAAAGCAGATGTCTACAGAAATAGCAGACAGTCTTTCTATGCTTGCAGAGATTGTATCCTCTATGCCTAGTCTTGTGGATGATAAATTTATCAAACTTATAGCACTTATTGAAGATTTAAGTAATACTATAGACACTATCAAGAAGATGGAAGGACAACCAGGACAGCCAGGAAAAGATGCAACAGTAGACTACCCAATGATTATTGATTCAGTACTTGAGCTTATCCCACCTTCAAAAGCTGGCGAACCAGGTAAGGATGGAGTTATCGCAGATACCAAAGAACTCACGCAAGAAATCAATAAGATTGATGGGAAAGTAAAGTGGTCTGTGCTTGAAGACTTTGACAGTATCGTCAACCAAAATACTCTTAAACTCGCTCTTGAAACACTTGAAAATCAAGTTCGCTTTCTCATTCAAAGAAATTCTGGCGGTTCAGGTGGCGGTAACTGGACTCCACAAGGTATTACAACAGATGGTGCAGGTGGTATTCCAGTCGGTACTCAACTCGGCACATCTCCAATTAGCATTGAACAAACATTGATTGATATATTTTACCCAGCATCAGGTCCTACAGTTACACTTGCAACATCACCAACAGCAGGGCTTGTTGAAGCAGGTGACACTATTACAAGCGTAGATTTGACCCCTACCACGACACAAGGAACACTTCCTATCACCACACTCACTCTTTCAGGAACAGACGGGTACGCTTTCTCATATCCTACTCCAAGTCCTACTGGAGCAACCGAGCCTACTCAAACTGATGGTACGGGATTTGTAACAACAACTTCGTTCACTGCTACAGTTTCTGATGGTACTTATACTGGCACAGCGACAAAAACATTCACTTATGTCTTCCCTTATTACAAAGGTGTCCAAGTAGCTGGATATTCTTCAGTTTCAATCGCAGCAGACGGAGGCTCGCTAACTAAAGTAGTAGCAGGAAATCCATTTACTCTTTCACTCGCATTCACCACAGTTGCACAAGTACCATACCTTGTATATCCAGCTTCATACGGAAAACTTAAAAAGGTACTCGATATTTCATCGTTTGATGTATCAACTGACTGGGGTACACAACCAGGCGGTCCGAACACTGACATCACGCCAACATACAATGGCGGTGCTCCAATAAACGTAACAAACTCATTCGGGTCGGTTGTTTCTTGTTATGTGTACGAGTTCGCAAATATCACTACCACTACTCAAACTTATACTTTTTCACAATAATTATATGATTAGAATCACCTCACAATTTCAAGAAGCAGCAGCACTACCAATCGAGTATAAGATGGTCGTTGCTGACATAACCGCTCGCGATGCTCTTGACGCATCTGAACGCTATGACGGGTTACAAACCTATGTCATAGCAACAAATGAGAACTGGCAACTTCAAGGTGGTATCACCAACCCTGACTGGGTGCTACTCGGTAGTGGCGGAGGAATGCTCCCCCTCATTCAATATCACATCTACAACGGTGATGCAGGAGGTGCA
>Ga0315289_10013772_pt1 | contig 11306 bp, 10 predicted proteins | sample YL17G11_40_MG_FD_203452 | JGI IMG/M metagenome (GOLD analysis project Ga0315289, IMG submission 203452) | Sediment microbial communities from Yellowstone Lake, YNP, Wyoming, USA - YL17G11_40 | ecosystem: Environmental > Aquatic > Freshwater > Lake > Sediment | place: USA: Wyoming | collected... | reverse complement strand
TCTCTCTCTCTTCTTCTCGCCCCGCGCGACCGCCCCAGTCTTACCTGGCAATGACGTCCAGGACGCGCTGTAGGCCCTGCGCTAGCTTGCCCAGTCGGGCATCCAGGGCGGCGTCCACCGCCTTGGCCAGGCCGGCCGAGGCGGGCGGGCCCATCGGCAGGCCGCGAGGGGGTGCAGGAGGCGCGGCTGCCGCTGCGTCGCCGCCTGTGGCCGACCCGCCCGGGCTGGGGGTAGACGCTTCAGTGGCAGGGTCAGCGTCCTCGCCCGTCGCGGCGGGCGGTGCGGGCACAACGGGCGCCACGGGCGCAGCAGCTGACACGTCCGGCGCGGGTGGTGTCGCGCCTTCTTTCTCGACCTCGGCCGTCGTCACCGTCCGCCGGGGCACGGCGGGGACCAAGTCGGAAAAGTAGTCGCCGCCAGTGTCCATAGCAGCGGCGGTGGCTGGGGTGGTGGCCGCGTCGTCGGGCGGTGGAGGTGTGCCGCCGGGCATGGCGGAAAAGCGAGCGGAGAGAGAACAAGCAAAGAAGAAGTGCCATTTATATTTTTCTCTTCCGGGCCGGTGCCGGTGCGAGACACTAGCGGCTGAGACGCACACACACACGCGTGTGCCTGCGTGTGTCACGTTCTCTCTCCGTCCAAGACACCTTCCCTCGCGAGCCGAACACCCATATTTATGGCCCCCCTGCCGGCCGCGCTGCGGCCGTCTGCACCGCCGGCCGCCACCCCGGCCGCCCTCTCCTTCCGGGCGGCCGTGCGAGGGACAGCCCTGGCGTGCCCGCCGCCCGCCACCCGGCCGGGTCGGCCGACTAGCCGGCGTGCAGGTGTGTGGGTGATGCGAGAGAGTGAGCGAGTTTGCGGGGCTGGGCGCGTCTCGCGTGCGCCGAATTGATAGCGAAAGAGCCGGCGATGAAAAGTGGGGCTGCTTTTTTTTGGACGCCCGCACACGCCCGCACACCCCCTGGTTTCCCGCCGCCGGACCGCATGCCGCGAGCGAGGAGAGAGACAGGATGTCTTATTCGCCATGAGTCAGCGGGAGCTTGTGCTCCCAGCCTCGCAAGGCGTGCAACGGCTACGGATCTCCTACCCCCGCGCTCGGTCGTGCCGTCGCTCGTCGCTGCCCCCGACCTCCGCTTGCCGGCCCTTATCTTCAAAAGCCTCACCCTCTTTTTTTTATCACCCTCCCGTCCAGTCACCGCCGCCGTCTCCGCCGTCCAAGCCCCGTCCTCCACGCCCCCCTCCTCCGAGGAGTCTTCCTCGTCCTCCACTCCCGGATACACCCCCACCGAGACGCCCGCCCGCTTCGCCCGGTCCTTCCCCTTGACCGCGGTCGTCGGCCTCGATTTCGTCAAGGAAGCCCTCCTCCTGGGCGCCGTCGACAACGGCCTGGGTGGCGTCTGCATTGCCGGCAAGCGCGGGACGTGCAAGGTATGAGTAGAGTTGAGCATGCGGATTAGAGAGAGAGAGAGAGCAGGGGGGTGGCGACGGGCGGGGCGGGGAGACGAAAAGGAAAGGGCGAAAGGGGGGAGGAGGAGGATTCTTTGGACCCCTTTTTTTTTCTCCCCATCCTCACCAAACCCTCGCCCCCCTCCCCCCCTCTCTCTTTTCCTCTTCACCTCCCCCGCCTCCGAAGTCCGTCCTCGCCCGCGGCCTCCACGCCCTCCTCCCCCCCATCGAGGTCGTCGCCGGCTCGTACTGCAACGCCGACCCGGCCAAGCCGGGGGAGTGGGAGGACGGTCTGGAGGGCCGCCTGGGCGGCGCCAAGGACCCGCCCACCCGCATCCGGGACGCGCCCTTCGTCCAGGTGCCGCTGGGCGTGACGGAGGACCGGCTGGTGGGGACCGTCGACATCGAGGCGTCCATGCGGGAGGGGCGGCCCGTCTTCCAGCCGGGGCTGCTCGCGGACGCGCACCGGGGCGTCCTGTACGTCGACGAGCTCAACCTCCTGGACGACGGCATCGCCAACCTGTTGCTGGCCGTCATCTCGGACGGCCGGGTCGTCGTCGAGCGGGAGGGCCTGTCCGTCTCCCACCCGTGCAAGCCCCTGCTGATCGCGACGTTCAACCCGGAGGAGGGCCCCCTGCGGGAGCACCTGTTGGACCGCATTGCGATCACGCTCTCCGCGGACGTCCCGCCCCGCTTCGACGACCGGGTCGCCGCCGTCTCGGCCGCCCTGGCCTTCGCGGACGACGTGTCGGGCGCCCTGGAGGCGGCCGCCCCGGCGACGGAGGCCCTGCGGACGCAGGTCCTGTTTGCGCGGGAGTACCTGAAGGACGTGACTATCGGCGAGAAGCAGGTCGCCCGCCTGGTGGGCGAGGCGGCCCGGGGCGGGGTGCAGGGCCACCGGGCCGAGCTGTTCGCGGCCCGGGTCGCCATGGCCGCGGCCGCCCTGGACGGGCGGGAGGCCGTGAGCGCTGACGACATTGCGAAGGCGGTGCAGCTCGTCATCCTGCCCCGCTCGACCGTCACGGGCCCGCCGCCCGAGGATGAGGACGACCAGCAGCCGCCGCCGCCGCCGCCCCCGCCCCCGCCACCCTCTGCCGAGGACCAGCAGGAGGATGAGAAGGAGGAGGACGAGGAGTCCGAGGAGGACCCGCCGGACGAGGAGGACGAGCCGGAGCCGGACCAGGTCCCCGAAGAGTTCATTATCGACTCGGACGGCACGGTCGTCGACCCGGGCGTCCTGGCGTTCGCCCAGGGCCAGCAACGCGCGCTGGGGCGGTCCGGCCGGTCGAAGAGCCTGATCTTCAGCGAGGACCGGGGGCGTTACATCAAGCCGATGCTGCCCAAGGGGGACAAGGTGCGGCGCCTGGCGGTGGACGCGACGCTGCGCGCGGCCGCCCCCTACCAGCGCGCCCGGCGGGACCGGGCGGCCGCGGCGAGAGCGGCGGGCGGCACCGCCAAAGCGCGCGGGGTGTACGTGGAGAAGGCCGACATGCGGTCCAAGCGCCTGGCGCGCAAGGCGGGCGCGCTCGTCCTGTTTGTGGTGGACGCGTCGGGCAGCATGGCGCTCAACCGCATGGCGTCGGCCAAGGGCGCCGCGCTGACGCTGCTGCAACAGTCGTACACGTCCCGGGACCAGGTGTCGGTCATACCCTTTTACGGAGACAAGGCGGAGGTCCTGCTGCCGCCCAGCAAGTCCATCGCCATGGCCCGGCGCCGCCTGGACGCCCTGCCGTGCGGCGGAGGGTCGCCCCTCGCGCACGGCCTGTCGATGGCGATCCGGGTCGGGGCGCAGGCGGCCGCCCAGGGCGACGTGGGGCGCACGATGATGGTCCTCCTGACCGACGGCCGGGCCAACGTGTGTCTGGCTAAGAGCGTGGATGACCCGGCCACCAAAGGCGAGGACTACGTCAAGCCGACGGGCGAGGAGCTGCGGGAGGAGGTGCTCGACATGGCCAAAAAGGTGGCCGCGGCCGGCATCAACCTGCTGGTCATCGACACGGAGAATCAGTTTGTGTCGACGGGCTTTGCCAAGGAGATCGCGGAGGCGGCCCGGGGGAAGTACTACTACCTGCCCAACGCGTCGCAAGCGGCGATTGCGGCGGCGGCGGGGGCGGCGATGGCGGAGGCGGCCGCGATGTGAAAGAGATAAGGGGGAGCGGATGAGAGAGAGAGAGTGAGAGGGGGGTGGCCGAGTGCGTTGCTTTTTTTGGTGGTGGTGGTGGTGGGGGAGCGTACCTGTGTCCCCCCCCCCCCCCCTTGAGTCCCTTGGCGATTGAGCGTGCATTGTGTGTGGTGTGGTGCGTACGGGCCGGGCGGCGGAGAGAGAGAACACGGCGTGTGGCTGGATGGTGGGATGCGGAAGGAAACTCAACACACACAACCCCCTCCTACGACCCCCCACCCCCACCCCTCCCCTTCTTCCACCCCTTGCGGCGGCGGCGGGCTTCGCCCTCGCCCCGCCCCCGCCGACCTCTGGGCCAGGTCTGGACCAGCCAGGCCGCGAGCGGCAGCTGGAAGACGAGGCCCCCCAAGCCTGCGGCCAGGAGTGACTCGAAGGGCTCGTGGAAGTGGGCGGCCGTGACCGCCATGTCCGCCGCCAGGGCCAGGTAGGCAACGATGGCAAGCGCCAATCCAACATGCAAGGCCAGGGCGTGCGCCCTGCCGGCGGGAGGCCGCCCCGCCGCGGCCCGGGCCCGGTGTGCGAGGGCTTCCGCGCCCAGCACGCCCGCCTCCCCAGCCAGCAGGGCCGCCGCGCACGCCCCCAGCAGCAGGTGGTCGCTCATGACGTGCGTGCCGGCGTGGCGGGCCGCGGCGTCCGCAGCAGACGCATACGCGGCTTTAGCCGCGCCCACCGCGGCGTGAAAGGAGGCCGCCGGGTGGGTGGAGGCGAGGGCGGTGGCCGCCGCGCGCGCGCGCTCGACCACCCCCTCCACCAACACCGCCGCCGGCTGGGCCGCCAGCCCGCGCACCGCCTCCACCCCGGCCCCGAGGAAGCCTGCCTGGTGTGGGGCGTACATCCCCAGCCGCACGCCCGCGGCGGCCGCGTACACAGCGCCCGCCCGGGCGGCCGACCGCACGGCGAGCGGGTGGTGGTGGGTCGGGCGGGGGCCGGCCCGCAACCAGCCGGCGAGGAGCCGGGCTGAAAGGGCGGGCACGACGAGGGCGGGGCCCGCGACGCGCAGGGCCCGGTCAAACCACAGCAGCAGCCCGCCCGGCGCGGCGTGGCGGCCCGTGTCAAAGCGAGGGGAGGCTGCCAGGAAGACGCCCGCCCCGACCGCGGCCGCCCACAGGAGGGCGCACCCGGCCAGGACGGCCCGGGCGTGGGCGAGGGAGGGGGCGTGGGCGATGAAGAAGTCGGGGCGTGGTTGTTGGCGCTGCGGTCTCTGCTGCGGAGGTGCGGGCACGGCCACCACCGGGGCGGGCGGTGCGGCGGCGGCCGAGGTGGTCCGAGCAGAAGGCGGCTGTTGAAGGTTGAGTGGGCGCGCCGCCGCCCGCACGGGCGAGGTGGAGCCGCCGCCGCCATTGCCGCCCTGCCTCCCATTCCCACCACCACTACCACCCTGTCCACCCAAGCCGGGTGGAGGGGGTAGCCTGTCTCCTCGGGCGTGCGAGCCGGGGCGGCGCCTGGACATGGCGGTGGAAATGTCGATGATGGATGAAAAAATAAAATAAAGTGGGCTGTCTTGCACCCGCAAGCGCTCACTTCTCTTCGCGCCGCCGCCGCCGGCCTCCTTTTTCTTTTCCACTCTTCATCGGCGCTGTGCCACATACCCACACACCACCCTTTGCCACCATGGGCATTATCGAACGGTGAGTATGGCACGACTGTGCGCCCGTGCCAGCAGGCCCAGCGTGCGTGGTGTGGACGTGTGCCTGGAGAGATGAAGTGAGCATCGGCGCAACGAGACTTTTCATCATTACCCTGCCGCATTCCACCCTCCCACCACCACCCCTATACAGCATCAAGGAGATCGAGCACGAGATGGGACGGACCCAGAAGAACAAGGTAACGGATGAAAAAAGAGAGGAGAGGAGACATGGCACGGCCTCCACGCTCTCCTTGTCTCTCTTCCTCTCTCATCCTCCCCCCTCCGCCTCAAAAACCTTTCTCTCCCTATTAGGCCACCGAATACCACCTCGGGCAGCTGAAAGCCAAGCTCGCCAAGCTGCGCACCCAGCTCCAGGAGCCCTCCTCCAAGGGCGGGGCATCGGGCGAGGGCTTCGAGGTGCAACGGTACGGCGACGCCCGAGTCGCGATGATCGGGTTTCCCTCTGTTGGCAAATCCTCCCTGTTGACGGCTTTGACTGGCACGCAGTCCGAGGCGGCCGCGTACGAGTTCACCACGCTCACCTGCATCCCGGGCGTCATCCACCACCGGGACGCCAAGATTCAATTGCTGGACCTGCCCGGAATCATCGAGGGCGCGGCCGAGGGGCGCGGGCGCGGGCGCCAGGTGATTGCCGTGTGCAAGTCGGCCGACCTGCTCCTTATGGTCCTGGACGCCTCCCGCCCGGCCGCGCACGCCGCCATCCTGACGCGCGAGCTGGAGGCCGTCGGCATGCGCCTCAACCGGGCCCCGCCCGCCATTTATTACAAGCCCCGCAAGACGGGCGGCATCGCGTTCACCGCCACCGTCGCCCAGACGCAGGGCCTTGACGCGGTGTTGGTCCAGCGCATCCTCCACGAATACAAGATCCACAACGCGGAGGTCCTCGTCCGCGGGGACTGCAGCGCGGACGACCTGATCGACGTCATCGAGGGGAACCGCCGGTATGTCCGGTGCCTGTACGTGTACAATAAGGTAAGTACAAAAAGGAGTGTGCGAAATGAAAAGGAGAGGTGACAGGAGAGATGGATGATGGTGGAAAAAGGTTGCTTCCCCTCCCTCACGCTTTTTTGTCCCCGTCCTCTCTCTAACTCCCTATCTTCCTCCCTCCCCATAGATCGACGTCTGCTCCATCGAGGAGGTGGACACCCTTGCCCGCCAGCCCCACTCCATCCCGATCTCGGCGTCTGCCAAGCTCAACCTGGACGCCCTGCTGGACGGGATGTGGGGCAGCATGGCCCTGCGGCGCGCGTACACGAAAAAGGTGGGCGCCCGCCCCGACTTTGACGACCCGGTCGTCCTCTCCGCCGACCGGGGCGGCATCACCGTGCGCCACCTGTGCGACCGCATCCACCGGCACTTGGCGCCGGACCTGTCGTACGCCTTGGTGTGGGGCACGAGCGCCAAGCACTACCCCCAGCGCGCGGGGCTCTCGCACCAGCTGGAGGATGAGGACGTCGTCCAGATCATCAAACGAAAGGTCGGCGCGTCCGAGGCGGCCGAAGGGAAGGGGCGCTTCAAGTCGACCAGCAGCAAGCCCGCCCGCATCGCGGACCGGGAGAAGAAGCCGGCGCTGCGGTCTTGAGAGGACTGGAGGGGAGGGAGAGAGAGGGTGGGTTAGCTTTTGCAGCTTTTTTGAAAAAAAAGGAAATTGTGTGTTCTCTACAGCCCAACGCGCGTCCCGCGCCTCTCTGTGTCCTTCTCTCTCTCTGCATCTAGAACACATCCGGCGGGGGCCCGCCATGTTGGTGGCCACCGTGGCCGTGGCCGCCCCCACCCCCCGGCCCCCCCCCGGCCCCCCCCAGCACGCTGCCCGCCCCGCCCGCCGCCGCGCGCAGGTGGGCGGCCAGCCCGTAATTGGCCAGCTCCAGCGCGTGCACGCGCCCTTGGGCGGCCTCCAGCTGGGCCCGGACCTGGGCGGCATCCGCCAGCCGGGCGGCCTGGAGCGTGACCGCCCGCTTGAGGAGGCCGCAGTCGCGCTCAAGGGCCGCCGCGCGCGCCGACGCCGCCGCGGGCCCCCCGTCCGCCGCGTCCGCGCTCGCCAGGCTGGCCGCAAAGCCGCGCAGGACGGTGCGGGCCCGGTCCAAGGCATCGCTCACGTCCGTTGCGACGGCCATCTCCCGGACGACCGACTCGGCCCACCCGTCGACGGCAGCAGCCGTGTGAGAGGAAGGGCCGGCAGCAGCAGTGGCGGCGGCGGGTGGGGGCGACGCGGTCGCCGTTCCTGCCGCCCCAGCCGGTCCGGGTGTCTCCCGGGCCGGGTCGACCGCGGGCGTGCCATCCCGGGACGGCGCGGCGGCGGCGGCGGCAGCGGCCGCCGCTTTCTTGAGGGCGGCGGGGGCGGCGCCCGCCCGGCGCTGCTCCTCCCCGCCGCCGCCGCCCGCCCGCAGGCGCAGCTCGCTCAGGCGGCGGACGGCGGCGTCGATGTCATCGCCGCAAGTGTAGAGGGCTTCGGTGACGGTCTACAAAGGAGAGGTGAAGGAGAGGTTGGACGGGTGAAGGTGTGGGTGGTGGTTGAAGGGGGACAAGCAGCGCTGGCGTTTTTTTTTTTCGACGGCGTTGTCTTTCAGAGAAGCGTCCGAGCGCGGGCAAGGTGCTCTCGCCAGTCGCTCTCCCGCCCGCCGACCAGGCGCTCCATCTCTTGGCACACCCTCTGACAGAGCGGCCGGCACGCCCGAGGGGGGGGAAGGCAGGGTGGCGGGAAGGGCTTATTCTCGCCCGGTAACACTCGAAAAAAACGCCATGCAAGAGAAAACCGGACTCCCTCTCCCTCTCTCATACCTGCTCGCTCATCTCCGGAAACAGGCCGCGCAGGGCGGTACGAGCGGCCTCGCCGAGGGCGTACGCCCGGTCGGCCGGGTGGAAGGAGGAGGCTGGGTGCTGGTGGCCGGCAAGGAGTGGCTCGTCGCCCGGGGCGCCGGCGCCGGCAGCGCCGCGCCCGCGCTTGAGCGCGGACGGTTGGGTCGCTAAGGTCGCGGCCGCGTCAGGGGGACAGGAGGCTTCGTAGGTGCGTTTGGTCAGGAGCTTATTGGCGGCGGCGATGGGGGAGGACTCGGCAGCGACGGACATTCAGTGGCGAATGGGGGAGGAGCGCAGGGAAAAACGCGGACGACGGAAGCGTGTATGCGCTGAGGACGCACACCCACACCCTAGTCTCTCACGCACGCAGGATGTGGATGCGAGGGGCGGGAAACGGACGCATGCAGGGGCTGAGCGTGAGCGGAGGGGCGGCAGAGGCCCGGGGGAGAGAAGGGCACACGAGTGAACGAACGAAGAGTGAGCGGGGTGGACACAACCTCCCTTTGTTATTTATTCTCCCACTGCGCGCACACACAAGCTCGCGATACCCCCCATCATGCTGGCCCACCTGGCCCGCACGTCCGGCCGCCGAGCCGCCGCCGCCGCGGCTGAGGTATGCGCTTATACTTGAGAGAGAGAGAGTTTGGATGTGCGAGCGAGCGCCGGGCTGCAAGAGCGGGGCCGATCGACAGCGCCGCCCTTCTCTCTCTCACGCCCTCACCCAACAACTGTCTCACACAGGCCCTCACCCGTGCCGCGGACGCGACCACGCCTTCCACGACGACCGCCGCCTGGCGGGCGGCCGCCGGCGGCGGCAGCGCTGCCGCCCACCAGCGCCGGTGGGCGACCAACTCGCACGACGTGTTTAACACGGTGAGTTTTAGGGACACAGTGCGGGGGGCGCAACCTGCCTCCTCGCGCGCCTGGCCACGCCCGCCATGTATGCGCTGGCCCTCTCCTCTACCGGGCGCAAGGCGGCGGGCGAGGAAGGAGGGCAAAAAATGCCGCGAAAATAGAGGAGGCCGCACAACGACAACAGAGAGCGGGTGGCAGCGCCCTCATCATTTCCTCCCTCCCGTCACCCCACAGCACCAAGACTCGCCCGCCAACAACAAGGCCACCCCCTTTGACTTCACGCCCGCCAACTACGACCGCATAGCCACCCTGCTGTCCCACTACCCCTCCAACTGGGCGGCCAGCGCGATGATCCCCGTCCTCGACCTGGCCCAACAACAGAACGACGGGTGGCTGTCCCTGAGCGCGATGAACAAGGTGGCGGCCGTCCTGGGCGTGCCACCCATCCGCGTGTACGAGGTCGCCACCTTCTACACCATGTTCAACCGGTCGCCCATGGGCAAGCTCCACGTGATGGTGTGCGGGACGACGCCCTGCCGCCTGGCGGGCGCGGAAGCCGTGCACGCGGCCCTGGTGGCCGAGCTCGGGGTCGATTATGGGGGCACCACGCCCTGCGGCACCTTCACCCTGGGCGAGATGGAGTGCATGGGCGCCTGCGTCAACGCGCCTATGGTCGCCGTCGCGGATTACCGGGGCGGGGTGGAAGGCTTTTCGTACCTGTACTATGAAGACCTCACCCCGACGGACGCGGTCGCCATCGTCCGCGACCTGAAGGCCGGCAAAACCCCGAAAGTCGGGTCCCAGCACCGGCAATTCGCTGAGCCGGTGGGGAGCTCCAACACGGGGGCCTGGAAGGACGGGGGCGGCGGCGGGCGGACGAGCCTGACCTTCGAGGGGAGCGGGGGCAAGGCGCCCGGCCCGTTTTGCCGAGACCTGGACGCGCCGGAAGCGCAGATCACGCCCCCGCCGCCGCCGCCGGGAGCGAAATGAGAGCAAGGAGGAGGGTTTGGGTTGTTGTGATGAAATGGAATGGATCGCTTTTTGAATGCACACGCACACACAGACGCACACGCACACGCGCGCGCGCGCGCGCAGGGGGATGTGAATATGGAGAGAGCGCGCGATCCATCCAGGCTGAAGCCGGGGATGAAAAAAAAAAAAAAAAAAAAAAAACTTCTTCTACAGCCACCCGCCCGCCCGCGACGCCAGGGCTCCCTACAGCCGCCCGCCCGACGCCAGGGCCCCCACCGCCACAAAGCCTAGGCCCAGGTCTGTCGCCAAGGCCGCCGCCCCGCCCACCCAGTCATCCGCCGCCAACCGGGCCGGCCGGGCCGGGCTGCCGGCCCGCCACCCCCACCGCCCGCCGCCCGCGAGCGGCCCCAGGCCGGCCAGGGCTTGGACGTCGAGGGCGAGGTATATCGCGACCCCGCACACCGCCAGCCCGGCCAGCAGGGTCACCCACCACCGGTCACCGTGGGCGCGGGCGACCCAGATCGTGGCCCCAGCTGTGAGAGCGGCCGCCCACAGGAGGGCGGTCGCGCCCGCGCCAGCGCACGTGAGGTCGACGCCGGCGCCCGCCGCGAGGATGGCGGCCAGGACCAGCACGCCCACGCCGACGGTCGCGGTCAGGGCGGCCGGCCCGGGCAGGCGGGCCGCCAGGGTGCCCAGGAAGAGGGCCAGGCAAACCGAGAAGAGGGCGAGCAGGGGCAGGCGGGCGCAGGAGTAACTAGCCGATGCCCCAGCTTTCGCTTGGGCGACGGCAAGGGCGACCCAGGCAAGGGTGGCGGCGGTGGCGGCCGAGGCGACCGGCCAGGATCGGGCCCGGACGTACGCCTGCGCGCCTGGGGCCAGGGTCAGGGCCAGGCCGACGGCCGTGGCGGCACAAAATTGAGCACAGAGGACGGCAAGCACTCGCACAATGAGCGGCCGCCGGCCCCGCCAGGCGGCCGCCCGGTCGGTGAGGGGCGGCGGCGGCGGTGGCGGTGACAGCGCGGCAGGGCCCTGCCCCTGTGTGAGAATGGGCGGCGCGTACAGCACGGGCGCGCGTTCCGGGTCGGGGCGGGGCATTCCTTCCGGTCCCGGCGCTGGAGATGGGGAGACAGAGGAGAGAGGGGATTGAGGCGAGAGGTTTGAGAGCGCGCGCGGCTGGCGAAGACGGCCCCCCCCCCCCCCCCTCAAAGAAATGCATCGTGCCATCAGTAGTTATAGTTTGATTAACTAATCATGCGTTGTGTGCAGCCAAACAGCCGCGCACAAATGCGCCGCCCTCTTCATAAAGAAAGGGCGGCGTGTGTCAGCAAACAGAGAAGTTTTGTTCGTCATGCGGCGTGTGCGCGAGAGCAGGAAGGGAAGGGGTTGATGGAAAATGGCACACGCACCGTG
>Ga0315289_10013770_pt1 | contig 11307 bp, 12 predicted proteins | sample YL17G11_40_MG_FD_203452 | JGI IMG/M metagenome (GOLD analysis project Ga0315289, IMG submission 203452) | Sediment microbial communities from Yellowstone Lake, YNP, Wyoming, USA - YL17G11_40 | ecosystem: Environmental > Aquatic > Freshwater > Lake > Sediment | place: USA: Wyoming | collected... | reverse complement strand
CCTAAGGAGCAAACCACCCACCACGCTCTCCAAAGTATCTTCATCCTGTCCATAAATATAGTCTCCCAGGCAATCATAGATTTCTTGACGTGCCTTGTGAAGCATTTCATCAACGAGTAACTCGTTCTCTCCTTCTCCTGAAATCTCCACATCTATCGTTGCAAGATGGGCTAATATAGAAAACCTTAAAATTCCACCTTCCATCCTGCGCTCAATTTCCACCACTTCTTTAATCTTCTCATATGCGGAAGACTCCGTCAGCCCACAAATATGGAGAACATATTTCTTCAATATTTTTCGCTCATACTTATCCTTGAGATATGGCAACACAACCTCCTCAACCATCGGCCTCATCTCCCGAGGAGGCCCGGGTAACATAATTACACTCACTCTTTGAGCTTTCGATTTCGAATCGGCCTTACTTCTCTTTTCCACGACCATTCCAGGAGCGGTGCCAACCTTGTTGGGAATGACTCTGGCCCCTTCAATGATATAAGCCTGCCTTTCGTTCTCTTTGGGCATCTCCAGTTCCCTCTTTGCAAAATGGGCAGCAATTTCGTGCATCACTTCCCTGTCGAAGACCAGTTTTTTCTTTAAGACTTTAGCCATAACTTCTCGGGTTAAATCGTCAAATGTTGGACCCAACCCACCAGTGGTAATGATAATATCAGCTCTATTTAAAACCTCCCGAAGGACGCTCTCAATCTTTTCTCGGTCATCGCCAACCGTAATCTCCCTCTCTATGGTTAAGCCGATGCTGTCTAATTTCTCACCCAAATAAGCGGTATCAGTATTAATCTTCCCCTTCAATAGCTCCGTGCCAACGGAGATCAACTCCACCCTCATCTCAACCTCTTACGGGTTCGATGAATCGAACCCCTACATTTACTCAACTTACTAATTACTATTTAAAAGATAGTTTTGCGAAGAGCTTTTGGAATTTTAGCCAAAAAACCAAGACCACTTCCTCCTCCAATGCGAGGGAATTTGGTAAAGCGAGCATTAGAATTTTTAGCCAAAAATCGAAGATTGTAGGGGCGACATTTATGGCGCCCGATAAAGCGGGTTCGATAAATCGAACCCCTACGTTAATTGTAGGGGCTCAATTTATTGAGCCCGTTCCTTCAAATCCGCCAGGTTTTACGTGTAGTGTAGCCCTTTATGGGCGTAATTTTTACGGGCATAAAGCCCTACACTACCGAGCGACTCCGAAAACTATCCCTTCCTTTTAAGGGCGACCGCAAGGGTCGCCCCTACGCGACTCTTACTCCATCATCACCTTGCCTGTTTCCACATCAATAATCTTTATCTCCACTTCACCATCCGTCTCCTCAACTAATGCCACTGTGGGATTCTCCTTGGGCAAAGAGGGACTGCCCGGATTTAAAAATACTACGTCCCCCTCTCTTGCTAATTTCGGTCGGTGCGTATGACCAGAGATAAAAATATTGGCGTGCCATCTCTTAGCAAGGTTGACTTTGTCTTCATCACTCAGTTTATCGCCATGGTTTACTACTATCCGCAGGGAACCCAGCTGAACCAAAGCAAACGGGCTCTGAACGGGAAAATTGACCACAGATTCATCAACATCTGAATCACAATTTCCTCTCACCGCCACCACGGGGATTTCTAACCCGTTCATCTCCTGGACTAATTCCCCGGGAGCGAAACCCTCAGGCATGGGATTCCTAGGTCCATAATTGAATAGGTCTCCGGCGTGAATAATCATATCCACATCAGGAAAGATTTCTTCCATTACTTTCCGCCAACCCACCAAATCACCATGTGTATCTGATATAATACCAATCTTCATCATTTACCTCTTTTGTTTACCCTCACATTTTCTTTTATAATTTATCTTTGGTGTCCTATCTAATTCGTGTATTCTATCCCGAAGTTGAGCTGCTCTCTCATAATTTTCCTCTTCGATAGCCTCCTGGAGCTTCTTCTGAAGTTTCTCCTTTTCTGAAAGGGGTCTCTTCTCGACAATCTCCTTTGCCATACCTCTTAAAAGAGTTAAAGACCTTCCCTTTTCATAAGTAAAAGTTGCGTTTTCCATATCTGGAAGAGAGTCGATTGCTGTAATTCCCTCTTCAATCATTCTCAAAGCCTCCTCATATTCCCTCTTCTCTATATGGGCAAGTCCCTTCCCCAGTGCGTTCATTCTTATTATGTATGGTCGATACTGCTCGAGAGCCATTTTGTCTTTTTCCTCGACTGCGTATTTACTCACAAAATCGAAATATTCGATATTCCGCTGAGTATCTCTGACCAATCTTTCATAATCTTTTAACTGAAAAAAAAGAGTGTACCGATAGTAATATAATAGCCCTTCTTCGTATAGTTTTGAGCAGACCTCTCTTGTGAGACCAAACCCCTCATCGGTTCCCTTACTTTTCTTATAGACTTCAAGTTTTGCCCTGTAATACTCCAAAAGCGACTCTTTCCTATAAGGTCTCTTGCCATCAGGCCTTCCATTTATTTCGAACTGCTCAATTCCTAATGGTAATCTAATCTGAATTTTCTCTTTACCATCATTATCTCTTATCTTTCTTACATTATTTAGTCGGTCATATTCCCACGACTTCAGAACTTCACTAATGTCATAACGCATCTTTTTTCCCCTTTTAAGGATTAGCAGACTTCAGTCTGCGTCTTAAGACGCAGGTTAAAACCTGCTACTCCAATAAACAGTTTACTTTCTAAGGAGTAGCAGACTTCAGTCTGCGTGATAGTTTTTGAGACCTTTTTAAATATAAACTACTCTGTCTCATTGCGCAGAACTCACCGCACATCGTGCAAACCCGGCCATCTTTTGGCTTCGACTTCTTTCTCTCTTCCCTGAACTTCTTGGGATTGATAGATAGCCTTTCCTGTCTTTTCCAGTTAAGGGACTTTCTTGCTCTGGATATCTGAATATCCCAATTCAATGCTCCCTTTACTCCCTTGGCCACATCAGCCGCATGGGCAGCAATCCTGGTAGCAATTACTCCCTCGATTACGTCATCCACATCGGGGAGGTGAAGATGCTCTGCAGGAGTAACATAGCACAGGAAATCGGCACCAGAGGCAGCAGCAAGTGCCCCTCCAATAGCACAAGTAATATGGTCGTATCCTGGTGCAACATCAGTGACCAAAGGACCCAAAACATAGAAGGGCGCACCTCCACACAGACTCTTTTCCAACAAGACATTGGCTTCAATCTGATTTAAAGGAACATGTCCAGGTCCTTCTATCATCACCTGAACATTTCTCTCCCTTGCCATTTTTGCCAGTTCTCCCAGAACAGAAAGCTCTGCAATCTGCACTTCATCTGTGGCATCAGCAAGACATCCCGGCCTGAGCCCGTCCCCCAGACTCAAAGTCACATCATATTTATAAGCAATATCCAGGAGTCTGTCGAATTGTTCGTATAAAGGATTCTCTTTATTATTATCAATTATCCACTGTGCCAGAAATACTCCGCCTCTACTAACTATCCCGGTAATCCTCCGGCTTCTTCTTAAAGTCTCGACAATTCTCTGGGTAACTCCACAGTGGACTGTCATAAAGTCGACCCCTTCTTCAGCCTGTTGTTCAATTATGCGAAAGATAGCATCTACATTTATCTTGCCAATTCTCTTACCTTTACGGACAGTCTCACACGCAGCCTGATAGATTGGCACTGTCCCTACAGGCAAAATGGAGCGTTCGAGAACCATCCTTCTTATTTTTCCAATATCCCCTCCTGTGGAGAGGTCCATCACGCTATCCGCTCCAGCTTCAATGGCTGCATCTAACTTCTTCTTCTCTTCCACTAAACTCACTCTATCCGGAGAAGAACCGATGTTGGCATTCACTTTTGTCCTTAATCCTTTGCCTATTCCTATTATTCGTAACTTATTGCATTGGCGGCGGTTTACGTTAGAGGGAATAACCACTGTCCCTTCAGCAATACAGGAGCGGATATATTCTGGAGTTAAGCCCTCATTAGCGGCAACTGATTTCATTTCGCTGGTAATCTTTTTATTTTTAGCCCATTCTAATTGTGTCATTAATCTAACCCTTTGCCTCTCTAATTTTTTTCCGCATCTCTTGTGCAGCCTTTCTCACATTTTTAGCACCGGATACAGCATGGATAACAGCCACTCTTTTAGCCCCTGCACGGATAACTTCTCCCACATTCTCTTGATCAATCCCCCCAATGGCAAAAAATGGTATGTTCACCTTCCTTCCTACTTGACTAATCGAGTTGAGTCCTATCGGCTTTAAGTCAGGCTTGGAGGATGTGTAGAAGATCGGCCCCACACTGATATAATCGGCGCCCTCTTTTTCTGCTTTGATAGCTTCCTTTAAACTGTGGGTGGAAGCACCTATGAAACGGGTAACAGGGCGGCCCTTGGGAAGTGAACTACCCTTTTGTAGCTTCCGCTTCTGGCCTCGTTCATATATGGAAGCTCCTGCTGCCTCCCACATCAGGAGTTTTCTGACTAAATTTAATGGCATATCTTGCTGGCCAAGGTGAATCCCATCAGCACCCAGAGCCAGAGCAACATCTAACCGGTCATTAACCACCATGAGCACTTTGTGGTTACTCGTGATTTCCCTTAATTTCTCTCCAATCTCAATTGTCTTCCTATCCATCCAGTCTTTTGCCCTGAGCTGAACCATATCAGCCCCACCCAGGATGGCTTCCTCAGCCATCCTCAAGTAATCCATATCCGGCCTGGGAGAAAGGATAACGTATAATTCCACATCCTGCAAACTCTTAACCATCAGTGAATTAGCCTCTCACTATCTTTAGAATCTCTGCAAGAATCTTACTTCAAACCCGTCTTCTTTTATTCTTGCCAGGGGAAATACTCCTTTTTCTTCCTCCCTATTCTGATGGACTACCGCTCTCCCTACTAAGGTGCCAATGGTAGCTCCAAGAACTATATCTGAAGTCCAATGTTTATCATGGTAAACTCGGGAGAGTGACGTAAGGCTAGCAATTGTATAAGCACTTATATCGATGAGGAGATTATCGTACTCTGAAGCTATAACTGAAGCTAAAGAAAAAGCTACCGTCGCATGGCCGGACGGAAGGGATAACTTGGAATTATCAAATGTTGGTCCGTAGAATCTCCCGCCACCTTCCTCACGATATGGTCTACTCCTTCCCGCAAGAACTTTAAGACTTGAACATATAAGTCCTGAAAAAATAAAAGATTCCAAAGCCGAAATCGCTGTCTCTTGAGATTTTTCATCATTGAAAATTTTACCAGCCAAATAGAAGATCCCGGCGATAGAGAGAGTTGCTCTTCCATCCCCAAACTCTTTTGAGAAGGCAAATATTTCATCCCAACTATTACTGTTTAAATCCTGGACTGAACATCTGATCTCTTCATCTAAGGCCATCAATCCGCAGGTGCCGAGAAGGATTGCTGAGAGTGGAAGAACATCAGACTTACCTAATCTGAGAGGACTGGTAAAGATATATTTAAAATCCCTGCCGAATCGAGAAAATAGATTTCTTTCTTCACAAGCGAAGAGAGGCCCACCTCGGGAAAAAAAGTAAACAATAAAAATTGAAAGAAATATCCTGACCCAATTCTTCTTCAATTCTCCCTTTTCGAGACCCAAACCGACCCTCTAAGAAATGCGAGTAACTATCTCCTTTTCTATCGTGTAAACTTTGAATCTGATTTTCTTTAACCTATCTCCCGCATCCGCTGAAATAAGTCTGGAAAACTCCTCCAGAACTCTTATTCCTTCTTCTGCCCTCCTGAAATTTGCAATAAGGATATCTCTCAGATTTTTTCGTTTTCCTTCTTTAAAGGTCAATCCTACATCATTTTCAGAGTCTCTAGACTTTAGTAATCGAGGGTAAATCTTACCGGTGATTATACTCAACTCGTGCCTTATATTCCTTAGTTTCCGCGATAATTCCTTATCGTTATATAAAAAACGGACCACATCTTCGATGACTCGTAATCCCTCTCTTGCTCTGTTTAAATTAGCGTCCAAAAGTCTATATTTATTTTCCATTTTCAAAGTACATTATGAACTTGCCTGTATTCAATACCAGCTGCATATTTAATTTCTGTAGCCTACTTTTGCACGGTTGAAACCGTGCCTACAAATGCCATTGTAGGCACAGATTCAATCTGTGCACCTTTCCGAGCGACTCCGAAAACTATCCCTTCATCCCAAATAACGGGTTTGATAAATCAAACCCCTACATTAATTGTAGGGGCTCAATTTATTGAGCCCGTTCTTCCTTTATGCCTGTTTGAATATTCTTTCCTGAATAAAATTGGTGTTGACCTCCCCCCTTCGGAAAAACTCATCAGCCATCACTTTTGCGTGGAAAGGAATGGTAGTCCTTACTCCCTCAATAACAAATTCGCCGAGAGCCCTCTCCATGCGAGCGATCGCCTCCTGCCTGTTATCTCCAATCACGATTAACTTAGCAATCATTGAATCGTAGAAGGGCGAGATATTGTAACCCTGATAAATACCAGTATCTATTCTTACTCCGGGCCCGCCCGGTAAAATATAATTAGAAATCACACCTGAGGAAGGCAAGAAGTCTCTATCAGGGTCCTCAGCATTTATCCGACATTCAATAACATTACCATAAATTTTAATGTCATCCTGGTCGAGATTTAATTTCTCACCGGCGGCCAACTTGATTTGCATCTTAACCAGGTCGATCCCGGAAACCAGTTCGGTCACGGGATGTTCTACCTGAATCCTTGTGTTCATCTCCATAAAATAGAAGTCCCCGTCGTTATCCAACAAAAATTCTATCGTGCCCACAGTCGTATAATTTACTGCTTTAGCAGCCTTAATAGCCGCATGTCCCATCTTGCGTCGCAACTTCGAGTTAACCCCAGGAGAAGGTGACTCTTCGATCAACTTTTGGTGGCGACGCTGTATTGAACAATCTCTCTCTGGCAAGTATATAATATTGCCTTTCTTGTCCCCTAGAATCTGGAACTCAACATGCCTCGGTTCGGGAATATACTTCTCCAGATATACTTCCTCCCTGCCAAAAGCTGCTTTAGCCTCACTCTGGCAGATCGTCACCGCATTCTTCAAACCCTCTTCATTCTGGACGATGCGCATTCCTTTGCCACCGCCGCCTGCAGATGCCTTTACCACTACAGGGTATTTAATCTTTCTTGCTAATTTCACAGCGTCATCTATTTTGGAAATAGTCCCCCGGCTACCGGGGATAATAGGCACCCCTGCTTTTTCCATTGTATTTCTCGCTTTACACTTATCTCCCATCTTCAAAATTACTTCTTTGGATGGTCCGATGAAAGTAATATTACAGGATTCGCAAACCTCTGCAAAATACGTGTTCTCTGCCAAGAATCCATACCCAGGATGGATAGCATCAGCGCCAGTAATTTCTGCAGCACTAATAATATTAGGGATATTAAGATAACTCTCATCCGAAGGTCCAGGTCCAATGCAGACGCTCTCATCAGCAAACCTTACATGTAAGGAATCATTATCTGCCTCGGAGTGGACCGCCACTGTCTTTATCCCCATTTCCCGACAAGCACGAATTATCCTCAATGCAATCTCGCCCCGATTGGCTATAAGGATTTTTTTAAACATTGAAATTCCTCCTAAAGAGGTATAGCAAAATTTCTAACGGGTCTTCTTCCTTGGACTCTTAGGTGCCTCCTCTTCTTCATAATAAGGATCTATCAAAAACATATCCTGACCATACTCCACCGGGTGTCCGTTCTCGACCAAAATTTTAACTATTTTCCCCCCTTTGTCAGCAGAGATTTCCCTCATAATTTTCATAGCCTCAATAACGCAAATTTTTTGTCCAGGCTTGATGACATTTTTAACCTTAATCAAAGGAGGTTGATCTTCGGAGAGTGAATCATAAAAAGTTCCCACCATACGAGACTTTATCGTAGTATACCTTTCTGGAAAGCGTAAGCTCTCCCCCTCAATTCTCTGGAAGCCCTCTTCCTCTGTCTTGAGGCCGGGAGGAGAAGTTTCACTCAAGACTTCAGAAGGGCCTTTCTGGGCCAATTCTTTTTTCTCATCTAAATTAGGAACTCCCCTTTTAAAACTTATTTTCGTTCCGTTCTTTTCCCATAGAAGCTCTGTAATATCGGCACCCTTTATAAGGTTGACAAATTCTTTTATCTGCAATAGCTCTTTTGTCCCCTTATTACTGCTATTCCTACTTTTCTTTTTTCTCATAATTCCCCCTCGGAAACCTTTTGATACCTTATCCATCAAAGCCTTAACAAATAAATAGGCCACTCCAATCAGCGGCCAAAAAATTCTGTTCGAATTTATACTCTCTCGATATATTCCCCGGTTTGTGCGTTTATTCGAATCGTATCACCGGTATTAATAAATAGAGGCACCTGAACCTTTGCACCTGTCTCCACTATAGCCGGCTTGGTCACATTAGTAACAGTATCTCCTTTTTTACCCGGCTCCGTATAGGTAACCTTAAGTTCCACAGAGTCTGGCATTTCTACTCCAATTATCGCCCCTTTATATATAAGAACCTCCACCTCCGTATTCTCTTTTAGAAATCTGATACCCTCGCCTAACTCTTTTTCCGTAAAAGGAATCTGCTCGAAATTTTCCATGTCCATAAAGTAGTAATTCTTCCCATCCCCGTATAAATACTGCTTTTTTCTCCTTTCCAGTATAGCCTCTACAAACCTATCTTCAGGACGAAAAGTCTTTTCCATAATCCGTCCTGTGACGACGCTCTTCAATTTTGTCCTCACCATAGCTCCGCCCTTGCCAGGCTTATGGTGCTGGAACCAGATGACAGTGAACACCTCGCCGTCAACTTCGATATTAGTCCCGTTCTTTAAGTCATTAGCTGAAATCATATCCTACAACCTTCACGTATTTGAGTGATCAAGAACCCCCTCACCTTTTCTTCCTCTCCCCTTGGGGGAGAGGGTTGGGGTGAGGGATCTCCTCTCCCCTTGGGGGAGAGGGTTAGGGTGAGGGGTCTCCTCTCCCCTTGCGGGAGAGGGTCGGGGTGAGGGGTCTCCTCTCCCCTTGGGGGAGAGGGTTGGGCCTGCCCGTGCCTGGCACGAGCCACGGCCAGGGGTGAGGGATTAGCCCTCTGTTAACACTTCATACCCTTTTTTCGTAACTAAGACCATATCCTCGATTCTCACTCCGCCAAACCCTGGAATATAGACTCCCGGCTCAACAGTCAAAACCATCCCAGCTCTCAAAACCTGCATACTACTCTCTTCCACCCAAGGGAGTTCGTGGACGTCCAACCCAACTCCATGGCCAGTCCTATGGATAAAATAGTTTCCCAGTCCGGCCCGAGCAATCACTTTTCGGGCTGTAAAATCGATACTCGAACACTTAACCCCTGGTCTTATCTTTTCTATGGCAGCTATCTGGGCCTTCCGCACCGCTTCGTAAATCCTCTTATACTCGCCTCCAAATTCAAAGCGTAATGTAGGCCGAAGACCTTCTCGATGGCTCTTTGTTATTATATCCAAAAATAGGGGCCTTGTCAAGTCGGAACAGTAGCCTTTGTAGACGCATCCCACATCAATAATAAGACAGTCACCCGGCCTTATCTCCCGCTCCCCTGTCTGGTAGTGGGGATAAGCAGTATTCTCCCCAGATGCGACTATGATATCAAAGGAAGGCTTCTCGGCTCCTCTTTTCTTCATAAAATATTCGAGCTGGCAAGCAATGATTCTCTCCTTCATTCCTATTCTAATTCTCCTTTTTATGAAGCGAAAAGCCGCTACAGAAATCTGGGCACTTTTCCTAATAAGGTTCACCTCTTCTTCTGTCTTAACTATTCGCATCTCTTCCACCAGCCCATCCAAAGGCACTAACCTGACTCGTCTGAAGCCCCTCTCCATCTCCCTATATCTTTTAAGTGAAACTCCTCCAGCTTCAAAACCTAGCCTGCTTATTTTCTCACCGGCCAGAAATTTCTCGACTTTCGCCAAAAGTTTATTCCTGAAGCCTATCACTTCGAAGTTTCTCACTATCTCCTTAGCCTGCCCGTATAATAACTCGGGCACAAAAATCGTCGCCTCTCCTTGAGTCACCAGACCGAAGCTCCCTTCGGCTCGAAAACCACCCAAATAGAAAAGGTTGGAAGGGCTAGTAATTAAGAATGCCCCAACTCTCTTTCCTTTAATACTCTCTCTCAACTTTTCCAGTCTATCCAGCATCCCTCTTCTCAACCTGTAGCAGCAAAGCGTAAGCTTTGCTTCCTTAGTATTGGGCGACCAAGGTCGCCCCTACGCGGTCGCTCTGCAACTACAAACCCCTCACCCCTCCCTCTCCCCATAGGGGAGAGGAGAAGCGACTCCGAAAACTATCCCTACCTTTATTTCCCTGAGGATGAAGGGATAGTTAAAGGAGCTTCAATTCCGCCAGGTTTCGCGTGAGCGCTGGCGGAATTAGAGCGAGGTTCTAACCGAGCGACTCCGAAAACTATCTCTTCATCCTCTCCTTCATCCCACTAACCGCTGCTCTCAATGCCAAGAGATAGCCATCCGGGCCCAAACCGCAAATCTGCCCGACAGCAACCGGCGCAATTAGAGACTTTCGACGAAACTCCTCGCGGGCATAGATATTTGACAGATGAACCTCGATAACGGGAATTCCTGTTCCCACAATAGCGTCACTGATAGCCACACTTGTATGGGTGTAAGCAGCTGGATTAATGATTAAGAAGTCGAATTTACCCTTAGCTTTTCCAATAGTCTCCACAATTTCCCCTTCATGGTTAGACTGGAAGAACTCAACCTCGCATTGTAGTTCTTTAGCTAATTCGATCATTTTCTCGTTAATTTCCTTTAGAGTCAGCCTGCCATATACCTCAGGTTGCCTCTTTCCCAAAAGGTCAAGATTGGGACCGTTAATCACTAAAAGCTTCATTTTCCCTCCTAACAATTGCGAAAAACTACTTTATGAGCCCTCTGACTACATCTCTCACTATGTCCTCTGGTACATCATTCCGCACTACAACCTTTCCGATTCTCTCTGGCAAAACAAACCCGACTTTCCCTGCCCGCACTTTCTTATCAAGAGAGAGAATTTGTATGATACCATCTACACCTAACTCCACTCCAATTCTCCCGGGCAAACCAGTTTTTCCAATCAGATGCTCAATTTTATCCCTTGCCTCTTTTTTCAACATTCCCATCTCCTCAGCAATTCTACATGCACCAACCATACCAATTGCCACAGCCTCACCGTGCCTGTACTTCTTATAGTCAGTAAGAGTCTCGAGTGCGTGGCCCAGAGTATGACCAAAATTGAGAATCGCCCTCAGCCCGCTTTCTTTCTCAT
>Ga0315289_10013768_pt1 | contig 11308 bp, 11 predicted proteins | sample YL17G11_40_MG_FD_203452 | JGI IMG/M metagenome (GOLD analysis project Ga0315289, IMG submission 203452) | Sediment microbial communities from Yellowstone Lake, YNP, Wyoming, USA - YL17G11_40 | ecosystem: Environmental > Aquatic > Freshwater > Lake > Sediment | place: USA: Wyoming | collected... | reverse complement strand
GTTCGGGCTGGTGTCGCCGTCGATGGTCATCATGTTGAAGGATGTGTCGGCGGCGCGGCGCAGGCTCTCGCGCAGGAACTCCGGCTGTACGGGCGCGTCGGTGGTGAGGAAGACGAGCATGGTGGCCACCTGCGGGTGGATCATGCCCGACCCCTTGGCGCAGCCGCCCACCAGGTAACGGCCTGCCGAGGGCGGGCCGTAGGAGAGGGAGGCAGCGATCGACTTGGGGACGGTGTCCGTGGTCATGATGGCGCGGGCGAAGTCGAGGCCGCCTTCGCGGCTGGGCCGCAGGCCCGCCAGAGCGGAGCGGATGCGATCCATGGGCAGGAACCAGCCGATGACGCCGGTGCTGGACACCACCACCTGCTGTGGTGCCAGCGAGAGCTTCTCGGCGGCCAGCCGCGCCATCTCCTCGGCGTCGCCCAGGCCCCTTTCGCCGGTGCTGGCGTTGGCGCAGCCGCTGTTGACGATGACGGCGCGGGCGCGACCGTCGGCCAGGTGACGCTCCGAGACCACGATGGGCGCCGCGCGCACGCGGTTGATGGTGAAGAGGGCGGCGGCGGCGCAGGGCTGGAGCGAGTAGAGGAGGCCCAGGTCCAGCTTGTCGGGCGGAGACTCGCGGATGGCAGCCCGGGCCGCCCCGGCCAGGAACCCCAGGGGGCTGGTGACACCACCCTCGAACAGAGAAACGGCTCTGCTGAGCTCGTCGAGGTGGGAAGGTTCTTCCATTACTTGCATTCATCTCTGAGGGTTGAAACCCTCAGCTTCGAGGAAGCTGCGGATTTCAATCCGCAGGGGTAGTTTATCTAGTTCATGACCTTCAGGCGAGCCCGCCTGCAGACAGACAAAGTACGGGGCCCCGGTTACGGGTAGATCGCCAGCCCCTCGAGGCCGGTGGTCTCGGGGAGGCCGAGCATCAGGTTCATGTCCTGGATGGCCTGGCCGGCGGCGCCCTTCACCAGGTTGTCCAGGCAGCTCACCACCACCAGCCGTCCCGTGCGCATGTCGACGGTGGGGTAGAGCAGACAGTAGTTATTCCCCCAGGTGTGCTTGGTCTGGGGCGGCGAGTCCACGACCCGTATGAAGGGCTCGTCGCGGTAGAAGTCGCGGTAGATGTCGCACACCTCGGACCGGGCGCGGTTCCCCGGCGAGAGGCGTCCCGGCGCCAGGGGCGCATAGCAGGTGCTCAGGATGCCGCGGGTCATGGGTATGAGGTGGGGCACGAAGGTGATGCGGGACACCGGCGCCTCGCACAGGCGAGAGAGCTCCTGCACTATCTCCGCCAGGTGCCGGTGGCCCTCCAGGCCGTAGGCCGAGACGCTCTCGTTGGCCTCGGCGTAGTGGTAGGCGAGGCCCAGGGTGCGGCCGGCGCCTGAGATGCCCGACTTGCTGTCGATGATGATGTCGGGCTCGATGAGGCCCGCCCTCAGGGCCGGCGCCAGGGCCGGGATGGCGCTGGACGGGTAGCAGCCGGGCACCGCCACCAGCCGCGCCCTGGCTATCTCATCCCGGTGCAGCTCGGGCATGCCGTAGACGGCGTCGAGGAGCAGGTGCGGCGCCGGGTGCTTGCAGCCGTACCAGGACTCGTAGTCGTCCACGTCGCGCAGGCGGAAATCGGCGCTCATGTCGAGGACGGGCAGGTCGGCCTCGATGAGAGGCACCAGGGCCGGGGCGCTGGCGCCGTGGGGAAGGGCCGAGAACGCCACATCCACCGAGTCCAGCTCTTCGCCAATGGTGAGGCCGAGGGGCGCCAGGTGGGGGAAGACCTCGCCCAGGGGCTTACCCGCCGCCGAGCGGCCCGTGACCGAGGATAGACGCACCTCCGGGTGGCGCCAGAGGAGGCGGGCCAGCTCAGCGCCGGCGTAGCCGGTAACGTTGATGATGCCTGCGCGCTTCATGGATGAGGAGAGTATACGAGGGGTGCTCCCGCCAGGCAAGGCGAGCACCTGCGGGGTGACTGGTTCATGATGGGTGGGAGATCCTCGACCCCCGCCTGAAGGCGGGGGCATGGATTGCCGTCCTGATGCCCCAGCCTTGAGGCTGGGGTCCTGCCTATCGCCGCCCGGCGACGCGGCCCCCACTGGCCGGGTTGAACAGGGGCGCCGAGGGGCAGCCGTGGCGGAGGGCGCACAAGGGGCAGCGCGGCCGCTGTGCCAGGCAGGTGCGGCGTCCGTGCTCTATCAGGGCGATGTGGAAGGGATAGACCTCCTCCGGTTCCAGGCGTGCCTCCAGCAGCTCGTGGGCCTTCTCGGCGCTGGCCTTGGGCGGCACCAGGCCGAGGCGTCGGGCCACGCGATAGACGTGGGTATCGACGGGCAGAGCGGGCCGGCCCAGAGAGAAGAGGAGCACGCAGGCCGCCGTCTTGGGTCCGACGCCGGGCAGGCTGCGCAGCCAGGCGCGGGCCTCCTCAAGCGACAGGTCAGCCAGGAAGGAGAGGTCGAAGGAGCCCCGGCGACGCCGGACCTCAGCCAGGAGGGCCTGGATGCGCGACGCCTTGGTGGGGGCGAGGCCGCCGGGCCGGATGGCCTCCTCCAGGAGGCGCACGTCGGCGTTCATGACGGCCTGCCAGTCGGGGAAGGCCTCGAGCAGGCGGGCGAAGGCGCGCCCGGAGTTGGTGTCGGACGTGTTCTGGGAGAGCACGGTGAGCACCAGCTCCGCCGTGGGGTCCAGGCGGCGCCGCGGGCGCGGCCGGCCGTACTCCCGTGACAGCAGGTCGATGATCTGGCCGGGCGACATCTGAGAGACCAACGCTCCCCCTTGTCCGGCTGGGCTTCACCCTCTCCCCTGATGTCTACGATACACGATGAGGGCGGGCTGGGTAGCCCTGACTAGCGCCCCGGCGGCGGGATGTTGCATCGAAAGGCGATGGGAAAAGAACGCCCATCGAAACGAGACCCCCGGCCGAATTCGGCCGGGGGCTGAAGCGACTACAGTGTCGATGCCTTTGATTCGACTACTCGCTTCTCCGACGCCCTCGCGTCGAAGCTGCAGGCTTCTTCTCTTTCCAGACCTCGGAGGCATCTACGCTCAGTGGCCCCGGCTGATCCACTTTCTGAATGCCGACCTCCGTCAGCATCGCGATAACGCCCGGCCCGGCAGGGCCGCCGGGTTCGCCTTCAGGCGGGGCAATGTTGGTGACGACGTGGGCAAACTTGGTCCAGATCATCCAGAGACCGCTCCGGATCCCTTGGTCTCGAAGCATCAGGGCGGTCAGTTCCTTGAGGTCATACTTGATTTGACCCACCTCAGGCATCTTGCCTCACCTTCCTCTCTCTAGTCTCGGGGACGTTCACAAGGCCCCGGAAACTGCGCGCCGGCAACGACACGGTTGTATCCGGCGCGTTCAAGGTCGTGTCTTTGGTTTCGGGCTTAGTAAGAAGAGCCTCCAAGACTTCCGAGGAGGTCCGGGCTGCAGTGCGGAGTCCCTTCAAGTGCACGTAGAATCCTCCGGAGACGCCCACCGAGATTCGCTCCACTACCTTGTCCGCTATCTGATCGGCCAGCCTCTCCGCCAGATTCTCTCCGGCCACCTGTGCGGCAATGGTCTTCGCGAACCACTGGTTGAGACTGATCCCCTCCTGTATAGCCCTTAGAGCGGCGGCGCGATGCAACTCCGTCGATATCCGCAGCGGGAAGTGACCGCCGTATTCTCTGTCGCCTACCGGCTCGGGAATGGGCTGATCATGGTCTATGGCCGTGGCGATCCAGCCCTCCATTGCTTCTTGAAGGTTGCGATACGCCTCCTCTGGAGTGTCACCATCGCTGATACACCCAGGAAGCTCCAAGACCTCGGCCACGTAGCCGCCCTCCTCAGTGTCCGGGATCAGCATGCGTATGTACGGGGCATTCAGGTATGCAGCCACATCTCTGACCCGACTACTCATTTCGTCTCTCCTCCTGAGATTCACTCCTCGTGCCCCTCAAGGTCCAGCGAGGATTCTATGAACGCAAGGATTCGCAGCGCGGTCTTGCCTTTCAGCTTGCGCCTCGGAATCGCCAAGTTGCCCCTAAACCGCTGCTTGGTGTAGATGGCATGATTCCCGTGGTTGCGGTCGAAACACCAACCTGCATCCTCGGCGACCTCCTCCAAATCCCGGAATGTCAAGTTGTAGCGGCGCTGGCGAAGGGCTTGTATCCTGCTCCAGACGTCCTTGCCTCTCATGACACCTTGATATCATATATGATATCGGTCGTCAAGCCCCTGTTGACAAGTATCGCCAACCCAGGCCAGAATCCGCAGTCCTGGCTGCGGCGTGGGTCGGCGTTGATGGGGTGTATACTCTATACTGACATCGTCGGAATCTAGCTCGAAGGGAGGTGATGGGCATGACGCGGGAACAGGTTCGCCTGACAAAGCTCGCTTCCTGCGCCGGTTGAGCCGGCAAGGCGGGTCTTAGCACCCTGGCGCAAGTTGTGCGCCCCCTGGCCGAGTCCTTCCGTCCCGCGGACCACCCTAACCTCCTGGTGGGCCTCGCCGGGCCCGATGACGCCGCCGTCTGGCGCATCAACGACGACGTGGCCGTGGTCCAGACGCTGGACTTCTTCCCGCCTGTGGTGGACGACCCCTACGTCTTCGGGGCCGTGGCCGCCGCCAACGCCATGAGCGACGTCTATGCCATGGGTGGCGAGGTAGTGCTGGCCCTCAACATCGTCGCCTTCCCGGAGGACCTGCCGGCGTCCATGCTGGCCGAGATCCTGCGCGGCGGCGCCGAGAAGGTGGCCGAGGGCGGCGGCGTGGTGGCCGGCGGCCACACCCTCTACGACAAGGAGCCTAAGTACGGGCTCTGCGTCATGGGGATCGTGCACCCGCAGGGCATCTTCACCAGGGGCGGCGCCCGCCCCGGCGACGTCCTCCTGTTGACCAAGGCCCTGGGCACCGGCATCATCCTGACGGCGGCGCGGGAAGAGAAGATAGAGCCCGAGCACCTGGAGGCGGCGGTGCAGAGCATGTTGCTCCTCAACCGCCACCCGTCGCACCTGGCGCGGGAGGCGGGGGCCCACGCCGTCACCGACGTGACCGGCTTCGGGTTGCTCGGCCACGCCGGCGAGCTGGCGAAGCTGAGCGGAGTGGCGCTGGTCCTGCGTGCGGGTGCTGTCCCCGTCCTGCCCGGCGCCCTCGAGTACGCGCGCCGGGGCTTTCTGACGGGAGGCGCCGGCCGCAACCGGCAGGCCCTCGCCGAGGCGATGCGGGTCGATCCGGACGTGCCTGCTGAGGTAGAGGACCTTCTCTATGACCCTCAGACTTCGGGCGGGCTGCTGATGGCCGTCCCGGAGGACCGGGCCTCCTGGCTGGAGAGCCGCCTGAAGGAGGACGGCTTCTCCTGCTGGCGTGTCGGCCACGTCGAGGAGGGGGAAGGCATAACCGTACAGCCTTGACGGCCATGGGTAGCCCATTTCGTCACGTTGGACCGCGCCCTGCGAGCACATTTCGTGGTACGCTGCCTGAGACTGTTCGCGTGGCACACGGTGCTGGGTAGCCACAGGGGAGATCCTGACATGACAGGCAGCAGCACGCGGGGCCAAGCGGGTGGCGTCGGTTCGTTGATTCTGCGGCTCTCCCTGGGCCTCTTGGTGGCACTTGCGCTGGTCGGATGCAGGGTGGCCCCGCCGCCGCCGGGCCAGATATACCATGGGGTTTTCGCAACTGGGGTGGGCAACGAAGAGGACGGGATAGCGCCCGCAGAGCTTTCGTCCTATGAGCATGAGGTAGGGAAAACGGCGGCCTGGGTCTACTTCTCTCACACCTGGTACCACGGGCGAGGCTTTCCCCTCCAGACGGCGACCTGGATCCGCGATACCGGGGCCGTCCCCTTCATCCGCCTGATGCTGCGGAGCAGCGAGGAGCAGAACGTCGCTGAACCCACGTTCACCCTGGACCGCATTATCCGGGGTGAGTTCGACAATGACCTGCGTTCCTGGGCACGGGCGGCCCGTGATTTCGGCTCTCCCCTGCTCGTCGAGTACGGGACTGAGGTGAACGGCAGATGGTTCCCGTGGAACGGCGTCTGGAACGGCGGCGGCAGTTCGACAGGGTACGGCGACCCCACCCTGGCCGATGGCCCGGAGAGGTTTCGGGACGCCTACCGCCATATTGTGCGCCTCATGCGGGAGGAGGGCGCCAACAACGTCACATGGGTCTTCCACGTGAACAACCGGGACATCCCCGACGAATCATGGAACCGCATGGAGCAGTATTATCCTGGCGATGAATGGGTCGACTGGATAGGCGTGAGCGTGTACGGCGCTCAGACGCCACTTGATGACGAGTGGCCGGAGTTCCGCGAACTCATGGATGAAGCATATCCAAGACTCGCGTCGCTCAGCGCAAGCAAGCCCATCGTCCTCCTAGAGTTCGGGGTCACCGCAGGTCATAAGGATGTCAATCAGGCCACCTGGGCGGACAAAGCGTTGAGAGATCTTGTTGCACTCCGCTGGCCTCGAATAATCGGCTTTTCTTGGTGGAACGAAGCTTGGCAGAACGACGACAATCCGGCCCATGACACCAACATGCGTGTTCAGGATAACGCTGCCCTGGCCGACGTCTTCAAGAGGCTGGTTGGCATGCAGGACAATGTGCTTGACAGAGTCGTACTTACCTACTAGGTCTACACCGTGAGCGGCCGTCGATGAGATATGGATACACATGCCACCCAGCGCCGCGGGACCGGCCAGCCGTGGGTGTGACTGCCCTCATGCACACGCTATGGTGCACATGCTCAAGAACCTGAACGCCTGACACTAGGAGGTCACAGGGAGGTCTTGCTGTGAGGAGAGCATGGTTCGGGCTGCTGGCGATGCTCCTGGGTGCCCTGGCGCTGGCGGCCGCCTGCGGTGGCGGCGGCGAGGAGGCCTCGCCCACGCCGGCAACCCTGCCGCAGGCCGATGAGGTCCTTCCCAAGGTCGTGGAGCGGGTCGGCGCGCTGAAGTCGTTTCACTTCCGCCTGGAGCACGAGAACGGCCTCTCGCCTATACCCTTCGACCTGAAGCTGAAGACCGCCGAGGGTGACGTCCAGGTGCCCGACCGCATGCAGGCGAAGCTGGAGGCGGATGTGGCGGGCGCCCTCCTGCGGGTGGAGGTCATCGGCATCGGCGAGGAGGGGTGGATGACGAACCCCTTCTCGCACGAGTGGCAGGCGCTACCCGAGGGCACCAGCATCAGCGCCATCTTCGACCCGGCGGCCGGCATCCAGGCTGTGGCTAGCTCTCTCCAGGAGGTGCGCGTGGCCGGCGTCGAGAAGGTCGGGGGCGACAACACGTATCTTCTGGAGGGGCAGGTCGACTCCGGCGTCCTGGAGGCGGCGGCCCCCATCGCCGAGCCGGGCCTTACCGTCAACGTCAAGGTCTGGGTCGATGTCGAGGACTACACCATCCGTCAGGTCCGGCTGGAGGGGCCATTCGCCCCCGGCGAGCCAGAGAACATCGTCCGCATCCTCTCCCTCTCCAAGTTCGACGAGCCCGTCTCCATTGAGCCCCCAACGTAGCCCCAGAGCATGGATACCGCCGCAGAGGTAGCAGCACTGACCAGAAAGAGGGCCCTCTCCCCCAACTGGCTGCTGGCGGCCGTCGGCTTTGCTGTCTTTCTGGGCGCTATGGACCAGATGGTGGTGGTCACCCTGCTCGAGCCCATAATGAACGGGGTGCACGTCCCCCTGGACCAGTTCTACCGTGCTGCCTGGGTGATCAACGGCTACATCCTGGGATATGTCGTGGCGATGCCCCTGATGGGCCGCATCTCCGACATATATGGGCACTCGCGCATCTTTCTCCTGGCCCTGTTCGTCTTCCTGGTCGGCTCGCTGTGGGTGTCCGCCTGCCAGTCTCTGAACATGCTGATCGTCGCTCGGGCTGTTCAGGCCATCGGCGGGGGCGCCCTCGTTCCCGTGTCCATGGCCATTGTGGCCGATTACCTGCCCCCGGAGAGGCGGGCCGTGGGCCTGGGATTCCTGGGGGCCGCCGCCGAAGGGGGAGGCCTCTTCGGGCCCCTCTGGGGCGGAAGCTGGGTTCAGCTCCTGGGCTGGCGGGGCCACTTCTGGATCAACGTGCCTCTCTCCGTGCCCATCATCGTCATTGTCCTTGTCTTCATGGCGAGGTCTGGCGAGAGGAGGGCGGAAAAGACATCGGTGGACTACGTGGGAGGCCTCCTTCTGGCTGGCGCGCTTACCTGCCTGGCCGTGGCCCTCACCGATGACCCCGTCCACGGACGGCCTGTCGCCGTCAATGTGGCCCTGTACCTGCTGGCGGCCGTCTTCGGCGCTGCCTTCTTCCTGCGTGAGCGTCTGGCCAAGGTTCCCATGGTCATGCTCTCCCTCTTCCGCTCCCGGCCCTTCGCGGCTGGCAACTTCACCCACTTCCTCATGGGAGGGGCGCTCATCGTTGCCATGGTGGACGTCCCGGTGTTCACCATCATCGTCCTGAAGGGGTCCTACTTTGAGGGCGGCCTGAATCTGATGCGCCTAACGGTGATGCTGCCGGTGGGGGCGGTTCTGGGGGGGTTCCTGGCCGGCTGGCTGGGCTTTCACAGGACCACCGCCCTGGGGATGTTCATCGCCAGCGTTGGCTTCTTTCTCATGATGTTCTGGACGGAGAACGTGCACGACCCGCAGTTCACGCTGAACCTTTTGCTGACCGGCCTGGGCTTCGGGCTGGTGATCGCCCCCATCAGCGCCTCGGTGATCAACGCCGTCGCCGAGCATCAGCGGGCCACGGCCTCCGCCCTGCTGACGGTGATGCGACTCGTGGGCATGCTCATAGGGGTCGCCCTGCTGACCTCGCGCGGCCTGGGGAGTTTCTATCAGCAGGCGGGCAACATCGCCCTCGACTCGCCCGAGTACAAGAAGCTGCTGACCGGATTGGAGGTGAGCACCTTCACCGACACGTTCCGCGCTGCCGCGGTCGTCTGCCTGCTGGCCGTCATACCTGCTCTACTGATCGGGCGGGGCGTGGTCCGGCGCTTCCGCTGGACGGAGATATGGCGGGCGCCCCACTGATCCCGCCTCGCCATCCAGGGATCAACTCCCGGATCGAACCGTGAGCCTTGGCTGGGTAGTACTAGCGGTTGTCCTGGGGGCCGCCTTGCTCTCGGCCGGGGCCTTGTTGGTCCTCCTGTGGCGCCGGCGAGCGGCGCTGCGCAGCTCTGAGATGGGCCGCCTGGTGCGACGGGTCGCTGCCCTCTCGCTGCGACGGAAGGCGCGCCTCGCCTGGAGGCTGCTCGCCGACCGCCGGGTGCCGCTGCCGGCCAGGGCGGTTCTGCCCGCCGTCGTCCTCTACCTGGCCATGCCCCTGGACATCGTGCCCGACTTCATCCCCGTGGTGGGCTACCTGGACGACGTACTCATCGTTTTGGCGGCGGCGTGGCTGTTCCTGCGCCTCGTCCCGGCGGGCGTCCTCGAGGAGCACCTGGCGGCGCTGGAGATGGAAGTGGCCCGTTGAGAGCGCAGTGCTGACTCCGAAGCCCAGGCTTCGGCCTGGGTGGGCGGCGATGATTGGGGGCCGGGCTGAAGCCCGGCCTTCAGAGGCATTGAACTGGCGGGGGCGGGTTACATCACCCGCAGCGCCGCACCCGCTCTTCGATAGGTCAACCCCCGTAGGGGCGGACTTTCAGGTCCGCCCAAGGGCAGCGATGGTTGCTGACCCCGAAGCCCAGGCTTCAGCCTGGGCGGGCGGCGATGGTTGGGGCGCCGGGCTAAAGCCCGGCCTTCAGAGGCACTGAATTGGCGGGGGCGGCCTACATCGCCCGTAGCCGTCGGAGGCGCTCCTCGATGGGTCATCACCCCGTAGGGGCGGACCTTCAGGTCCGCCCAAGGGCAGCGATGGTTGCTGACCCCGAAGCCCAGGCTTCAGCCTGGGCGGGCGGCGATGGTTGGGGCGGCGGGCTAAAGCCCGGCCTTCAGAGGCACTGAATTGGCGGGGGCGGCCTACATCGCCCGTAGCCGCCGGGCCCGCTCCTCGATAGGCCATCAACCCCCGTAGGGGCGGACCTTCAGGTCCGCCCTGCGAGTGCGGCGAAGCTACATCGCCCGTAGCCGCTGGATGCGTTCTTCGATGGGAGGGTGGGTTGAGAAGAGGCTGTTCAGGAAGCTGCTGTGCTCGCGGAGGGGGTCGTTGATGTAGAGATGCGCGGTGGCCTTGTTGGCTACCTCCAGAGGGTCGGGGTCGGCGCTGATCTTCTCCAGGGCGCGGGCCAGCCCCTCCGGGTAGCGGGTGAGGAGCGCGCCCGACGCATCGGCCAGGTACTCGCGCTGGCGGGAGAGGGCGAAGCGAATGATCTGGGCGGCGATGGGGGTGAGGATGACGGCCACCAGGGCGATTCCGTAGATGATGAGGACGGCGGCGCCTCCGTTGCGGTCCCTGTTACTGCTTCGCCGACCGGCGCCGAAGAAGGTGAGGCGGAGCATGAGGTCGGCCATGAGCGCCACCAGGCCCACGAGGACGACGACGACCGTCATCAGGCGGATGTCGTAGTTGCCGATGTGGGAGAGCTCGTGGGCGATGACGCCCTCCAGCTCCAGGTGGTCCAGCTTCTGGAGGAGGCCGCGGGTGACGGCGATGGCGGCGTGCTGGGGGTCGCGGCCGGTGGCGAAGGCGTTCGGGGAGCCGTCTTCGATCACATAGACCTCGGGCATGGGCAGCCCGGCGCCGATGCAGAGGTTCTCCACGGTGCGGAAGAGCTCCGGCTCCTCTTCCTTAGTCACCCGGTGGGCCTGGGAGATGGCCAGCGCGACGCGGGAGGAGCTGTAGTAGCTGAAGAGGGCGAAGAGGAGGAAGGGGATGATGAGCAGCGGCGCGTATGGGTAGGGAAGCCCGAGGATGATGCCGACGGCGATGGACATCCCCGCCACCAGCGCCACGAATACCAGCAGCAGCAGAAACGTGTCGCGCCGGTTCTCGCCGATGCGGTCGTAGACGAGGGCAGGCTGCTCGCTAGCCATCGATGGCCACTAGGTAGACGCTGGCGGCTCACCGGCCGGCGGCTGAGCGGCCGGCGGCTCGGCGGCCGACGGCGGTGTGAAGCTCACGTGCGGCACTTCTCGCGCCTCCTCCTCCGCCTCGAAGAACTCGAAGGGCTGGAAGTTGAACATGTTGGCTATCATGACGTTGGGGAAGACCTGGATGCGGGTGTTGAAGTCCGTGACGTTGCGGTTGTAGAACTGGCGGGCGTAGGCGATCTTCTCCTCGATGTCCGTCAGCTGGCTCTGGAGGGCCATGAAGTTCTCGCTGGCGCGTAGCTGGGGGTAGGCCTCGGCTACGGCGAAGAGGGAGCGCAGGGCCTGAGTGAGCTGGTTGTTGGCCTGGGCTGCCTGGGCCGGTC
>Ga0315289_10013767_pt1 | contig 11308 bp, 10 predicted proteins | sample YL17G11_40_MG_FD_203452 | JGI IMG/M metagenome (GOLD analysis project Ga0315289, IMG submission 203452) | Sediment microbial communities from Yellowstone Lake, YNP, Wyoming, USA - YL17G11_40 | ecosystem: Environmental > Aquatic > Freshwater > Lake > Sediment | place: USA: Wyoming | collected... | reverse complement strand
CTCGTTCAAATTGTTAGAGATAGCTTTATTGGCTTGGCCGCAGATCTCTCTTATGCCCGAATGTGGATCCCTCGATTCCTGCATGATAAATTAAATCTGTTATGTTAAAGACTATAATCAGAGGTTCAGAAACGATTCATACACTATCAAAATTTTGCCCTATCCCAGCGAGGCAAAGGTCTGGGGGTCGAGAGAGATCTTATTCTGGCAATAGGAGCAGAGAGTCTCCAGACAGGACCCCTTCACAACGGCTCGATCCACCTCCTCTTGAGGCGGCAGATACTGGGTCATCTCTTCTGCGCAGTGAGGGCAGCTCACCTTCAGCCACTCGAGGGTGGTCAGATCTCGAAAGGTTTTGATGAGGCTGCCTACGGCATCGCTATATTGTTCCCGGGTGAAGACTATCGGCCAGAGGTGCTTTATCAAGAAGGGCAGCTCAGCCCTCTCCTCCAGAAGGGGAAGGATGAGACGGTCCAGCCCGCGGGCCAGGCCTATCTCCTGGTTTACGGTTGGGAAACTGCCTCCATCTCTGGTCAGGAGAGCCACCAGGCATTCAGAGTTGCTCACTGCGAAGAAGACCTTCTCCACCCGGGAGATGCCGGGGCTGAGGTTATAAAGGGCGGCATAGCTCTCCAGCCCCACCCGCCCCAGCGCTCGGGAGAGCTGCAGGGCCAGGTCTTCGTCCGTCTCGTCGTGAGATATGTAGACTCGGGAGATCATCGCCTTATTGTTGGAGGTTCATCCATAACTTGTTTGCCCTTTCTTTTGGGAAAAGGATCCTTGGAACTCTGCAGGGAAGCCGTCGCCCTATATGCCCTTGATTATTGTTTCATCTGGGGGGATGGTGCGCTCTAATCTTGCTGTTTATCCGCGCCCTCGGAAAGATGATGAAGGCTACAGGAGAGAGAATATAGAGGTAGACGCTCCAGTAGATGTCCAGAAGAGAGAGAAGGATAGCGGCGCAGGAGATGGCCGGTATTACCATGTTCATTCTCGACTCATAAAAAACGATCTCTGCTTTGAGGTCCTTGTCCACCAGGCGGCATCCTCTGGTGGCATATGTCCACTGCAGATAGAAGATCAGGCCCAGCAGCAGAAAGTTGCTCTCGAATATGATCAATGCCAGGCGGTCGCTGTAATAGGTGTCCGCGAGCTGTGTCGAGAAAGGCACCAGGGCTACCAGCATGAGGCCTATGATGTTCAGCCAGAGCATCTTCATGTCAATAAAAGCGATATAGTTGAACTGGCGGTGGTGGATGGTCCAGAAGACGCCCAGCGACAGGAAGGCAACAGCATATTGCATGAAGTCTGTGTTAAGGTTCTCAAGCAGGATCTGCATGGAGAGCCTGAGGCCTGCAGAGGGCTGGGGCACCTCCAGGTTCAGGACCAGAAGGGTCATGGCGAAGGCGAAGATGCAATCAGAGAGGTTCTCAATGCGATCCTTGCTCAGCAATGAGGGATGTGTTCGCTCCATAGAATGATAGCACCGTTCCTGCAATCCTATTTTATCCTAACCTGTCCCTTGTTCAATCCTTTCCTCTTTCAAGCATGCCCATCACCTCTTCCTCCGTCAGGTCGCGCCATCTCCTGTAGGCATCGGCCACGGCGAAGCTGTAGCCGCTGCGGATGTTGGGGCAGACGATGACCTCGACCTCTGTAGAGATCAGCTTTACAGTGCTGGCGGAGGCTGTGGGCACGGCCACTACTATCTTCTCCGGCTCTCTTTTCCGCACGTTTCGCGCCGCAGCCATCATGGTGTAGCCTGAGGCCAGCCCGTCGTCAACAAGTATGGCTTCCTTTCCTTTTATCTCCGGCCAGGGACGGCCTTGCCTGAACAGCCCGTTCCTCTTGGCCAGCTCTTCTCTGACCGGCCGGGCAAGCTCCTCGATCTCTCCGGCTGACAGGCCGAGCGTTCTCACTAGACTCGGATTGAGAACCATGTCTCCCTCCAGGCTCAGGGCACCAAAGCCGGCCTCCGGGTTGCCGGGGATGGGGATCTTCCTCACTATCAGCAGATCAAAGGGCAGGCCCAGATGAGAGGAGACGGCAAGGCCCACGGGGACCCCTCCTGAGGGTATGGCCAGGACGATGGCCCCTTTGCCTCGATATTCCTCCAGAAACCCGGCCAGGTAGGCTCCTGCCTCCTCTCTATCTTGGTAAACCCAGCTCCCGTTTCGGAGATTGGGATCTTCAATAATTGTAGCGCTCATGGCCATGATTCCCTCCTCGGCCGAGGAGAAATAGCTGCCTGTGACCCGGAGGATGCTGGTTTGTTTCCTGTCCCTCTCCCCGGTCTGGATGTCCTTCCGTGCTTCTCCCCTGTACTGACAACATACTGTTACTATTATGCTTTCTTGTGTGTCGCCCCGATGCCTTTTAGCTCCCGCACAAGGCCGCGAATCCCGGGGCGTCCGCGGGGGACACTACACGCGGAGGAGTCGAAAACGGTTGATAGATCGATTTGCCTTTCACTCTCGCTACAAAGGACTTGAGGCGAAATGGCCTGGGATATGAGGCCGGTTCCAATGGGGTGGCAGTTCAGAAGAGTCGTTTGCTCCAGAAAGAGGAAAGAGAGGGAAGGATGATATGTCATGTTGCAGAAGGGTATCGAAGGATTTCAAAGTGAATAGATTGATCTCCATGGCTATAGCGATGCGCACTCTTTCCATCCTCTCTCTTCTGGTCTTGACTGTCGCCTCAGCTGCGACTGCATTGGACGAGCCGGCCCCCACTGATCAGGGTCCGGCCAGGATTGAGCTGGTCTACTGCAAGGGCCAGAGCCTTCTGCCCATGCTGCTGGCAACAAATCAGATAGATGGATATGTGGCCTGGCAGCCTTGTCTGGCCATCGCCGAGGAAGGAGGCATCGGAAAAGTGGTGGCCTACTCCCAGGACTTCCCCCCTATGGGGACCTGGAAAAACCATCCCTGCTGCGTTCTGGTGGCGAGCGGTCCCCTGCTCCGAGAAGATCCAGAGCGTGTCAGCTGCCTTGCCGCCCTCATAATGATCTCTACCAATTGGGTCAACGACAACCCCCAGGAAGCAGTCGAGATCTCTCGAGAATGGCTGATGGGGGATAGGAACTACAGCCTTGGCTCGACATCTCTTCCCTCCCAGCAGGTTTTTTTGAGATCGTTCTCCACCTTCCGCTTCTCTTCCCAGCCGAACCAGGAGTGGGTGCGCTCCTGCCATAGCCTGATCTCCAGCATGACCGACCTCCTCAATACCACAGAAGGACTGCAAGCTCGACGCCTGAATTTGTCCTCCTTCTACGACCTCCACGCCTACGGCCGAGCAGAAGAGGCCGTCAACAAGACGAGACGCTTTATCCTATCTCCCAGGGAGAGAAGAATTAGGATGGGCTACCTCATGATCGACCACCAGGCTCCCCTCTTTGTGGCCATCCGCAGATGGAAGCAATTCCAGGAAGGCTATGGCATAGCCCTCCGGCCCCAGAATGAGGAGATGAAGAGGCCGGAGCTCTTCGACCTCCTGGTCGGGGGGGTGAAGGTGGCCGAGGTGGAGCTGGTGGCGACCGCCACCGGTCAGAGCATCATGGTCCTCATGGAGCAAGACTGCCTGGATATGGGCTTGGTGGGGATAACCCCCGCCTTGGGGGCCATCAGCCTGGGATGCGATGCCAAGATAATCATGCCCATGCAGAACGAGGGTTCAGGCCTGGTGCTGGCTGCCGACTCTCCAGCCAGGGACTGGCCAGGCTTCATCGAGCTGGCCAAGGCCAGGTCCGGCCAGGGTCGGCCCTTGAAGATAGCCGATCCGGACCTGGGAACGATCGCCGATGTACTCTTCCAGAGTGCTCTGCGAGAGTCGGGAATCGTTGGAGTGAGGGCGGGCTAGGACCAGGGGGAGAACGTGTCAAAAAGAATTATTATTGTAATCCATAGGGAAGGGATGTACTGAGATGGCTTCTGACCACATTATCCGCAAGCTAGCCTTCCCCATCGGCCTACTCTTGATCTGGGAGCTTCTGGCCCTGGTCATCAAGAGCCAGTTCATCCTTCCCGATCTCACTGCTGTTCTTGGGGTGCTGCTATCTCCAGGATCAGACGTCATGGGTGGCGGATCCCTCCTCGATAATGCCCTGATCAGCCTGCAGAGGGTAGGGCTGGGATTTCTGGCCGCCACCTGCCTGGCCGTGCCCCTCGGGCTGGCCATGGGGAGGTTTGAGCCAGTCAGAGATGCACTGGAGGGGACGATCTCTGCCCTCCGTCCCATACCACCCCTGGCCTGGGTTCCACTGGGGCTGGCCTGGCTGAAGATCGGCCTTCTATCCATGATCTTCATCATCGGCCTGGGAGCCTTCTTTCCCATCCTTCTCAGCACCATGCACGGAGTCCAGGGGGTGAAAAGGAGTTGGCTTGAGGCCATCGCCATGATGGGAGCCGATGAGCGCCGGCTCCTCTCCAGGGTGGTCCTGCCTGCAGCCGCTCCTGAGATCTGGACCGGCATGAGGATCGGCTTTGGCATCGCCTGGATGTGTGTGGTGGCAGCGGAGATGCTTCCCGGGGCCAACAGCGGCCTGGGCAATCTCATCATGTACGCCTATGGCTGGGGCCAGATTCAGGTGGTGGTGGCGGGGATGATTGTGATCGGATTGATCGGCCTGGGCATCGATCGGCTCTTTCTGGCCATAGAAAGAAGATGGTTCTCCTGGAGGGAGTACGAGAGATGATGCTCGCGCTGAAGGGCATTGGCAAGGACTTCGATCAGGAGGATGGGGGGAAGGTCAGGGTTCTGGACGGGATAAGCCTGGAGGTCGAGGACGACCAGATTGTGGCCATCCTGGGACCCTCCGGATGCGGCAAGACCACTCTGCTAAGAATTATCGCCGGTCTCGATCCTGCCAGCCGGGGGGAGGTGCTGCTGGATGGCCTGCGGGTGGAGAGGCCCAGCCCACGGGTGGGGATGATCTTTCAGGAGCATGCCCTCCTTCCCTGGTGCTCCATAATCGACAATGTCTGCATCGGACTCGAGATGAGGGGCGTGGCCAGAGAGGAGGCGAAAGAGAAGGCGATGCTTTACCTCCACATGGTGGGGCTGGAGAAGGTCCCAGACCAGCGTCCCCATGAGCTCTCGGGAGGGATGCGTCAGAGGGCCTCTGTGGCGAGAGCCCTGACCATGGAACCCGCCCTCCTTCTCATGGACGAGCCCTTCTCTGCGCTTGATCCCCTGACCAGAAAGCAGATTCAGGAGGACATCCTCGGCATTCAGGAGAAGGCCGGAAAGTCGATAGTCATGGTGACCCACAGCGTGGATGAGGCTCTCTTCTTGAGCACGGAGATCGTCGTCCTAAGCGCCCGGCCCGGCCGAATCTGCAGGACAATGAATATCGATCTGAAGAGGCCCCGGGAGAGGGAAGGTCCTGGTTTTCTCGAGAACAAGAAAGAGATCCTCAGCCTCCTGGAGGGCCTGGCCAGGCCCCTCCCTGAAAGGGGATAGATGGGAAGGATTGCTCATAGGCTGTCCCGGGTGCGGGCAAAACTGCGATATGAAAATGCCCGCTGGCAGGGTCCGTCTAATGCTTTTGCCGTTATTTGGATTCATTTGTGCCCGAATCAGGGAAGTCTCCCTATTTTGGGCTGATCATTCTATAATGAGTTGTTGGGCCTGGAAATCGCTAACGTGAGACCTTGTCAATTCGGAGTACTAAAATCATGAAGGGACAATTCGAACATAATCGATTGCCTCGCGTTAGCTTGTTCTTAGAAGAAGAATAAGGCACCCCAATCAAGGCAAAATACCCTATTCTGTGTTGTCACGATTAGGAACTGCGACTTTCTCCCCATTTTAGGTCTTCTTTCGTCCAAATATCATCTATTAACCCTGCTGCCTAGCAGGAAATCGAATTGCAGCCTTGAAGAGCATCCATGCCTAAAGGGTCTCCGGTTCCCTCTCCACCTTAAAAGAGAGCCTGACCTTGGTTCTGTATTCGACGATTCTGCCGTCCTCCACCTTGGCATCCATTTCTATGACCTCGGCGATTCTCACATTCGTCAAAGCGCCAGTGGCGGTATCCATAACCTTCTTGACCGCCTCCTCCCAGCCGTCGGGAGACGATCCAACCAGTTCTATGACTTTGTAGATGATGCTCATCCCTCTTTTTGATTGGCCTTCCTCATTGATATAATTTGTCAGGCTGATCCACCTTTCTCTTTTGGATCGCGTGATTCCAGGCTGTCCTTTGCCGCCTCCAATCATCTCCCTTGAATTAAGAGCTCAATGGCAAAATTGCTGGCCACATCAGCGAGATCGAACCGATCTCGTTGAAAGGGAGCCTGTTTTCCCCATTCAATTTGGCTTCTCCTCCAATACATAAAGATGTATGCTATATTAATTAGTCCTATAAAACAAGAGTTGAGGCCCCATGCGGCCGGAGCTGGAAACCGCCAAGGAGATGCTGGTAGGGGTCTTCGGCGCCAGGCCATCGGATGAGGAGGGATGTTCAGGGAGTACAGGGCGGAGATGAAGAGGAAAGAGAGGCAGCAGAGGCCGGCGAGGTGGTAGCTGGGGGAGCAGCGGGAGGCCTCTAGGCGGAGCGGTCGTCTCCTCTGGGATCACGGCCCGAATGGCGATCCTGCCGTGCTAAAAGCAGCCTGTCAATGACTACTGAATGAACGGTTCTACCTGCAAGAGCTGTCCAGCAAGAGAATGGTGCCGGTTCGCCGACCGGGCGAGAAATTTTTTCAGGGGCTCGACAATGCTAATTCTAGATCTCTCTGAACATTAGCCGCAGCTCATAGACTCCTTCTTCGGAGCTCTTTTCTGCGTCAAATCCCATATTTTCAAAAAGGTTGAGCATCGGCCTGTTCTCAACTAATACTTCAGCGGTAAATCCCAGCAGGCCTCTCTTCCTGGCCAGGTGGGTGAGATAAGAGAGGAGTTCATGGCCCACGCCCATATTTTGATATTCGTCCTTCACCACAAGGGCGACTTCTGCGGTATGCATGCTCTTATCCACATCATACTGTCCAATTCCCGCGATGGTCTCTTTCCCACTGCCCTCTATTATGGCCAGGATCATCATGCTCGTAGCATAGTCAACTGTCCCGAAAGCCTGTAGCCTCTCATGCGGCATATCCATTCTGACAGATAGAAATCTACGATACATGCTATCGCTGGATAAGGAGTAGAAGAAGTCCTTCATCAAGGGCTCATCTCCTATCTTTACAGGTCTGAGAAGAATATTAAGCCCCCCTCGGGTGGTCCTGAAGGTCTCTAGAGCCGCCGGGTACTCTCCATTTACTCCAGGTATGAACGCTTGGTCTTTATAAATGAGCAGCCGCCTCCTGGCTTCTTCTATGAGCCAGGGCCTGAACTTAGGATGGGCAATGGCAATTAGATCCATAGCGCGTTCTCTGATATTGTTGCCGTGGAGATATGCTATGCCATACTCAGTCACCACGTAGTGAACATCCCCTCTGGTCACAGTTACTCCTGTGCCCTCCTGGAGAGAGGGCACTATCCTCGAAACGGTATCGTTGATGGCAGTTGAGGGAAGGGCCAGGATGCTCTTGCCGCCAGGTGCGAGGACGGCTCCCCGCATGAAATCTGCTTGGCCACCTATGCCGAAGTAGAATGCCCCTCCCAGCGATTCTGAGGTAGCCTGACCTGTCAAATCAACCTCCATGGCGCTGTTGATCGCTGTCATCAACCTATGTTTTGCAATAATCAACGGATTGTTTACGTAATCGATCGTCTTGAACTCTACCGTAGGATTATCGTCCAGGAACTCGTAAGTCTTCTTCTTTCCCATGCAATAGGCAGCCACCGTCTTGCCCGTATCGATGGATTTCTTGGTGTTGTCGACTATGCCCATCTCCATTAGGTCAACGATTCCATCACTAAGGAGCTCAGTATGTACGCCGAGATGCCTCTTCTCGCCCAAGTAGGAGACCACAGCATTGGGTACGATGCCATATCCAACCTGTATGGTAGACTCATCCTCAATGATTCGGGCAACATACCTGCCTATCGCCTGGATGATGTCCCCGGGAGGTTCCAGGGTGTACTCCAGCAATGGTTCATCATGAGGAATAATGAAATCCACATCTTTTATATTTATAAACCCATCACCTTGAATGCGGGGCATATGGGAGTTTATCTGGACAGCTATCAGTGATGCCTTCTCGGTTGCGGCCTTTACGACGTCTACGTTTATTCCTAAGCTCATGTAGCCGTGTCTATCGGGAGGAGATGTTTGGATTAAGGCAATGTCTATCGGTATTATCTCCCTTCGGAAGAGGCCGGGAACGGCGGAGAAAGATATGGGCGTGTAGTCTGCCACGCCTCTGTTGACTGCATTCCTTATGCTGTCGCCGATGAAGAAGGAGTCGAGCCGGAAGTTATCCCGAAATTTTTCCTCTGCGTAAGGAGCAATGCCCAGAGTCCATACATGTATCAGCTCAATGCCGAAAAAGGCTTTGGGCTTGCTCTTGACGAAGTTCACTAGGGCCTGAACCAGATATTGGGGTTCGCCGCAACCCGTGCCTATGAAGATCCTATCGCCAGCGTGGATATGGCTGAATGCCTCTTCTTCTGATACGAACTTTTCCGGCCAGGTCTTCTTTAGATCCTCCAGGAGATTGCTGCTTTCCATCAATTTCCCTGTTGTTGCTGGACGGGGCGCAAGGCTAAGCGCCTTGAGACTGGGATCTCAGCGGATAGTCCATCTTCAGATGATGCACCGTCTGTCCAGGACAACCATGCTTCATCGAATCCAATATGCATGCTCTCGATACACGCAAGGCCATAATATGCCGGATGAATTACTCTTTTCGTCAAGAGAAGAAAAAGACCGGCTGCTTTCGAGGAGTCGAGACAATAGCCGTGCAAAGCACCTCTGACAGGCTCGGATCTGTTTGTCAACTTTACAGATATCGGCCTATCTCTATTTTGATTGCAAAACATCCGGAATGTATCTAAGCTGCCGTTTTTGTACCAACTGGTGATCTTCATCCTCCTTCGTATGTGATAGGATCTATATACCTTTATTGCATCTGCAGCATCATGCTCTGGCCTACCATGAGAATCTTCTAGGTCAGCCAATCCGTCTCTGGTACTCAATCCCCTTCCAAAATCGGCTCAAGTTTGCCCAGCCCATGCTTCAGCTATTCTAGCCTGAACACGATCGATTTGCTGGCAGCTCTCTCGCAGCACCCATGTTTTTTGCGGACGAATTATGTCAAATCTATGCCGTGCCAGAGAGCCGGATGCCACCTAACGATATACTCTTTAAAATTGCCTTTGTCCCCATCTCATGCCCGCCAATCCTCTTGCTCTGTGCCCAGCCTTATGCTTGTCATGCGCTCTTCAAACCAGCCGCATCATGGAAAGATGTACAAAAAAGAATCAGGCAGAAGAAAGAGATGGTTCAACCGAGATTCGATCACAGAAGGCTTTTAATTGCTCTTCATTCATCTTATTTCTGGGCACCATCAGGACTCGATATCCATCACCTTCGAGCCTTTTTATCATATCCTGGAAAGTGATCATTGCCACTTCAAATGGCTTGCTCAAATATGGGGTCTTCAGAACGACGATCCTTGACGAAGGGATTATGGCGTCTACGACATAGCCCCACCGCGTAGGACGATTCAATCGCACAACAATCCCTCTCCGCCCCAGCTCCATGACTATGCTATCAAGCATCTCCATCTCTGAAATCATAGATTGCCTAAATTCAGTTTCCCAGAAAGTCGAATACTTCATCGATGACATCGTCCTTCCCTCTGATAACAAAACTTCTAGGGATCACCATAACTCGTCTTCGTGGAATTCTCGGCCGCATCTGATGTCATAGAGCAGGCTTGCCACCATCCGCGATAGTTTACAGACTCGACAGACGTTTTGAAAGCATTCCCGGGTCAGGATGCCAATAGCGCTTGCCAAATAACCTCACTCAGATAACCGGCTTTATGTTGCACCATCTTAGAGATTCTCCTCAGATTTCAAAGGCTATCCCAGAAACTTGAATGCCTTCTTCAACGCTTTTTCCTCATCTCCCTTGTACCCTGGGTGGGTGAAGCCTGTCATCGCCTTGCCCTCCACGTCAACTGCAATCTCACCATATCCGTCTCTCAACAGATAGCGCACTATTCCGTCGACTTGAGGCCACGATTTCAAGATCTTCATTTCATTTCCTCTCCACCCGAAGCACATCTTTCAAAGCCTTAAGGGGATGGCCAGGCAGGACGAAAATCTGGCAAAAGTCTTTCAATTCCTCACCTGATTCTGTTCTGCCATCCTCTCATTTCTTATAAGATGGCGTTATATTTATATCTTTTGGTATCTAAATTTCCTAATATCATAAGGTAAATAAATACAGAGCATAGTAATTGGAGAACAACGCCTAAGGACCACATTAATGCTATCTGAGCCGGTACCCAAGATCCAAAGGTCTAGTAATTATACTCATTTGCGGAGGAAAAACTCTCAGACTTGTCAAAATAAGCAACATTATCCGACCAAGGAAGGTAGAGTCTCCCACTAATCGCTGAATTACGTGGTAAGACCGGAGGCGCAAGCGACGGCCCGACGTGACAGCCAGCGTCAGATCTCGATAAATATATTCTAAAGAACAGCTGATTAAATTCTTCATTTATGACAACCGAGAGACATGAACTATAGCAGATAATTTGGGATTGCTCCAGATCGGGTACGTTCTGAACTGAGAAAGCTAAGCTACTGTCTAATCAAGAATGACCATAGTCGAACGGTCTGGAAGAGAGACGGGCAAACATGTAAACTGCGCCAAACGGGTATTCCTTTCGGCGGAAAAGATGGCCGATTGATCTCTCACGATGATGGGAAAATCAACCATATAGCTGTGTACTTTGTGGAAAATAATAATAATAATAACAATAATAATAATGTAGCATTTAAAACCTCTTAGCCTTCATTTCGTTTTAACGATCTAATTTCCAAACAGTTCGCTGAAATTTATTGCAGAGCTCATCAAACAGTTCGTTATATCTTGTTTTTGGAATAGCGAGAATGGAATAAAACCCCTTCCACTAGAGCATTAGGTTTGATGGCGGATGTATTCGATCGCTCGAAATCGCAGATATAATCGACGATGGGATTTCTAAGCTGAGAAACCACAACCTAGAGCCTTCAATCTAGAGAAAATATAAGGTCTATCTGGTTCTTTTGCCATATCTAACTTGACATTGTCATATTATGGATTCTCCGTTGATGGTAGTTGATTTATCCCTATGCTCAGATGATCGTTGGACGTTACGATGATGAGACCTTCTTGCAGACTCTCTCGCCTTGTGTTTCTCTTTGA
>Ga0315289_10013766_pt1 | contig 11308 bp, 11 predicted proteins | sample YL17G11_40_MG_FD_203452 | JGI IMG/M metagenome (GOLD analysis project Ga0315289, IMG submission 203452) | Sediment microbial communities from Yellowstone Lake, YNP, Wyoming, USA - YL17G11_40 | ecosystem: Environmental > Aquatic > Freshwater > Lake > Sediment | place: USA: Wyoming | collected... | reverse complement strand
TTCAACATCCCAATAGGGATATTCGCTTCATACGGTATACTATATTTAGACAACCTAATAATAGATAGCAAACTCAGGAAAGCAACTATAACAACCATAGCTATTACCCTAATAGCTTATCTCTTCCGTGATTTATCAAATCTTATTTTAAGGGGATACTAACGATCTACTACACGGGCCAGTGAACTACCCACCTCTGAAGAGGTGGGCTTCCTGACTCACCGAAGCGACTTGCCCAGCTCCGCCGAGCTGAGTAGCGGTCACCTCTCCTACAGGCGTATATTCGGCTTGTTCCAAGCCTATCTCAAGCCTCATCCCCAAGATGACCGCTATCTCTAAGACTCCTCGCGCGCACGACGCTATTGATTACCCATAATATGACGTTCGTCAGCAGCAGAATCAAGCCAACTGTAGATGCACCTACAGCGACTAACGCTAAATTCGGATCAACCTCGCGAGAGGAATAGAAGGTCTGGAGCGTCCATAACCAGAAGACTAGAGCAACGGCTGAGGAGATGAAGCCAGGGACACCGTAGAAGAGGAGGGGATGCATGATCGACAGACGATTCAAGGTAGTGGGAACCAGTTCCAGTCCATGGGGGGTAGGGCTCTGAGTTGAGGAATTCTCATCATGCTTCACATGTATCGGGACCTCAGCGATCCTGAGACCCTTCTCCCCAGCCTTGAGCAAGATCCCGGTGCTCATCCCCATGCCCTCCCCCGTAAGAGTAAGGGACTCGAGGGCGTGCCTGGTATAAGCCCTGAACCCCGACTGAGCGTCAGTGACCTTCACACCGCCGTCGGCCACCACGCCGGCGATCTCCTCTGTGCCGGCCTCCATCGACGCAGGAACCTCCGAGCCCCCGCCTTTCAGGAACCGGGACCCGACGACTATGTCGACGTCCCCCACATTCAGCCGCTCCAGGAGCTCAGGGATCTCTGAAGGGTCGTCCTGACCATCAGCATCCAGAGTCACAACCACGTCGACGCCTCTCTTCACGGCTTCCTCGAAAAGGCTCAGAAGCGCGGCTTCATACCCCAAATTCGCCTCGTGAAGGATCACGACGGCGCCCATCGCCTCCGCTAGGTTCCCGGTCAAATCGGTTGAGCCATCGTTGCAGACGAGGACCAGGTCCACATACCTCTCAGCCAGGAGAACCACTTGCGCTATGGTGGCCTCCTCGTTGAAGGCCGGGATGCAGGCCACGACGAACGGAGTTTTTAGCGACTGCGTCGACTCAGCGAATTGAAAATCAATCCCCTCTTTCCTAGTCAAAAGACTCTGCCCGTCCGTCACATTATCCATCTAAGTCGCGCGCGCGTTCAAACTCAGGAAAGTCAGAAACCTGGCTAGCCCAGGATCCGACAACCACCCCCTCGTAGCCGCATAGCCCCAGGCTAACACCTGCTTAACGACCTTCAGGGCCCTCCCCAAGCCATAGGACTCAAGCCGCCTCTGGAACCGATTCTTCATCGCCTCGTTGAGCTTACTCACTATTTTAACAAGCTCTACTCTGATGACGACGCTCTCCACCCTCTCAACCACCTGAGCCGCCAGAGAGAGAATCCCACGTTCAACCCGATCCAGGGCCCCGTACCAGACCCCGCGCCTCAGAGCTTTCCTCCGAACCTCGGTTAAGAAAGATGAGGTGAACATTATCACATTAAATTTATACCCTGAATATTTAAGTCTCCTTCATCCCCGTGATCAGAAAAACAGGCAAAAATTAACTAAACTAAATCAACTCAAGTCACAAAAAAGTATCAAATTAAAAAGAACCAGAAACAATCCAAACTTGAAAAACACTCTTGCGCGCGAATCCTTACTATATACTCTCTGCAATTGTGGCAAAATAGTAAATGGCTCATAGTGTAATTATAGAGGGGGAAGCCTGAGATGCCAGAGGCGAAAGTCAACGGAATAACCATAAATTACAGGGTTGTGGGACAAGGAGAACCCTTGATCATGATCATGGAACTGGGCTCAGCTCAGAATAGCTGGGGGTTTCAAACAGGATTGTTCAAGAAATATTACCGCACAATCACGTTCGATAACAGAGGTGTGGGGAAGTCTGACAAGCCAACTGGACCTTACACCATCAACATGATGGCGGATGATGCGATCGGCTTAATGGATCACCTAGGCATCGAGAAGGCTCACATACTTGGCATATCAATGGGGGGGATGATTGCGCAGGAGCTTGCCATAAACCATCCTGAAAGGGTGGATAAGCTGGTTCTGGGATGTACATTTGCCCGGAGGGATGCGACGAGCGGATTTTCCTCAGAGAACTCCAGAGCACTGGAGGTTTACGACAGATCTTCACATGACGAGGTGAGAATCCGAAGATTAGCTGATATTTTGGTCGATTTGACGTTCAATGAGAGGCTTTACAGAATCCTTGCCATTCCGCTAATGAAGATCGCGATCAGATTGTCTGCGTTGAATGGTTTTGTCGGACAGTTGGATGCAGTATTGGCACATGATGCAGCTGACAGGCTGGGGATGATCAAGGCTTCAACCTTGGTCATAACTGGAACTGAGGATAGACTCATTAAACCAATTTCATCTGAGGTGATGGCAAACCTGGTGCCGTTGGCTAAGTTGGTCAAGGTGGAGGGCGGATCGCAAGGGTTCTGTGCGGAAATGAGTGGCGAATTCAACAGGGAAGTTCTGGATTTTCTAAGAAATTAGTTGAGAACGACCGTATATTAGAAGCGCATAGCATAGCGGATTAGTTTCCAGATGGACACGGTTCATATCCTGAAATAGGAAAGGCGATTTCATAATCCCTTTTAACGCTCAATTCTTGGTTTTAAATTAAGTCTGGATGAATTTTTCAGTGGCTTCCCCATCGTAAATCTTATCTCAATTTAGAAACTTAATTACGGGAAGCGTTATAAACCTTATCAAATGTATAGTATTAGAGTAAATAACTGGATGAAGGGATGTTCGGAATGAGTAAACAATCAGCGATCGTATTGCTATGTGCCCTAGTTCTTTCAGCAATTCCAATGTCTCCTGCAAGTGCAACTGAGACTTTCCCTTGGGGAGGCGACATTCTTAGCGGTGGTGCAACACTTTCTTCTCCAGCTCTCACAGCAGGGAGAGAGTATCGCATTAAGGTCAGAGAGATTTTTTGGTACAACAAGCCAGCGAATCTTGCAGCGGACGCAATGTACTATACGACTAGTGGCGCCAACGACTGGCAATGGGTAAACCATAAGCATGCGCCAGGCGGGCACTCGTTTGTTCAGATCAATGGAATGGATGTGAATTGGGGCCCATTCAGTAATGGGGACACTGGCCACACCTATTCAATCATATATACCGGAGCTGGAGTGCCCCTCACTTTTCAAATAGTAGACTGGATTGACGGAGTCTACAGCAACAACGATTGCCACCTGCCCGTTGTAATATACGAGCTACCTTGCGCGTGGGGGGGCAAGGTGACCGGCGGAGGACAATGCATTGTTGAAGACAACGAAAGGATTCCTAGTGCTAGCTTCGGCTTCAACGCCATGTGGTTCTCAAGAGACCCATATCCCAAGGGAGAACTAAACTACGTCGACCATATTACCGGCATGCATGTTCACATCCACGATCTTACCTACCTAGAGGTCTGGGAGGACTTGCCGGGAAACAAACCTTGGCCACTCAAGAAAGCCATATTTGGGGGACCATGTACCATCGATGGCGAGGAAGGTTTCTTCGCAGATGTATACGTTGAGGACAATGGGGAACCGGGTACAAAGGACAAATTCCAAATAACGCTCAGCACTGGCTATGTAGGCGGCAGCGACACTGCTGCGATGTTAGTTGGCAACATTCAGATACACATACCACCGAAGTAGACTCGACTTCCAAATACTCGGTCCAACCTAACCCTTTTTTTGAGATGCGCGCGCGAATAATACAAAATGAATAAAAATACTGAACATTGATTCTTATTTAATTTCCTAATTAATATTCCACAATAATTAAATATTTAGTCTGTTTTTCATTCCATGATCATAGCTGAAGGAGAGAAAAGAATGTTCGACGAAAATTCGCGAGCAAATAGATTATGGATAAATGATATGATTCATAAAAAATCAAATACGAGTAAAAAAATTCAACCGTTGATTATTATACTTAGCATTCTAATGCTAAGTGTAATCACTACAACAACGGTAAAGGGTGAGGAGAGTCATTCTATTACATTTTGGGAATCGGGAGTCGGTGATGACTTCACTGGCGATGTAGCAATAATAAATGGAGTGGGTTATGGAGTTTCAGATCTCAGTAGCTGCTATACGGTTCCAACAGATAGAGACATCAGTTTTTCATATCTTTCACCACTCGTAGTGGACTCCTCAAAGCAATATGTCTGGAAATACACTACTAGTGATACTAATCCACCAATAAATACTCAGACAGGAACCGTACCTGCCGGTATGGATGGGAATGTCTGGGGATTCTATGAGACTCAATACAGTGTATCTTTCTATACAGACCCCATAGGTTCTGGAACCACGAGCCCCCAAGGTTCGAATATTATGCTGGATAAAGGCGTGATTATAATCTCAGCCACACCAGATTCAGACTACTCATTCTTGGGATGGATATCTACGGGATCTATCACAATTGCTGATCCAAGTTCTGCAACAACCTATGCCACGATTGAAGGTCCTGGCACAATAACAGCGAAATTTGAGGAGGACACGATAAAGTATAAAATATACCCCTCAGTTAAAGGGAATGGTTCTATTGATCCATCCTACCCCGTGGATGTGAAAGAGGGTGGTAGTAGGACCTTCATCTTCACCCCAAGCAGTGGCTATGGCGTGTCGGCGATACATATTGATGGAGTTTCTGTCCCTGTATCCGCCTCTTATACCTTCAGTAATGTACAAGATGATCACACTATCGAAGTAACTTTCTCGGATAATGCTCAAACATTGGTTCCTGTGACAATTGACTCTAACCCAAGTGGACAGGGGTTTGTGTTAATAGATGGAACTCCATGTGCGACCCCACAAACGTTTAGCTGGTCACCTGGATCAGTTCACATCTTGGAGGCTACCTCAATTGTGGAGGGTGATGCTGGTGTAAGATTCTCATTCTCTAGTTGGAGCGATGGTGGTTCTCAGACTCACAGTTACACTGTTACACACTCGCCAGAATCGATCACTGCAAGCTATGGGACCCAGTATTTATTGACCATAAAGACTAACTTCGGAATTGTCGACGTGCCAGATGGAACGTGGTATGATGCTGGATCTAAGGTGACACTGCTAGCTACGGCCCCAAGCGTTGTTATGGGTGAAAGTTACGTATTTGGCGGTTGGGAAGGTACTCTAGGGGGTTATTCTGGAGGCAGCAACCCATCAGGAGAGTTCACCATGAATGGCCCAGTCACAGAAGAGGCTACTTGGCAACACGTGTATGAGCTGAAAATTATATCTCCCTACGGCTCAACATCAGGCTCTAACTGGTACCATGATGGCCAAGTTGTTCATGCTAGTGTGGGGCAGACAGAGATATCTGATGGAAGTACTACCCAGCATGTCTTCATAGGGTGGGGGGGCGATGCGTCGGGTATTGGCTCAACCTCGAACGATATACTGATGGATGGGCCGAAGACGGCTTTAGCTCAATGGAAGACTCAGTATAGAGTAGTCTTTAGCCAAACGGGCTTAGATGATAGAGTACGGAGTGAAGTACTATCTGTTAACGGGACCTCGATTAGCTTTGGAGATCTTCCCTATGTAACCGAGTGGATGGATAGTGGCGATGTTATCAATTACATGTATAATGACGTTGTTACGAGCTCTAGGATTGTTGAGACATTCCAGCTTAGTGAGGTTGTTGGACCTCAATCCCCTGTTATTATGGAAGACGGAGTGACCATTTCTGGCACTTATCATTCCCAATGGAATGTCCTCCTTCTTATGACGCCAATATTAGCCTCCACTATACTAATTGCATACTTTAAGAGACGAAATGGACGCGCAGACGCGCGCGCACCAAACACCGAAAACAGTCAATAAAAACGAATATCACCACCCACACAGCGCAGAAATGATAAAAAAAGATAAAATTTATCCCTAACAATCTTAAATGGCAAGTCGGCTTCGCTCGACTTGCTCGGTTGTCCCCCTACATCCCCCAAAGGGGGACTCCCCACCACCCACCCAGAAAGACAGCTTCTGCATGAATCAACTAAGTCAGATAGTTTGAACTCAGTCAAGATCTCCTCCACCGCATCTTGAACCACCAGTCAAGTAAATATTCTCGTTAAAAGTAGACGATGATCTCTTCTCGAAGAACTCCCGATATGAGAGATCCTTCGACAAGACCCCAAGATCACCACCCCAGAAACCCACTAAATACCACTTAAAAATGGGCTTCTTTTCGAGATCCACTTGTTGAACCAACTTACCCTTAACAATCTTTCCAACTAATAACCTGAAACTACCAGAGATAGAGAAAGCCCTTTTCCTGAATATTGACAGCATAGCAAGAGTTAGAACCATCTTAAAATCCGATTTCTCATCAATTACCGACTCGTGAACCTTGTTCAGATACTTCACAACGTAGCTGATCCCAGAGTGAAGCGAGCTTATAGCCTGAACATCAACGAAGCCCCACGGCCACCTACCTGCTATCTCCTCCTTATCATGAATCCTCCACTTACCCTGAAAGTGGAAAGCCTCGAACTCAGCATCGTGAAATAATAGTAATAGGTGAATGTGTGGATACCCGTCTCTCTGAGCTTCAAAGGATCGAATGATGCTGATATTTCCATATCTTTTCCTCAGGGAAGCCATAAATCGGTTATCGTCTTTCCCACACTGATCCCAAGCGTAGTAGAGCTATCTATCCCTACGATAAGTCAGGGTCACCAAGAGAATGTTTGATGTATGTTTACTTGATCTATCCTTATAATTGAATTTCTTAACCTCTGGAATATCGTAGAGATGCCTTAGCCTCTTCCTAAGCCTTAGACTGTAGATCTTGTTGCCCCTTTTATATGCCTGAACAGCTCTCCACTTCTTCTCCAGTGTATACCTGTTTTCGATCCTGAATACCAGGTACTCCGTGTATGTTGACCACTCCTTGAAGTCGTTGACTAGGTCATCTAGGTCTGGATCTTCCCTGTATGCCTTGGCCCTTATTCTGTCGAGTCTTGGTTTTCTCTCAGTTTTTGACATATGCGGGGCGAGAAAAACTCGCCCTTGGTGTCAGAGTGAAAAAAAGGGAGGAGAGACGGGAGACATCTCCATCCAAGGTGGAGTCCACTCGAATGGTTCCTTCATCCTTTCTTTTACTTTCTCGGGTTCAGTTACGCCCCTCGACGGTGTCGCCTAGCAGCTCCGTTCTCACCCTGTCGACGACCCTGCCGGCGAGGGCCCTCCTGAAGCCCTACTCGCCAGGGGGCGACGCGGCTCGACCTGTACAACCGTTTCCAGCCCCCCTTCGAGGGGACCCCCCCTACGCTCGAGCGCTTGCGCAGGAGTATAATGAATAAACTATCTTTATGAATAATATTCAGTAATGATGTTCCGCTCAACTTATATTTTGAATTAGCGTTACATAATAAACATGACTTCCAAACTAATTTCAACGCATACAACAAAAAAATGTTTGAGGTGCGGTGAACCACTAAAATCCTTCATTGCGTACATTCCAAACCTCGGCGAATCCTGCATGAAATGCTATATAGAATATGCGATAAACGATGAAAAAACGTTAATTCACTGAATCATATCGAGTTGATCGTGCGCGAATTCAGCTAAGGCGTTGCCTTCAGGGGTTGTAAGAAGAAATAAATTATTGGATTCATTTCCGGCTTCATTAACTATGAACTTATAACTTCATTAAATACTTCAAGTCTGTTAACTATTTTCGTTGAATACCATCCTAACCTTATGAGGGTCTACTGTACAATTCAACTTTGAGAATAAAACGTTTCAATGATCAATCCACAGGAATAAGCCCGGCGGGGACAAGCGCGCACAACCTATTTTAAATAGGCCGTTTTCATACATTTAACCAGATTTGAAAACCGAATTCGATGTTCGGCCATATATTAAAGGCGATGAAAAGGCCATAGTGCAACTCCTAACGTCGAGTTTCCCCTCGTGGGCAAGGGAAAAAAACCCACAAGATCACTATACATGGAAATACCTCGAAGCCCCTAACGGATCACGCATCATAGTAGCTGTAGGAGACGACAAAATAATAGGCGCTTCACATAACTTAAATTTAAAAATAAAGATCGGCAACTCTTCAAAAAAGGGGGTGCTATCAGGCGATGTAGCGACACACCCGGATTATAGGGGCATAGGAGTCTACTCAAAAATACTTGACTATAACATAAAAATCAGGCGCATGAACTTTCAATTTGGCTACTCAGCCTCAATTAACCCCATCATACTCAAAAAGAGAAAAACGCTGCCCGATCGATCCATGTTCCCACACCCAATAAACTTCATGTACAGGATAAAAGACATCGATTTACATCTAAAAATGAGGGCGAATAGGAGCCCTACGATCATAGGGCTCGGTTACAAGATCTTGAAGATGCAAAACCGAATCAGTAAAACCCTTAACTCCAATACGAGGACAAGCCAAAACTTCATCATAGAGCAGATCAGTCGCTTTGACGATCGCATTGACATGTTCTGGGATAGGATAAAAGGCGAATACAACTACATCATGGAGAAGAACAGGGAGTACCTGAACTGGAGGTACTGCGATCCACGTGCAGGTGACTATATCACTATGCAGGCGACCGAAAACGGGGAGGTCCTAGGCTTCGTTGTCCTTAATCTCATTAATTATAATGACTATGAAGATGGGCTCATCTCAGATCTCTTGGCTCTCCCCGGCAGGCTTGATGTAGCCACATCCCTGATGAGAGAGGCGTGTGAATATTTTGACGACAACGGAGTTAACGCAGTCTCCTACTCGGCAGTAAGGGATAATCCCTACCTCAAAATCGCGGGTTTAAGCGGGTTCATCCACGCCATGCACATGAGGCACGTTATCGGCTGCCAAACATATGATAAAGAGGCTTTCGAAAACCTAAGAACCTCACCTTCAAAACGAGTCTATTTCAGTTATGGCGATAATTTTTAAAGTTAGAAAGGTTCTCCCCAATGTCGCCCTCACACGCGCGCGTGATCCAGGTACGCCTGCGCGCGCGCATATTTAGTGTGTATACCGCTAAAGTATTTTATTTGACCCCGCGCACGCACGTTGAGAACGCCGATGTGAACGCTTCGTTCAACATAGCGCGCGCGCTTTGGGGGGTAAACAATACGCTTGTCCAAGGGAATTCGTTAGACCACATAAACAACAGTGGAATCTGGGTGTGCTCAAATAGCGATTACAACGTCCTCAGCGAGAACAGTATTGATACAGTAATTTACTATTGGATACTGATAGACATAAATTGTCTTAGTAACACGATTGGGAAAAACACCTACCTAGGTACGGGTAGTGTTTTAGACAAGGAAATTGGAACAATTTATTCACAATAATAATTGAGAGGATGTTGATTAACCTCGTCTCGGTTGTCGGTGTATTTAAGCCCTTATAAAGGAAGGCCCATCCTAAACCGGATTCTATGGGTTAATCCGAATCCTCTTGAGAAATAACTAACCTTTTTCTTGAGAAAAAGGAACTTACATTGCACTATTTCTCAGAGATGCCAAACCGTCGCGAAAGTTCAGATTTAAACCAACCTTGCACCCTACATCCTACTTACGATAGCAATATCTTTCTTTATGAACCTGTGATAATGTCCCTTTATCCTATATGCACTCCATCCACCAATCTATTCTGGATTTAACTTATATAGGCTCAGGCTCATCAACCATAAGTGAGGCTTCATTCGACTCAGCAAGCATATACTTGACCCTTAACATAGTATATTGGCAGCAGAATAGTTTTGTCAATAACCTAATAACTAGGAAAATCATTGTGCGCGCGGAATTGGTTTTGAACTTACTCTTATCATTTTATTTGCATATAGAAATTTATATCATATTTATAACATCTTTTAAAGTAATAAAGTTATATCCATTATTATATAATTCATTAATTAACGTTCTAAATTCAATCAAATTATTTTTACAATATTTAGGTAGTATATTTCTATATTTGGGATAATATAATTTTAAATTCAACAATTCATAAGGATGAATTAAAAAAGTAATGTATAAACATTTATTCATTTTATCAATAATTTTCAGGGTATTTTTTATACCAAATAAATTTAAATAACCTATTCCTAAAGGGCTTCTTTTTAGAAATAAATTTTCGGTAACAGGAAACTCTAATATTTTAGAATTACCTTTTTTTGAGATATCATTGTAATCAGGATAATATGGATCAGTAAAAACTTGTCTAAAATCATATACTGGAAAAATATTAAATTGTTTATCATATTTTCCATGTAAAATAGATGAGTCATATTTATACCCTAACTTTTCTAAAATCTTTATTGTGTCACCGTTTGCACTAAAATAAGGTGCCCTAAAAGAGATTGGATTATAAGATAAATATTTTTTAAATATATAAGTTGCATTTTGTAAAATAGTAAATTGTTCTTTATAGCTTCTTTTTTTATAGATATAAAGAGAATTTATAATTTTTGGAAAAACTTTGATATTTGCATTAAAATTTATTTTTTTATAAGCTAGTTCTTCATGATGATAACTATGACTACCTAATATATGTTCCTTACATATATTTTTCATAAGATTATTAAATTTTAAAATAACATCAGATGTTACAAAAAATTCTCCTTTAATATCAAATTCGTCTAAAATATTTAATATCTGAGGTATAACATATTTTACGCCCAAAAAACCATTTTTTATACATATGTTATAATCTGGTTCAATGTCTACCGTTATTATTATATTTTTATCCAATCTAATTTACCTAAATATGTATAAAGATTTAAAATTTTTGCGCGCGCGCATCCGTTTTTTTACTAATAATTATAAAAATTATCATCATAGCAAAAAGAGAGATCTCTAAGGCGGTCTCCATAATTCCAGTTAATTCTTGTGAGGAGTTGATTCCGTACCAATTTATATCTATTGGCCATAGCAATTGAACAGGAGGTACAAAAAAATCTCCAATCAATGAATGAGAGACTAAAGCAGCAAAATAAGTAAGACCCCGTCTATAAATTAAAAAAATGGGTAAAAACGCTAATGCAGCAATTATTATACTGTGGGTTGGGCCTCTATGGATAATTAACGGTTCAAAGAAGAAATCAATATCAGGTAATATAGAAATAAACCA
>Ga0315289_10013764_pt1 | contig 11309 bp, 10 predicted proteins | sample YL17G11_40_MG_FD_203452 | JGI IMG/M metagenome (GOLD analysis project Ga0315289, IMG submission 203452) | Sediment microbial communities from Yellowstone Lake, YNP, Wyoming, USA - YL17G11_40 | ecosystem: Environmental > Aquatic > Freshwater > Lake > Sediment | place: USA: Wyoming | collected... | reverse complement strand
CCTCCACTTAGGGTTGTATTGGACCGAATATACCGCTCGCCAGACACACCTGCACCGCCGACGGACATGCCGACCACCGAATGAACTTGAATGTCACTTCCAGACACAGATATATTGGTGCAACTACTGGAAACAGATAACTGGAGGGTCCATGTCGAAAGACCTGACCGACCTCAATCTCTTGCTCGAACTCGAGCCTGTTGCGGAGAAGCTGATCAACCGCCACCTGTCGATGTTCAAGGATTGGAACCCGCACGACTACGTCCCCTGGTCGGACGGCAAGAACTACTACGCGCTCGGCGGCCAGGACTGGCACCCCGAGCAGGCGAAACTCTCCGAAGTCGCCCGGGTGGCACTGGTCCAGAACCTGCTGACCGAGGACAACCTCCCGGCTTACCACCGCGAGATCGCGATGAACTTCTCGATGGACGGGCCCTGGGGCTACTGGGTCAACCGGTGGACCGCCGAGGAGAACCGCCACGGCATCTCGATCCGCGATTACCTGGTGGTCAGCCGCAACTGCGATCCCGTCGAACTCGAAGAGCTGCGGGTGGAGCAGATGACGCGCGGCTTCTCACCGGGCCAGAACCAGCAGGGCGATCTCTTCGCCGAGAGCCTGTTCGACTCGGTGATGTACGTCAGCTTCCAGGAACTGGCCACCCGGGTGTCGCACCGCAACACCGGCAAGGCCTGCAACGACCCGGTGGCCGAGCAATTGCTGGCTCGGATCTCCAATGACGAGAACCTGCACATGATCTTCTACCGCGACGTGAGCGCGGCAGCCCTGGACATCGCCCCCAACCTGGGGATGATGTCGTTGTACCGGATTCTGAAGAACTTCAAGATGCCCGGCTACACCGTTCCGGAGTTCCGCCGCAAGGCCGTCATCATCGCCACGGGCGGCGTCTACGACCCCCGCATCCACCTCAACGACGTCGTGATGCCGGTGTTGAAGAAGTGGCGGATCTTCGAGCGTGAGGACTTCACCGGTGAAGGCGCCCGACTGCGCGACGAATTGGGCGTGCTGATCCGGGAACTCGAGGAAACGTGCGACAAGTTCGACGACGCGAAGGCCCGCAAGCTCGAGCGCGACGCGAAACTGGCCGAGAAGCGGGCCGCGAAAGCCCTCGCCGGAGCTGCCACATAGCCGCGCTGGAGCGGAACCCGCCAACCGGGCTGCGGATCGGGTCGTTGACCCTCCGCAGCCCGGTTGTCTTGGCCCCCATGGCCGGTGTGACCAACGTCGCTTTCCGCACGCTGTGCCGTGAACTGGAACAGTCTCGTTCCGGCACCGTCAGCGGCCTCTACGTGTGCGAGATGGTCACCGCGCGCGCCCTGGTGGAACGTCATCCGGTCACCATGCACATGACGACGTTCGGGCCCGATGAGTCGCCGCGATCGCTGCAGCTTTACACCGTCGACCCGGCGACCACTTTCGACGCCGCGAAGATGATCGTCGATGACGACCTTGCAGACCACATCGACCTGAACTTCGGCTGCCCGGTGCCCAAGGTCACCCGACGGGGCGGCGGAGCGGCGCTGCCCTACAAAAGGCGGTTGTTCGGCCAGATCGTCGCCGCGGCGGTGCGTGCCACCGAGGGCACATCGGTCCCGGTGACGGTGAAGTTCCGCGTCGGCATCGACGACGCCCACCACACCTACCTCGACGCCGGGCGCATCGCCGAGCGGGAGGGTGCCGCCGCGGTGGCTCTGCACGCCAGGACCGCCGCGCAGCGCTACTCCGGGTCGGCCGACTGGAACCGGATCGGCGAACTCAAGCAGGCCGTCACCAGCATCCCCGTCCTGGGCAACGGCGATATCTTCGAAGCCCGGGACGCATGCGCGATGATGGCCGCCACCGGGTGCGACGGCGTCGTCATCGGCCGCGGCTGCCTGGGCCGGCCCTGGCTGTTCGCCGAACTGTCCGCGACGTTCAACGGAGTCCCCGCACCGGCCCCGCCGACGCTCGGGGAGGTGGCAGACATCATCCGCCGCCACGCAACGCTGCTTGCCGCCCACTTCGGGGAGGACAAGGGCCTGCGCGACATTCGCAAGCACATCGCCTGGTACCTGCACGGCTTCCCGGCCGGTTCCGACCTGCGCCGGGCACTGGCGTTGGTGAAGAGCGTCGACGAACTCGACCTGCTGCTGGACCAACTCGATCCCGATGTGCCGTTCCCGGCCGCCGCGCACGGGGCGCGGGGGCGCCAGGGCTCCCCCGGCTCGGTCACCCTGCCGGAGGGCTGGCTGGACGACCCGGACGACGCCACGGTGCCCACCGCCGCCGATGTGATGAATTCGGGCGGCTGAACCCCGGGATACCGGGACTCGAATCAGGACTAGCAGGCTCTCAGGTTCGATCAGTAACATGGCAACCCTGCTATGGGCCGACGGCCCGAGCCGGGTGCCCAGAGATCAGCGCCGAGGTGTCCAAGCGCACTGGTGCCCCCATCACATTCATCTGAGCCGGAGGCTGTCTGGAACATGAGTGACGGCGAGAACGCCACTCCTGGCCAGGGAGACCGCTCCGGTGGACCGGGTGACGGGCAGAAGCCCCGCCCGTCGGGGCGGGCACCGTGGGAGCGCGCCCCCGCGCCCAGCGGGCCTTCGGGAAATCACAGCGAGGGCATCGCGGTTGCCGACCTGATCGCCAAGCTCACCGGAAGCCAGCGCGTCAACCCCGTTACCAGGCGCAGCGTCGACGTCACACCGCCCAGCGACGATGCCACAGTCCCGATCACCATCCCGGACGAGATTCCCGACCTCGCCGCGATTGCGCGGGCACACCAGCCCCTCGCCGCCCATCCGAACCCTCTCCCGGTACCGCCGGCCGGCGCACGCATACCGCAGTCCATTCCGCCCGGAGCGGTGAAGGCCCCCCGCAAGCGCCGCCCCGCACTGCTGCTGGCCCGCACCATAGCGGCGTTGATCGCGGTGTGCGCACTGGCCCTGACCGGTGCCGCATGGCAATGGCAGTCCGCCAAGAACAAACTGCTGAACACCATCGCCGCACTGGACCCCAACTCCAGCGACATCCGCGACCCCAACGCCCAGTCCGGTGACCAGAACTTCCTGATCATCGGGGTGGACAGCCGCATCGGCGCCAACGGTGAGATGGCTGCGGGAGACGCCACGGTCGTAGAAGGGGCCCGCTCGGACACCATCATGCTGGTGAACATCCCCGCCAACCGGAAACGGGTGGTTGCGGTGTCCTTCCCCCGAGACCTCGCGATCGCGCCGATGAACTGCCAGGCATGGGACCCCGAGACCGGGAAGTACGGGCCGGTCTATGACAAGAACACCGGTGAGTGGAGCGACAACGAGCGACCCACCACCACCAAACTGAATTCGGCCTACGCCCTCGGTGGCCCGAAGTGCCTGGTGAAGGTGATCCAGAGGATCTCCGGCCTGGCGATCAACCGGTTCATGGCCGTCGACTTCGCCGGATTCGCCAAGATGGTCGACGCCCTCGGCGGAGTTGAGGTGTGCAGCACCACACCGCTCGAAGACGCCGAACTCGGGACCGTCCTGGCTACCGCCGGGCGGCAGAAACTCGACGGTTCCACTGCCCTCAACTATGTCCGGGCGCGATCCATCGCCACCGAGGACAACGGCGACTACGGCCGCATCAAACGCCAGCAGCTTTTCCTGTCCTCGCTGCTGCGTTCGATGATCTCCTCGGAGACGCTGTTCGACCTCGACAAGCTCGATGCGGTGGTCAACACGTTCATCGACGACAGCTACGTCGACAACATCCAGACCCGCGATCTGGTGCGGCTCGGACAATCGCTGCAGGGCATCAACGCCGGGCGCATCACCTTCGTGACCGTCCCGACCACCGGAATCGCCGACTGGGAGGGCAACGAGGTCCCGCGAACGGAGGACGTGCGCGCGCTTTTCGACTCGATCATCGACGACGAGCCGTTGCCGGGGGAGAACGACCTCAACGAGACCCTGGTTCCGCGCACGGAGACCACCAGCAGCGCGACGGAACCCACCACAGACGAGTCCGCGACCTCATCCGCCGAGTCCACCGCGACGACGATCACCACCGAGGAGGTCAAGGCGGTGGCGGCGGACCCGCGAGACGTCACCGTGCAGGTGGCGAACGCGACCGACCGCACCGACCTGGCGGAGACGGCCACCGTGGAGTTCGAAACGTACGGCTTCGATGTGCGTGAGCCGGACTACTACTCCGACTGGAGCGCGGTATACACGACCACCATCTACTACTCGCTGGGCAACGAGCAGGCCGCCGCGACGGTGGCAGCCACCTTGCCGGGCGCACGGGTCGAGCGGATCAGCGGGCTCGGCGAAGTGGTGCAGGTGGTGCTGGGGACCGATTTCGCCGCCGTGAAGTATCCGCAGGCCAGCGGCTCGCCCTTGAGCGTTTACGTGACCCACGCCGGCGGCGGCACCCCCACCAGGCTTCCGTCGGACCTGACCGTGACCAACGGCGCCGATGTCAGGTGCGAGTAGCCGGATTCATTTATCGTTCAACTGCGCGCTGCATAGTCGTCGCTCCTGCGGCAGTAAGCTTGACCGATGCGCACCGCATACCACGAGCAGCTTGACGCGCTGAACACTCAGTTGGCCGAGATGTGTGGGCTGACCGGGGTCGCCATGGAGCGTGCCACGCAGGCTTTGCTCCAAGCCGATCTGGTGATGGCCGAGCAGGTGATCGGCGACCACGAGAAGATCTCAGCGGCCAGCGCCCGCGCCGAGGAAGCCGCCTTCGTGCTACTGGCACTGCAGGCGCCGGTGGCCGGCGACCTGCGGGCCATCGTCAGCTCCATCCAGATCGTCGCCGATGTGGAGCGGATGGGCGCTCTCGCACTGCACGTCGCCAAGATCGCCCGCCGTCGCCACCCCCAGCACACCCTTCCCGAAGAGGTGAACGGCTACTTCGCCGAGATGGGCCGTGTGGCAGTCGAATTAGCCGGCAGCGCCCGGGGGGTACTGTTGTCGCGCGATCCGGATGAGGCCCGCAAGATCCGCGAGGAAGACGACGCGATGGACGACCTGCACCGGCACTTGTTCAGCGTCATGATGGATCGCGAGTGGAAGTACGGGGTCGCCGCAGCGGTGGATATCACCCTGCTGAGCCGATTTTACGAACGCTTCGCCGACCACGGCGTGGAAATCTCGCGGCGGGTGATTTTCCAGGTGACGGGGCTCCTGCCGGAGGAAGAAGACATCGCCACCTATTGAGACGGGCCTACCCGAAGCGGCCCGAGATGTAGTCCTCGGTCGCCTTCTGGGTGGGGTTGGAGAAGATCTTCTCGGTGTCGTCGACCTCGACAAGCCTGCCCGGCTTACCGGTGGCCTCCAGGTTGAAGAACGCGGTCTGATCGCTCACACGCGCTGCCTGCTGCATGTTGTGCGTGACGATGACGATCGTGTAATCCTGCTCGAGTTCGCCGATGAGATCCTCGATGGCCAGCGTGGAGATCGGGTCCAGCGCCGAGCACGGCTCGTCCATCAGCAGCACATCGGGCTGCACGGCGATCGCGCGCGCGATGCACAGCCGCTGCTGCTGACCGCCCGAGAGTCCGCCGCCGGGCTTGTCCAGTCGGTCCTTGACCTCGTTCCAGAGGTTCGCGCCTTTAAGCGCCCGCTCGGCTGTCTCGTCGAGCGCCCCGCGGTTCCGCACCCCCTGCAGCTTCAGCCCGGCGACGACGTTGTCCTTGATCGACATGGTGGGGAACGGATTCGGCCGCTGGAACACCATCCCGATGGTCTTGCGTACGCTCACCGGATCGACGCCGGAACCGTAGATGTCCTCGCCGTCGAGCAGCACCGAACCTTCGACGCGACCGCCCGGGATGACCTCGTGCATCCGGTTCAGTGCACGCAGGACGGTCGACTTACCGCAGCCCGAGGGCCCGATGAGCGCGGTGACGCTGCGCGGCGGTACCGCCAGTGCCACGTCGGCGACAGCGTGAAACGAGCCGTAGTAGATGTTGACGTCTTTGAGGTCCAACCGCTTTGCCATGCTTGTTCTCTCCTCGAGTCTCAGGTCCGGTGCCGCGTGAGGAACCGGTTCACGAAGGCAGCCGCCACATAGAGCACCGCAACGAGCAAGATGAGTGTCAGCGCAGCGCCCCACACCCTCGAACGCCCGGCGGCCTCCGGGTTGATCAACTCGGTGTAGATCAGCAGCGGCAGCGACGCCATGTTTCCGTCGAACGCGTCGAAGTTGATCGACCTGGCGTAGCCGACGAGCACCAGAACGGGCGCCGTCTCGCCCATCACCCTGGCCAGCGCGAGAAGTACTCCGCTGATCACGCCGGGAAGCGCCGTCGGCACGACGACCCGCACGATGGTCTTCCACTTCGGAATGCCCAGGGCGTAGGAGGCTTCACGCAGTTCGTCGGGAACCAGCTTCAGCATTTCCTCGGTGTTGCGCACCACCACCGGCAGCATCAGCAGCACCAGCGCCAGCGACACCGCGAACGCGCTTTGCGGGAATCCCAGCGTGGTTATCCACAATGCGAAGATGAACAACGCGGCCACGATCGAGGGGACCCCGGCCAGGATGTCCACCATGAAGGTGGTGATCTTCGCGAAGGTGCCGGTGCCGTACTCCACCAGGTAGATGGCGGCCATGATGCCGATCGGAACCGCGATCACCGCCGCGATCCCGGCTTGGACGATCGTGCCGTAGATAGCGTGGTAAACGCCCCCGGCGAACTGATCCGGCAACACCCCGGCCAGCGACCTGGTCCACCAGCCCGGGGTGACGACCGCCTTGAACCCCCGCTCCAGCACGGTGTACAGCAGCCACACCAGCGGCACCATGGCGATCAGGAAAGAGGTGCCGAACAGAATCGTGGCCAGGTTGTTCTTGATCTTGCGACTGAGGCTGATCGGGTGGAACGTCGGGCCCTTGATCGGGGCGTCGAGCGTGGCTTGCGTCATCCTCCGCTCACCCTTCCTCCGGCTGCCAGCCGCGCGAGCGCGTTGACCACGAACGTCAGGGCGAAGAGCACGAAGCCCGCGGCGATGTAGGCGCCGGTCGGCAGTTTCGAGCTGAATTCCGCTGCGGCCGAGGCGATCTTGGAAGCGAAGGTGTAGCCGCCGTCGAACACCGACCAGCCGCCCGGTTGGGCGGCCGACCTCAGGATGATCAAAACCGCGACGGTCTCACCGAGGGCGCGCCCCAAGCCGAGCATCGAGCCGGCGATCATTCCGCTGCGGCCGTACGGGAAGACGGTCATCCGGACGACTTCCCATTTCGTTGCGCCCAGGGCCTGGGCGGCCTCGACCTGCCCCCGGGGAGTGAGGCTGAACACTTCCCTGGTCACCGAGGTGATGATGGGCAGGATCATCACCGCCAGCACCACGCCCGCGGTGAAGATCGTGCCACCGCCGGACAACGACACATTGCCGTCGGCGAACAGGAAGAACCAGCCGAGTCTCTCGTTGAGGAACCGCGCCACCGGCTCCAGCCAGGGCGCCAGCACGAAAATCCCCCAGAGTCCGAACACGATCGACGGTACGGCGGCGAGGAGATCGACCAGGATCGCAAACGCCCTCGCCAACCTGCGCGGCGCGTAGTTCGTCAGGAATGTCGCGATCCCGATGGCAATCGGCACCGCGATCATCAGGGCGAAGACCGAACTCAGGACGGTGACCTTGAAGAGCTCTGCGATGCCGAACCGCAGATTGTCGGCGTCGTTGGTGCTGAACTCGGCGCTGGTGATGAAGTTCGCCTTGTTGGCCTGAAGTGACGGCACCGCCTGGACGATCAGGAACAGCCCCATCAGCGCGATCGCGGCGATGATCACGGCCCCCGCGACGACAGCGACGGACCCGAAGATCCGGTCACCCCAACGACCGCCACCGTCGCGAAGGCCTGACCTCGGTGGTGGTTTGGCCCGCATGGTCGGAGTATTCCCCGACGGCCGTGGTTCCGCCGACTTTGGCGAGCCCACGGCTGTCGGTTCCGGCTTGATCGTCACGGGGAGGTGATTCTCAAGCGATCGCGTCGATCGCCGTGGTCAGCTTCGCCTTGAAGGCTTCCGGCACGGGAATGTAGCCGTTGTCGGTCAGACCTTCCTGCCCGTTGCCGAGCGCCACGGTCAGGAACGCCCGCACGGCGGGAGCGACCTCACTGTCGGGGTACTTCGAGCACACGACCGAGTAGGTCCCGAGCACGATCGGGTACGCGCCGGGCTCCGTCGGCTTGTAGAACGACGAGGTGTCCAACACCAGATCGTTGCCCACACCCTTGATCTCCACGCCCGCGATGGCCTTCTCGGCCGACTCGACGGACAACGCGACCGGGTCCGGGCCGGCCGACGTGATGATCTGGGCGATCGACAAGTCCTGGTTCTTCGCGTACGACCACTCGTTGTAGGTGATCGACCCGGCGGTGTTCTTGATCGCGGCCGAGGTGCCCTCGTTGCCCTTGGCGCCTTCGCCTACGCCGCCGTTGAAGGTCTTGCCCGCGCCCTTGCCCCACGCCCCGTCGGAGGCGGCGTCGAGGTACAGCTGGAAGTTGTCGGTGGTGCCCGACTCGTCACTGCGGAAGATGACGACGATCGGTGCGGCAGGAAGCGTCTTACCCGCGTTCAGCGCCGCGATCTCCGGTGCATCCCAGGTCTTGACCGTGCCGTTGAAGATCTTCGCCGCCGTCGGTCCGTCCAGGGCGAGCCCGTCGACGCCGGGCGCGTTGTAGGTGATGGCGATCGGCCCGAAGACCATTGGCAGGTTCCAGGCGTCGTTGCCGCCGCACCGCGCCTTTGCCTTCTCCACCTGGCCCTTGTCCGGATTGAGCGGCGAGTCGGTGCCGCCGAGGTCGGTCTGTCCACCGATGAACTCGGACACGCCCGCGCCCGAGCCGCTGGACGTGTAGTTGAGGGTGAAGCCCGGGCACGCCGCCTCGTAGGCGGTGACGAACCGGGTCATCGCGTTTGCCTGGGCCGACGAACCACTTGCCTTGAGCGACTTCTTCCCGCCGCAGGCCACCGTCCCTGCGGCCTCGGAGCCCGACTGGCCCGCATTGTTGTCGCTGCCACACGCGGTGAGCGCGGTCAGCGCGGCCACCGATGCCGTCACGACGAACACCTTGCCGAAGTTGGTCAAATTCACCCTTACCTACCTTCTGAGAGATTTCCGGCGTACTGCCGAAAGGTATGCGAGCGTTCTTGCCAGTTCGAGGATGAACGGTGAACGTACGATGAACAGCAGCGCCGTCAGCGGTGCGCGTAGGCGGTGTCCACACCGGAAACAGTGAAGCCCAGCGCCTCATAGGTTCTGATCGCCGCCGTGTTGTCAGATTCCACGTAGAGAATCACGGCCGGCTGCCGGCTCTTCAATCGGCCGGCGAGGTGGTTGAGCCCCACCAGCGTCAACGTCTTGCCGAGCCCGCGGCCCTGTCCGGCCGGGTCCACCCCGAGCACGTAGACCTCCCCCAAGGTGTCGTCGTGCACCTTGGTCCAGTGGAAGCCGCACAGGGCACCACTGCTGTCGTCGAAGGCCAGAAAGAGGCCGTCAGGGTCGAACCAGGGTTCGGCGATCCTCTCGGATATGTCGGCCTCAGTCCAGCCACCCTGCTCCGGGTGCCAGGAGAAGGCGGCGTTGTTGACCCGCAGCAGCTCGGCATTATCGATGTCCCCAGCGTACGTCCGAATCGAAATGCCCTGGTGTGCAACGGTTTCGGGCAAATGGTGCAGCGGCCTCCGCATCCGGACCAGCTCCCGAACGGGACGCAGGTCCAGTGCGGCGGCCAATCCCTCAGCGCTCGGCAGGGTTCCGTGCGCCCAGAATCGAACGCGCCCGTCGCTGCGCTCGACGGCCGCCCGCACCAGCGCCCTCCCGATACCCCGCCGCCGGGCCCCGGGGTGCACCACCAGTTCAGCGGTCTCGTGTGTCAGGTTGAGATAGCCGACGACGGCGACGTCCGGGCCGGTGACGAGCACGTGCTCGGTGCGCCCGGCGGCGAGTTCGCGCAACACCTGCTCACCGACCGGGGCCACACCATCGGCCTGCTCGGCCTCGGCAACGAGCGCCCGCACCCCATCCTGCTCGGCCGGCGACAGGAGGCGACGCCAGCAGTGATCCGTCACTGACGGGGCAGCGAGGCCGACATCGAGCCGGCGCCGGCGTCCTCGGCAGTCTCGACGTCGTTCCCGTCGCCGTCCGGCGAGTCGCCCTCGGCGGAGGCCGAACGGCCTCGCGCGGGACGGACCGCCTTGTAGCCCACGTTCCGGACGGTGCCGATGAGCGCCTCGTGCTCCGGGCCGAGCTTCGCCCGCAGCCGCCGGACGTGCACGTCGACGGTGCGGGTGCCGCCGAAGAAGTCGTAGCCCCAGACCTCCTGCAGCAGCTGGGCGCGGGTGAAGACCCGGCCCGCGTGCTGGGCGAGGTACTTGAGCAGCTCGAACTCCTTGTAGGTGAGGTCGAGCGGGCGGCCACGCAGCCGCGCTGTGTAGGTTCCTTCGTCGATCAACAATTCGCCCAGATTGACCTTGCCGGCGCTCTCCTGGTTGGCGATTCCACCGCGGCGGCCGACCAGGAGCCGCAGTCGGGCGTCGATCTCCGCCGGACCGGTGCCCGGCAGGAGGATCTCGTCGATCCCCCAGTCGATACTCACCGCGACCAGGCCGCCCTCGTTGACTACTGCGACCACCGGCACCGGGGCGCCCGTGCTGCCCAGCAGCCGGCACAGTCCCCGCGCAGCCGCCAGGTCGGTGCGAGCATCGACGATCGCGACGTCGGCGGAACCGGCCTCCAGCAGCGACGAGACCTCAGTCGGAGCCGAGCGCACGGTGTGCGCGAGCAGCGACAACGAGGGCAGCACCGACTCCGGATCGGGGTCGGCGGTGAGTAACAACAGGTCCAAGAAAATCTCCCGGTTTGGGTGCCACTGTAAACCGCGACCTGCTGTTTCGACGATCCGCCCGGTACGGCGGTAAGTAGGCCAGAATGTCGGGGTGCGAAAGTGGATCACCACGGTGGGCGTTCCGGTGCTGGTAGTCGCCCTTGCGGCGGTCGGCACCGACACCGGCGCGGCCATTTACGCCGAATACCACCTCGCGCGCAACATCCGTGCCGCGGCCGGTCTCGTGTCCGATCCCTGGGTGGCCATCCTCGGCTTCCCGTTCATCCCGCAGGCACTGCGGCACAGCTACGGCGAACTGGAGATCAAGGCGGGCGGCGTCGAGCATCCCGTCGTGGGCAAGGTCACACTCGAGGCCACCATGCACGACATCGGCCTGTCGCAGGCCTCCTGGCTGATCCGGCCCGGGGCGGATCTGCCGCTGGGCATTCTCGAGAGCCGCATCATCATCGACTCCCGCCAC
>Ga0315289_10013763_pt1 | contig 11309 bp, 11 predicted proteins | sample YL17G11_40_MG_FD_203452 | JGI IMG/M metagenome (GOLD analysis project Ga0315289, IMG submission 203452) | Sediment microbial communities from Yellowstone Lake, YNP, Wyoming, USA - YL17G11_40 | ecosystem: Environmental > Aquatic > Freshwater > Lake > Sediment | place: USA: Wyoming | collected... | reverse complement strand
TGCCCAAAATTGAGGAATCGCCATGCCCTGCCAAGGCGTTCCTTTAATGGATACGGGATAAAGAGACGCTTTGAAGAAACAAGAGTTCTTCGTTTAAAAAAACCTCTCTAAATCCTTACGGTCAGCTACGTCTCTTTTTTCTATGTCGGGATTTGGGCCGAATTTCTCACTTGACAAGCCTGTAATCGATGCAGTAGATTAATGGTCGTTCATTAACGGAATAAATCAGACATCCTTTAGAAGCTCCTTATGTTTTAATCAGATTGTTGCCATAGGACCACATCTCTCGAGAATGGTTTGTTCAGATGAATCGAGGCAGAGTAAAACCCGGTTTTCAAAAGGCGAAGATGCTGGAAACAGCGCGGAGACTTTTCTGGGAAAAAGGTTACAACGCCACCAGTATGCGCAAAATAGCCATTGCCTACGGTTGTAGACCAGCCAATATCTATAATTTCTTTTCTGACAAAGAAGAAATCCTCTTCGACGTGCTTCGGGAGGAAATGGAGCAGATAATTAATCCGATTAAGCACCTGGAAGAGGATGACGGGTCCAGTCCCATTGAGCAGTTAAGGTTCATCATTGAAAGTCATTTAAAAGTTACGTTGAGCTATAGGAGATCCGCAAAGCTGCTTTTTGACGTTGCACTGGACAGCCTCTCACCCGACAAACGAAAAAAAATTATAGATTTTCGTGACACCTATGACCGAATTATTCGAAAAGTCATTCGCAGAGGCATCGATACGGGGTATTTGCCCGAGGTGGATGTGAGGTTGGCTGGCTTTATGATTGCCTCTATGATTACCCGAACCAGAATTTGGTTCCACCAGAAAAAAGGGGTATCGGTTAGCGAGCTCGCAGATTTCATATTTGATTTTGCCTGTAATGGCATTCAGGGCAAGGGGGGATAAGCCGATAAAGCTCACAATTGGAGCTAAGACAGCAAATGGCGACAAAGCTCAATAATAAATATATTTAAATTCACGAAAGGGTTTAAATCAACGGACCTGAAATACATAAACTTTCGTATTGAGGGTGGCCTTTGATGGCTCCAGTTTAATAGACCAGACAAATTAAATGCACTGAATCCTGATGTGCTCCGTGACTTGGAATCAGTGGTCATAGAATGCGAGAGAAATGACCGTATAAGGGTGGTCGCACTTAAGGGCCACGACAAAGCCTTTATAGCTGGGGCTGATATTAAACATAGAAAATTGATCTGTGAAAAACTAAGCTTGCCCACAAACTGATTCGCAAGGAAGGATAAGGAATCTCATTATGAAAATTAAAGAAAAGAGGAATAGCTTCGAAGAGTTACAAGTGGGAAAGGTATTTGAGACCGAAGAAAAAGTTTTTCCTGAAAAGAACCTAATCTTGGGAATCCTATGGGAGGGAGATTTGCAAATCCATTCAGACAGAGAAGTTATGGCAGAGCATCCATTCGGTGATAGGATAGTGCATGGCAGTTCTGTAACAACGATGGCTCTTGGACTTCTCTTTGAAATGGACCCAATACGGAATACGAAAATGAAATTGAAGCAGATGAGTTGCTCTTATGTCAAACCTGTATATGTTGAAGACGCTATAAAGGCACGCTTTCAAATCATTTCAAAACAAGTGGTATCTGATAGTACGGTCGATATAGCTTTCAATTTTAACGTTTTCAGAAAAGATAAAGATCTTGCCTGTAAAGGAGATGTTGTAATTTCTATGACCCTAAACGGATAAGCTGTGGATGAAATGCCTATTTCATCCTTACGTTTAATACTCACAATATTAGGAGAAGTATTAAGGAGTTCCAAAGATGGAAACATATGGAAAATATTTTGAAGATTTTCCAGTGGGTAAGACAGGCAAAACGGTGGGTAAAACCATAACTCATTCTGACGTAGATTTCTTTCAAGAAATATCAAGTTGGCCTGATTATCGTATTGATGATTCACGATTAGTACCTGAAATGCTTATAACAGCTGTTGTAGGTGGCCTATTCAATCGGTTGGGAGTATATGAAGGAACTCTAATTGCCGTTGCGGGGACCTCTTGGTATTATTTTTTGCCCGTTGTTGTTGGGGACACATTGAAGGTTCGTTTTACAGTAACAGAAGCGTCCATGAGTAAGAAAATGGACAGAGGACTCGTAACATTTAGACTTAACACATACAATCAACGAAATGAATTGGTAGCAGAAGGCCATCTCAAAATAATGCTGGTTGCTAAAGGAATAGAGAAAAGTGGGTGACAATGAAGAAGAAAATAACGTGGGCGTATATGCCATAGGAAGGAGGAAAAGAGAAATGGACCTCAAAAAAGAAAATGAAATTATCATAGAAATATTAGAGAAATGGGCCGATGAAAAAGGAGAAAAAACTTTCCTTTTTTATGGAGAAGAAAATCTGAAATTTACATTTAGAGAGTTTAACCAGCTTGCAAATAGTATTGGTCATAACCTAACGGCAATGGGCATAGAAAAAGGGGATAGGGTTTCCTTGTTTTTAAAGAACCCATTGATAATCGCGTTATCCATGTTTGGTATTTGGAAAACAGGAGCCGTATACTGCCCCATTAATTTTAACTATAAGGGACGGCTCTTATCTTACCAGATAAATGACACCCAGCCTAAGCTATTGATTACAGAGAGAGGTCTACTTCCCATAGTAAATGATATAGCTGGCGACATACCCAGCCTAAAAGTTGTTGTGCACAGCCCCAAGGAAAGCGATCATGATTATGATTCCAATACTGCAAAGATAGCACTTAATAAGAATCATAAGGAATATCCTTTTAAGGATTTTATGAAGGGTGATGTCTCAAACATAGGAACTGATCTGAGATATATGGATACGGCCAACATTATCTATACCTCCGGTACAACTGGCCCCGCAAAAGGTGTTGTCGAGTCATATAGGTGGATGAACAATTATCTTTTTAACTGGAGGAGATTCTTTAATGAAGAAGATGTTATATATAACGATTTGCCCCTTTACCACGTAGGGGGTGCCTTCTTCAATCTTGTAAGAGCCGCATGGGTAGGATGTCAAGCCGCTCTATGGGATAGATTTAGTAGCAAGGATTTCTGGAAGAGAATAAATGTAAGTGGAGCTACGTCGGCAGTTCTATTGGATGTCATGATACCGTATTTGATGAGCGCTGAAGAAACGCCGGATGATTACAAAAATACATTGAATAAGGTTTATATGCAACCACTACCCCAATATCATAATCAGGTTGCAAAAAGATTTGGGTTCGATTTTGTTGTTTCAGGGTTTGGACAAACAGAGACCGGACACGGGCATATATGTATTATTAATGAGCTGAAAGAAGGGGGCACGCCGTCTGACCTTTATAAAGGTTATTCTAAAGAAGAAATAGTAGAAATTGCTAAAAAGTACAATATAGCAATCGTTGATGGAAAGAAAAAATTGAAAAAGGGATTTATGGGTAAACCCTCCGCTTTATTTGAGGCTGCGATTCTGAATGAAAATGATGAAGAATGTCCGCCTGGGGAAGTTGGTGAATTGGTTTTCAGGCCAAAATTTCCCTACGTCCTTCACAACGAGTACTTTGGCAAGCCAGAGGCAACTGTAAAGTCATTCAGGAATTTGTGGTTTCATACGGGAGATGCGTGTGAGAAGGACGAAGAAGGGTACTATTATTTCGTGGACAGGATGGGGGGCGTTATTAGAGTTAGGGGCGAACTCGTCTCGTCCTATCAGGTAGAGGACATCATAAACTCTTACCCAAAAGTGGATGTTTGTGCGGCTCTTCCGATTCCAAGTGAAATCGGCGATGAAGATGACATAGCCGTGTTTATAGTTCCGAAGTCGGGAGAAGAATTGCAGGAGAAGGAGATACGGGATTGGGCTAAAGGCGAAATGCCTAAATTCATGTGGCCAAAATATATTAGGTTTATAGATGACCTACCGAGAACTCCTACGAGTAAGGTTGAAAAATATAAGCTAAGGGAAAAGATTAAGGAGGAAATGGAAAAAGGATAAATAAAGCTGTATTGAATGCATACCATGGGTCACGACTGTGATTCGTATTTTCGGTATGCGATTTGCGCCGGTTATTGAATATGGAAGCATACGAAAAGAAGGAGGTGATGCCGATACCCAATTGATGGTGTAGTCTAAGGTTGATTTAACTGAAGAAGGGTCTAAACTTAGATGGATGAACATGGTAGCAATCAATATTAAGATATTTAGACAAAAAGGAGGGTCTTGATTATGGAAAAGATTATAAAAGTATGTCTGATTGTCATGCTAAGTTGTATTTTATGCCTAACATTGGGAGTCACCAGCTCAAAGGCAGAGCAAAAGGAAGTAAAAATCGGTTCGTGTCACCCTTTCACAGGCCCAAGGGCTCTGCCAGGAATCGAAGCCCATACCGGGACTGTAATTGCTGCCGATATGCAGAATGACAGGGGAGGAATATTGGGCGGTAGAAAAATTGTTTTGATAAAAGGAGATGCTAAAGATCCAGAGGCTGCTGCATCAGAGGCAGAACGGCTAATATCCACCGAGGGAGTAAAAATCTTAATGGGAACTTATTCTAGCAGTAGTGCAGCACCGGCACATCAGGTAGCAGTGAGGCACGGGGCTCTTTATTTTGAAAACATTGCTACAGAAGATAAGTTAACCCAACGGGGCAATGAATATTTAATGAGATTTAGTAGTAAGGGCTCCCAAATTGGAGAAATGATAGCGAAATTTACCCTTGATCATATTGCTCCGATGTATAATAAAAAACCTAACGATTTAAGAATGGTAGTTTTTAGAGTGAATGATGCTTGGGGTACCGCTATTGGCGGGACTGCAGTAACGAAGTCAAAAGAAGTGGGAATTAATGTTGTTGGGGACTTCCCTTATGATTTCAGCGCAATAGACTTTAAATCAGTACTATTAAAGGTTAGAACGCTCAATCCCGACATACTCGTTTTCAATTCGTATGTTGACGATGGGATAAAATTGCTTCAAGGTACAAGAGATCTTGGTCTAACTCCCAAGGTCGTCATGGGGTCCGGTGTTTGGGCTTCGCTGGTAAAAACAGGAGAAATCGTCGGAGACGATACCAATTATCTCTATGATATTGAAGCATCCTATGGCGTTAATCCTACACATATGAGTGCAGAAGCAAAGAGGATAACGGCTGAATTTGAAAGACGGTATAAAGAGAAATTTGGAGTCGATGTTCCATCGAATGCGTATCTTGGATTCTGGTCTGCTTGGACAGCTTTTCATCAAATTCTGACAAAAACCGATAAGCTCGATACTAAACTGATAAGAAAGATTGCTGGCGAACTTGACATTCCAGACACTGAAACAAATACAGGTATGGGTGTAAAGTTTGCTCCAATTGGGCATCCTGATGCTGGTCATAACCTAAGATCCCTCTCAATTGTACGGCAGCGGTTCAATAACAATTTTTTTGTCGTTTATCCAAAGAAGTTTGCTGTAATGAAAGCCCAGATAGCACCACAATGGGGGAAGATGGCGGTTTCCGCGGAGAAAATTGGACAGTGGCTTAAAGAAAGGCCTTAAAGAAAAGTAAAACAGGCACCACCAGGCAGGCCTACATGCAAGGATCAGGAGATTTGAGATGGAGGACAAGATTCTTCTCTGGATGCAGCGCCGGTGATTTCGAGTGCACAGGGGAAACAGTAACCTTTTCAGGGGAATTCATCGTCGAGTACGGTCTGAGGAACATAAATCCTTCCGGTAGAGTGCATTTTGTTATCGAGCAGATACCGAAGAACAAAGGCCACGTTCCCCTGAGCAATGGTTCCGGCCTCACTACCGGAAGCCTAACCTTGAGTGGTCTCCACGTACCAAAAGTGGCGTAGGGATATCTTATGAGGTATTCGATTTGAATTGAATGCAACGAGACAAATGCTCTTTCTGAGCTATTGGACACCATATACTGACTTCGCTAAAGAAGTCTGGATCCCTCTATCTGTGTCGGCTTTCGGTAAATTTCATAACCTGCTGAACTTATTGGACAGCGCGGATGAGATTCCGGGACGATGAAATACGCGATAAAGCAAAAGAGCGGAAGATGGTTATTGTCCGTACGTATGTTAGCTGGCTGAAGAAGCCCTGGGAGCCTGTCGGAGTACCTCCAATTCCGGTTTTTTACATTTGGAAAGTGGGAAGGCATCCTCCTTCAATAGCAAATTGTGGCAATAAATGGCCTATTATTGGGGCTAAGAAGTGATGGAAGTGGGAAAACAATTCACTCACTATCAGTTCTCCGACAGACTCCTAGAGTCCAACAAATAAACAGGAAGGAACGGGTAAGAATCTCGGATCTACAGAAACCAAAACTAAAGCGGTGATCACACCTAAGAGGATTCTTCAATCAAAAACGGGCATAATAAGGCCTTAAGATGTTGAACGACATTAGTATTTTAATTGAGGTCGTATTAAACGGACTTTTCGTCGGGGGTATATTTGCTTTATTTTCTGTCGGGTTAACCCTTATCTTCGGCATAATGAATATAGTGAACTTTGCCCATGGTGAGTTCATTATGCTAGGTATGTATATGGCATTTTGGATTTTTGCTATCCTTGGAATTAACCCATACCTGGCCATAGTTATTATCGCTCCAGCATTTTTTTTATTAGGACTGATCACCCAAAAGTTAGTGATTCAGCCCATTCTTCGATCCTTTGGCGTCGCTCAGTTATTTGCTACTGTGGGATTAGGGATTATCATGCAAAATTCAGCCTTGATACTTTGGAAGGCTGACCCTAGATCAATTCGGGGAATATTTGGACAATCTGAGTATTTCGTGGTAGGAGATGTCAGAATATTTTATACAGAATTGACCGCATTTTTGATTGCAACGGTTATGACTTTCCTTTTGGTTGCCTTCCTAAAACATACTAAGTTAGGGAAATCCATGCGAGCGACGTCACAGGACTTACAATCTGCCCAACTAATGGGTATTAATGTGAAAAGAATATACTTGGTTGCGTTTGCGATAAGCTCTGCATGTATTGGCATTTCCGGTGCTGTAATAGTCCCGATCTATCCAGTTGTTCCAACTGTTGGCTTTCATTTTGCGTTAATGGCGTTTGTAGTGGTCATTTTGGGCGGTATAGGCAATGTTTACGGAACTTTTCTTGCAGGACTTACAATCGGTGTGATTGATTCTTTAGCTGGTTTTTATCTGGATACCGCTTTTAAAGAATGCACAAATTTTCTTATTCTGCTAATAATTCTTTGGTTTCGACCATCTGGATTATTTGCAAAGCAGCGGAGTTTGTGATGATAAAGGCAGGTGTGTATATATCTCACATGTGCCGTCGTTGAATCGATACATTAGACAAGAGTTCCTAATATGTTGGATGCTTTGAGTGAGATGTACAACCTACAGTCTACAGGGTATATATAATGAAATATTTGATCAACTTGGTTAGAACACTGCAGGAACCTAAGGGATATTTTTATTTGGGTGTCTTGTTACTTATATTGCTATTTTCTGTAATAGTGAAAAACGAGTTTGTATTGCATCTAATGATATTGGCCTTATTGTACGGAGGGATTGCCAGTGCGTGGAACATCCTTGGTGGAATGACGGGGCAATTTTCCCTTGGCCATGGTGCCTTTTTCGGTATTGGTGCTTACACTTCAACGTTTTTGTTTTTGGATTATGGGATATCACCCTGGTTAGGTATGCTTGTTGGTGGGGTAATCGCTTGTTTATTAGGGGTTGTCGTCTTTTATCCCAGCTTTCGCTTGCGAGAATTTTATTTCGTTATTGCCACTCTCGCGTTTTTAGAAATAACAAGATCAATGGTCACCTATTGGCGGGTTAAGGAAGGCGGAATTGATACATACATTCCTTATAAACCTAGCTTATTCAATATGGTCTTTGCAAGCAAACAAGGATACGTCTTATTAATGTTTGGGTATTTGTTGGTCTTGGTTCTTGTTGGACATTACATTACAAATTCTAAGCTGGGTTATTACATAAGAGCAGTTGGAGAAGACAATGATGCTGCGGAAATGCTGGGTATATCTAGCCGGAGAAACAAGATTTTTGCAATGCTCATCAGTGCATTTTTTACTGCAATTGGGGGGGTTCTGTATGTGCAATATCTTCTTTTTGTCACGCCCTCATTGGCCTTTGGAATGATGTTGAGCATTCTATTCGCATTGTTTGCTGTTATTGGGGGAATAGGAAGCCTAGCTGGCCCTATTGTCGGTGCTTTTCTTCTGACTATACTTGACACTTTCTTTCGTGCCCGTTTAGGAGGTGCTTTCGGGGCAGTTGGTTCATTGTTTTATGGCCTGATATTAATTGTAGTTGTAATCTTCATGCCATCCGGTGTTTTTAAATGGATCCAAGTACCTCTAAAAGGGCTTTTTGGATGGCTTCCCAAACTTAATATTGTGAATACTGACAAATATGCTCAAAGACTGGCAGGGGAGGACGTTTCGGTTGTTGATAGAAAAGATGCCGTCGTTGAGGATAAAGAACGTACTTCGGTGGAAAAGAAAGCCATATTGGAAGTGAGTAACTTAACGAAGAAATTTGCGGGGCTTACCGCTGTGTCAAACCTAAGCTTTAAGGTTTTTGAGAGCGAAATTCTGGGATTGATAGGGCCTAACGGTTCCGGAAAAACAACTACATTTAATTTGTTGTCAGGGTTTTTAAAACCAACAGAGGGAATTATTGTATTCAGGGGAGACGATATCACAAAGAAGGCTTCACCCGATAAGGCCTGTCGTAGAGGTATTGGAAGGACCTTCCAAATTGTGAAGCCATTCAGTGGTATGACAGTATTAGAAAATGTGATTGTTGGTGCATTGTTAAAGCGAAATCTCTTTGAGGCAGAGCGTTATGCATTGGGGATAATTAAAACAGTCGGTTTAGGTGATTACGAGAGTGAAAAAGCGGCGAACCTTCCTATACCCTTACTGAAACGGCTGGAATTGGCAAAAGCGTTGTCCACAGACCCTACGTTTATTCTTTTAGATGAAGTTATGAGTGGATTGAATTTCACCGAAAAAATGGAGCTGGCAAGAATTCTCAAGGAATTGCAAACGGTGTTCAGAATTACGCTCATGGTAATAGAACATGATATGAAATCCATTATGAGCTTGTCGGAGCGAATTATAGTGATTAATTACGGAAGAAAAATTGCCGAAGGAAGCCCTGCTGAGATTAGTAAAAATCCCGATGTAGTTAAGGCGTACCTGGGAGAGGAGATTGTTTTAAATGCTGAAGGTTAAAGAGGTCGAGACAAGATACGGCAACGTCGTAGTACTTAAGGAAGTTTCGCTTAGTGTTAAAAAGAAGTCGATCATTTGTTTAATTGGCTCTAATGGGGCGGGGAAGACAACTACCCTTAATACCATCTCTGGTTTAATAAGACCTTTCAAGGGAAGTATTGAATTTAAGGGACAAAGAATTGATTTAATGGAGCCACACGAAGTCGTGAAGATGGGCCTAATACAAGTACCTGAGGGACGAAGGCTCTTCCCTGATATGACGGTTTTAGAGAATCTTGAGATAGGAGCTTATAGGCATCACAAGGTACCTTCAAAAATGATTGAAAAAGTGTTCGAGGTGTTTGGGGTTTTAGAAGAAAGAGTCGGGCAGGTAGCGGGTTCGCTGAGTGGGGGTGAGCAGCAAATGTTAGCTATAGGAAGAGCACTTATGGCTGAACCGGAACTTATGATGTTGGATGAGCCTACATTAGGATTAGCGCCCATGGTTGTTAAGATAGTCTTTCAGACTGTAGAACAGATTAATGAGTGGGGGACTACAATTTTTTTGGTCGAACAAAACGCTAAATTTGCCCTTGAAATTTCAGAACATGCATACGTAATGGAGAGCGGCAGGATTGTCATGGAAGGAGGTGCGGGTGAGTTAATTAATGATGATAATGTCAGGAAAAGCTATTTAGGTATATAGCCAAAACAATAGGTGTGGTTCGCAGTTAAAAGGATTGTTTTTTGCCCAAATTGAGCGGTTTTTCCTTGACGCGAGTATATTATAAAAAGATTACATAGGGAGGTTTTTATCATGGAAAAAATTTGGATGAAAAATTGGCCTTCAGGTATTCCTGAAACCCTGAGTTATCTGCATGGTAAGAAACCCCTTTTCGAATATTTATGAAATCGCAGAAATCGGTGTCAGGCAACGGTAATTCGGTAAAGACAAGGAAGCGGAATTATTTTTTCATTACCACCCAGAGGCCGCCGTCAGTGGTGATCTCACACCTTCCTTCCAGGTGGCTTGACCGCACTTGATCCCTAACACTTTCCAACGTTACCCTTACTCTACCCAAAAAGGGGTCGCGGTAGGGACGCTGGTTGCCCAGCGCCCCCCGCACAGATCCGTACGTGAGGCACTACCTCATACGGCTCCTGCTTCGGGTAATAACGCTGAAACGGAACAGTTTTCCGCTTCACGTACCCACTCAAGCGCACTGAGCACACCTCTCCGGCTCTGCGTCCGGGGCGCGTTTTGCTCAAGCAGATTCCCCTCAGCCAGCCCCCTTCCCTCCATCCCCTCCGCAGCCTGTCCATCGACCTTGTTCGGAGACTTCTCAGGTAATATGGAGCTGTCCGACTTCCCATGACCTCTCTTCATCGGATTGCGTCCTCGGACTTCCCGATGCGGCCTCCGTTCCCTTGCGAACAGAGGCAGTCATGGGATCTCCCGATTCCCGTGCAAGGTGTTTCCGTACATGCCTGGGTTCTACGACCGCGCAGGGTCCGTGCGCTTCTCGCGTTATCGATGCGCACCGTGTTGCCTTCCGCTACGTCCACAGCGTCGGCACCCTGGAACAAGAACCATTTCACGGCTCAATAGCCGGCCCGCACGTACCCCTGTCAACGCTTCGCTCAGGCCCTTGCGGTCCTCAGCGCATGACTCGGGGCCGATGTGGCTCGCTACACCTTCATCGTATGACTCTCTCATTCACGACACCTCACCGGTTTTCATCGGCGCTGTCGGGCGTAGGTTCTAAAACAACTTGTTTAGGTTTGAAGAAATGGTCTTGTTTTTGAAACTAAAAGGTGCTTAGTCTTGAAAGGGAACTTTGTTGCTTAAATCCCGAAGAAAACAGGGAAGGGCATGGCAACAATCTTAGGGCCTAAGGGGACACCTTCGACCCCTGAATAAAGAATAACGGAAAAGAGAAGCCTCTCCTTTAAATCTTCAGCTAAACGGTTCAAATTTCTTACGTCTGATTCATTGATACGATGGCCCCACTTCACTTCAATGGCTACCAATTTCCCAGCCCGCTCGATCAGAAAATCGACTTCCTGGCCTGTTTGGGTTCGCCAAAAATAAA
>Ga0315289_10013761_pt1 | contig 11310 bp, 11 predicted proteins | sample YL17G11_40_MG_FD_203452 | JGI IMG/M metagenome (GOLD analysis project Ga0315289, IMG submission 203452) | Sediment microbial communities from Yellowstone Lake, YNP, Wyoming, USA - YL17G11_40 | ecosystem: Environmental > Aquatic > Freshwater > Lake > Sediment | place: USA: Wyoming | collected... | reverse complement strand
GCCTCTCCCTCCCTACCAGGGCACATCCTTCTTTCCCAACTTATAACCTATGATGTTCGAGATCCTGTGAAGGATCGGGACCACGATCAGGAAAACGACTAGGGCGTAGATGCCATCTCCTTCGATGTAGTGTTCGGCAAACCAAGAGGGCTGGAATATCAGGACGACTATGAGCGCGCCTATGACGAAATTGAACTGGTCCAGTCCAGGTGCCCTGTGCCCGCGCTCGAACCCCAGCCTGCGCTTGATGAAAGAGCCAGTGCTGTCTCCGATCATCGCTCCGAACGCAAGGCAGATGACCACGACGACCGACCAAGGCATGCTCCCGAAGCCCCACGTATCGGTAACGCCGAGGTCTTCTGTGACGCCGATCTGCACAAGACCGAAAGCCATGCCCGCGGAAGAGCCACCGAAGAATCCTCGCCAGGTCTTGCCATCTCCCAGAATCCTCGTGCCTTTCCAGGACTTGCCAAGATCGATTGGCGTGCCGCCCCCGAACAGGACAGCTGCCGAGTTGGGAATGAGCGTTGGCAGCATCAGCCAAAGACCTGCGAGCACGGTTTCCAACCCGGTCATTTCGGCCGGATATTGCATAGGGGTTTATTAATGGACAGGTAGCCATGATGATGTCAAAGATCCATGCGAGAGGCTATAGCTGAAGGCCCCTTCGAGGTTGTCTGGCCGAAGCCACGAGGTTCGGTTCGGTGTGCGTGGGCTTCTCAAAGAACCGGAGCACGTCCCCGACCAGGTCCTCTGAACGTTTTGCTGGGACCTCGGCCTTGAAGTGAATCGCGCGCTTGTCTAGGATGACAGCGACGCCCCGGTCGGTCTCGCTCCTGATAAGCCTCCCGATCGCCTGCTGTATCTTCCTCGATGTGGGGGCCTTGACGGCGTTGTCCCAGCCCCTGCCGAACCTGATCTCGCAGAAGTGCTGGAGCGCACGCTGCCTCGCCGTGGGCTTGGGGTAGGGTATCCCGGCGATGACGGCGAGCTCCATCTCCGACCCTGGGAAGTCGAGTCCCTCGCTGATTCTTCCGCCCGAGACGGCGTGCAGTACCGCGCTCCCCGCATTGGACTTGAACCCCTTAACCGCATCCATGAGATCATCCTGGCTCATTGACCGCCTCTCGAAGTACTGCTCTCGCCCGCACGAAGCATCTGATGTCTTGCGGGCTATTCGCTCCATGAGGGCGTACGACGGGTAGAAGACGATCGCGTTCCTCGGGACCTCCGATAGCAGGGCTGATATGTGTGCCGCAATCATGCCCACCATCGACTCGTCCCTTTCGATGTCCTCGTACTTGGTGGTGACATCATCCGAGTATAGCACGAGCCTGTTCTCGGGCGGGAAGGGGGAGGGTATCTCGACCAGCCTAGCATCCTTCGGGAGGCCGATTGAATCCCGGTACTCGTTCAAAGGCATCAGAGTGCCGGACATGTGGACGCTCGCGTGGCACTCGAGGATTGGCTTGCACGCGAGCGAGGGGTCGAGACAGTATGCTTCGATCGCGTTCGCATCTGCTTTTACTACGAGCTTGACGTATTCGCTCTCATCCAGGGTCTGCCAGAAGATGAGGAAGTTGCATAGCCTGTGGACGAAGGATCTGGGCAGTCTTCCAGAGAGCTTCCTCTGGTCCCGGACCATCTCCCCAAAGTTGGAGCCCTGCATGAGCAGCCCCTTCAGGCTTCTGCTGGTGAGCTTGGTCCTGAACATCAGCTCCTCCTCTACGAATGTCTGGGGAATGATGCCGTCCTCGTCGATCAAGTACTCAGCTGCTGCGCTGTCGAGGATCTCCTGCATCATCATCACGAAGTCGTTGAGGCTTATTCCCTCCGACACCTCGGGGTCGCCGAACTCATCGATCTCCTTCTCGGCCATCTTTAGGCCCACGGCTGATACGGCGGCCGACTCGAGCTCCCTGGCATATGACGGCAGGTTGTGAGCCTCGTCGACGACCACCACGATGTCCGATAGCGAGCACGCCATCCAATCGAGCAGGGCATGCCTGATGAACCCGTCGAAGAACATGATGTACGGCGCCGTGACGACCTCTGCCGCTGGCACCTCGAGCTTGCTTATTTCGTACGGACAAAGGTGCCTGTCTACGCAGTATGCCACGAACTCCTCGGCGGTCGGGAGTTCCTCTCTGGCGTGCCTGAAGATGGGAGCGAGGTCTTCGGAGATAGTCGCGGCGTAGAACCTGCACGCCTCGTCGTCGCCCTTGAGGACCCTCGCCTTTTTCTCGCTGCAGACCTTCGAGAGCTCCTCGGGATTGCCCTCAGCTAGTTCGGAATCCGTCTGCGTCAACGGGCACATGTTCTTGCGACCCTGGAGCGCGACCCCGAAGACCTTCGACCTCTCCGATATCTGCCTGAGCTCGAGCATCACCTGCCGCTGCTGGGAGTTCGTTCTCGTGAGGTAGAGGAGCTTCTTTCCCCTAGCTTTGCAGAACCCGATGCAGCCTGTAAGGGCGCATATGGTCTTGCCAGTACCCGTGCCGCTCTCGATGACGAGGTGTGCGCGATCCTCGCACGCCCCGGCAATCAATCCCATAAGCCTATCCTGGCCTACCCTGGGCTCATAGGGGAAAAGATCGTTAGAAACCATCCGACACGGATGAGTGCGGATCAGGACTAATGGCTTTCGCTCGGCTAGCTGAAAGTAGAGAATTCTCGTTGAAGGTGTTTCCGGCTCCGGCTTCAGTCCCTGGTCCAGATGTCGTCCGGGATCTCGTCGTATACGCTGTCCGAGCCTCCGAGCTCGCCCCCAACCTTGCTCTTGCCAGTGATGAGCTCGTTTATGCGCTCCTTCCGGAACATCCAGTAGTGAATCCTCCATTCCCTTCCGTCGTAGAGCGTCGTCTCCTCGCGCTCGGTCATGAGTATTCCTGCGTCCTCGAGCATGTAGAACGCGTCCCTGTCCTCTGGCTCAAGCACATTGTCGATGATCCTCTCGCTGTATCCGAAGAAGTTCATGACATGCTGGGCCATCGCCCTGGCTTCCTCCTCGGGCATACCCTGCTTGTCGATGCTGTTCTTTATGGCCTTCGTCAAGTGCTCGACGGTCAAGGTGGTGCCGACATTCTCCCCCTCGGACTTCCTCAGCTTCGTGAGGATATTCAAGCCCTCCCCGCTTCTCTTCACAACAATCAACCCCTCTACGTATCAACGGACCTGCAGAACCTGTGTGTCGGAACATTCATTTAGCAAGTCGAGGTATAAATATGTTCGTTTTTCACGAAAAGGAAGAACGCATGCATCGAAAGCCTCGCGTCAGATACTGGCGGGGCCGATGGACAACTTTGTGCGGCGGATGAGAATATGTTGGCAGAATTCAGTGTAGTCCCGTTGGGGAAAGGCGAGAGTGTGAGCATGTATATCGCTGAGTGCATGAAGATCGTAGAGGCATCCGGACTCCCCTATCGAATCAACCCGATGGGCACTGTCCTCGAGGGCGACTACGATGCGGTCATGGGCGTCATACGGGAGTGTCATATGAGGGTCATGGAACTCTCTCAGAGAGTCGTGACAAGCATCAAGGTGGACGACCGTAAGGGATCGAAGAACGCCTTGGACACAAAGATAGCGTCCGTCGAGAAGAAGCTTGGAAAGGAATTGAAAAAGTAAAGGGTTTCTACGCGCATCCCTGTGCTGCCTGATCAGAAGAACAAGTTAACATTGTTCACGATCAGGAAGGCTGCGGCCAACACCAACGCTACCCTCAACCACTTCTCCATGTCCACTCTGAGCAGGGCGCCCAGCAAGAAAACTGCTGTCACAAAGAACATGCCCAGTCCTACGAAGGTGGCTCCAATCTTGTCCACGTCGGTATCGGTAGACCAGCCCGCTATTAGGGATCCCAGCCAAGCTAGGAATAGCCCAAGGACAACTCCGATCGCCAGGATCAGATCCGAAGCGAACGGCTTCACGTAGTCGATGGTCGGCTTGTGCATTGGCTGATATACTGGTCCATATCCTGGATAGGGACCTTGCGGTCCGGTTGTCTGTCCAGAAACCATTTTTATCCCTTCCGCGTGCATATTGACTCTTGGGGAGTATATCTTTTTCGGAGAACCTATATAAATACGGCTCCGAAGGCTGGTTTTTGTCTAGGTCAGTAGGTTGATGAGTTAATCTACTCCAAAACGGAAAACCGAGGGGTCGACACTACGTTTTCAAGATCTCTTCGGTCTCGCCATTCTCCTGAGCACGTTTGTTCTTGACCACGACGAGCCTGCACTTGCGCACGCGCGTCACGACCGGCTTGCTGAAGTACACTTCCAAGGATTGCACCTTCTTCGGCAAAGATCTAGCCAGTTCAGTATCGCTCCGGGGGGCCTTGCGACAATTCATCGAAATGTGAGTATATAAAGAAGATTGCCGCGCTACTGGCTGTTGATGGACGCATCTGAGCACCACGCCGACCTGCTCTTCACTGCTGGCGCCGATATGTGCTCGCCTTCCCACCCAGAATCTCCAGTTCCTTTGTCAGCCAAGCCTTCTCGTTAGCAGTGACCTCTCTCACGACCTTCGCTGGGGACCCCAGAACCATCGAGCCAGGACGAATAACCATACCAGGAGGCACTAGAGCCCCGGCCGCGACGATGCAATCGTTTCCAACACTTGCCTCGTCAAGGACTATTGCGCATATGCCCACTAGCGTCCGATCGCCAACAGAGCAGCCGTGAAGCCGTGCAGAATGGGAGATCAGAGAGTTCCGACCGACAATGACGGGCTTCCCCTTGGGTGCTTCAACAAACGCCATGTCCATGACTGCCGATCCATCCCTGACCTCCACCCGGTCGTCGTCGGCTCTCAGCACCGCACCGGGCCAGATGCTCACGCCGTCGTGCAGCCTGACATCCCCGATGAGGATCGCTGATTCGTCGACATACACCTCCAGGCCTATGGTGGGCCTCTTGTCCCCGAAGTTCCTGAGCACCATCATCCCGTCATCGCGGTCCACGAGATAATAGGTTTCATGTTGCACTGAGCGCCAGGGCTGCGGTCACTGCGAACAGCTTATTAACCGAGAGCGTCCTTAGTGAGTTCAAGTGTTGTAGTAGAAGAGACCCCAGTCCCCCGCTGGGTGCGTGAAGGAGGCAGTTTAGCTTGCCAGTAGACTATGACATCATGCTCGAGGTCGACAAAGCGCTCGATGCGCTGTACTCGAGGATGAGGGTCATAGGCGACCCAAAAGAGGCCTTCGCTTTGATAGCGGATTCCATCCGCACGATCACTCGCGCCGACTACGGCGCGGTGATGGTTCGGCCTGCTGATGCAGGGAATCTGTTGCTCGTCGGAATCTCGGGCGACAATCTGCCGCCCGTGTCGAATATCCCTCAGGTAGGCACGAGCGAGGAGTTGCGCGAGAAGCTGGTATGTGAGGATCATTGTGTCGTGATCAAATTCTCCACGTTCGATGAGATTCCCCAAGCGGGAAAAGCCGTCGCCAAATACCTTGATCTCGACAAGGGGATGATATGCGCGGTCTCGCTTCAGCGAGAGGTTTTCGGCTACTTGATGGTCGCCAGCAGGGGGTCTAGCTCGCCATTCCCACCCGAATCCGACATCGCGCTCGGGAAGTTCTCCGAGAGAATAGCGATAGGTGCGGACAGCATGCGGAACTCCATGTTGTTGAAGAAGACCCGGGAGGAGTCCTTGAGAGTCCTCTCGGTAGCTCCGATAGGTATCATGTCCATAGACGCGAAGGGGATCATCACATCAGTGAATGCGACCATGCTGAAGATACTGGATAGGAGCACAGAGGCGGAGCTCATTGGCACTAGCGTTTTCGAGATCCAGCCCATCAACAGGTCAGGACTCGATGCCCTCCTGATCCAAGGCATGGAGGGCCACTCTGGAGAGAAGACCCAAGTCCATTTCGTCACTCGTCCGGACAAGGCGCTTTACCTGCACGCGAAAGTCGCTCCGATTCTGTCGAGCACGGGCGAGCCTCAGGGCTCGCTGATAGTCGCGATGGATACTTCGTCCAAGGTCAGGCTCGAGAACCAGCTTGAGCGGTCATACGAGAAACTCACCCAGACCTACCAGGAGCTGGAGCGAGTCACGAAGATGAAAAGCCAGTTCATAGATATCGTCTCTCATGAGCTCCGGACTCCTCTGACCGTCATGAGGGGATATGTCGAGCTCGTGGATTCCGATTACTCCCCGAAGCTGGACCCGAAGTTCGCACAGAAAGTCGAGATCATCAAGACGAACACGGACAAGCTCTACAGCCTGGTCGAGAGCATGCTCGACGTTAGCAGGCTGGAAAAGGGCTCGCTCGAGATACATCCCGAGCCCCTCAGGGTCGACGTTATGCTCGACGAGCTCGTGAAGGCCAGGATGAAGGACGCGAACGACAAGAACCAGGCGTTGGCTCTCGACACGGAGGGGCAGCTTCCCATGATAATGGCCGACAGGCGTAGGCTCAAAGACGTTTTCAACAACCTCTTGGACAACGCGATAAAGTACACCCAGGAAGGCGGGAAGATCCAGGTGGGATCGAGAGACGAGGGAAAGAACATCCACGTTTGGGTTAAGGACAACGGAGTGGGGATCCCGTTGGAGAACCTTGGCAAGGTGTTTGACAGGTTCTACATCATCGCCAGCAACGATCTTGCTCACCCAGTGGACAGGATAGGCCTGAGCCTTCCGATCAGCAAGGGTATTGTCGAGGCGCATGGCGGCAGGATTTGGGTCGAGAGCCAGGTGGGCAAGGGCAGCGTGTTCCATGTTGAAATTCCCAAGGAATCGCAGAAGTAGGATTCTAATACCATATCGCGCTCTCCTGCGCGATGCCTAGGCGCGAGAAGCGCAACGCGGTTCTATTGACCATATTCGCCAGCCTTCTATGGGGCACCTCGTTTCCTGGGGTGAAGTGGGGACTGGGTTTTGTCGGGAACGATGTCCTCTTCCTGTGGCTCAGATTCGTCGTGGCATCTGCCTTCACGATCGTGTTTGTGCTCATTGTGAAGAAGGTCTCGTTGTCAGTAGTGAAGGATCCCTGGATTTGGTTGATAGGGGCTCTGAACGCAGGCGCATTCGTCGCGCAGTATGTTGGCCTCAACTACACGACGGCATCGAAGACCACCCTTCTCGTGGACATCAACGTCGTTGCCGTCGCGATCATTTCATTCTTCATCTTCAAGGAGCGGCTGGGAAGGTTGCAGTCTGCGGGCATAGCCTCCGGGATAGCCGGGATCGTTCTGCTCACAGCTGAAGGCAACTTGTCCTTCGGGAGCAGCCAGTTCGCAGGCGATGTGATTGTCTATCTCGCGGGCTGGGGCTGGGCGTTCTTCATCATCTTCAACAAGAAGATCCTGGATAGGTATTCGGCTTTGCAGGTGAGCTCCGGGGCGATTGTGACATCCACTGTTTGGCTCGTCGTTCCTGTAGCGTATCTCCTGTTCGTCGGCGCTGACTTGTCGATCGAGCCCAAGGGCTGGTTTGCGATTCTCTATCTCGGACTATTCTGCACATCCATGGCCACGCTTTTGTTCGTCATGGGCCTAGAAGGCGTTTCAGCGACAGCATCCGCAACGATCATGCTCGTAGAGATTGTAACCGCGCTGGCAATCTCGATAGGCTTCCTCGGAGAGTCCCTAACTCTCATGGCCAGCGTCGGCGCGGCGCTCATCCTAGCGGCCGTCTACCTCGTCTCCGCCGGCGAGAGTCCCCTGGAAAAGCCGTCTATGAGCCACACTTGACTCGCTAGCAGGCTAGGCCTCGACCTCGTCCCGCAGACTTGCCAGCCGGTCCTCCTCCAATTCCGCTGGCAGGTCTTGCCTGATGGGGTTTCTGCCCTCCCTCATCAGCTCCATGTACGGCTTGAGCCTGTGCTGCATGTACCAGGATGCCACTCTGAACAACCTTCCTTTTGCAGCGCTCAACCTGTTCTGCGCGAACAGCTCATCCATCAGGATCGGCGCCCAGTAGAAATCATGGTCTATGCATTCCGCGAGCAAGATCCAGTGGTCTGGTAGCATCGCATCTGGCGTGAAGAAATCGCTCTCTTTGAGCTCTCCCAGCGGAACGAAGAACAGCGGGACGATCAGGGACTTGTACTGCCTGAGGTCTCTGATCAGATCAAGCGTCTTGGCTACATCCGGCTGTCTCTCTCCCGGCAAGCCCATCACTAGTGTGCCACATGGGACCCAGCTGTTGTCGCCGAGCAGCTTGAATGCCTCCCTGACGACTTCCGGCCATTGGTCTGGCGCAAACGGCTTTGCCTTTCCTTTCATGTGAAGTCCGACAAGGCCAGGGGATCCGGTCTCGATTCCCGTTTGAGCGTACACACGTCTTCGGCCCGAATGGGCTCCGGTCAGCTCAGCGATATCGTCGACCGCTCCTGGCTCAGCGAGGGCGGATGAGAGCGCGATGTGGCTAAGCCCAACGCGGTCGCTCAGCTTGCACACCTCGGTGAAGAGTCTCGAAACCTCCGCCCTGTCGGGTTTCATCCCCTTCGCCTTGTACCTCAGGACGTCCTCTGCGTGGAGAGTGATTTTCGTCGCGAAACCGAGGTTAGTCTTGACCTCTTCAAGAATCCTCTCGAGAGGCAGGTGTCTTACAACACGCATGTTGGGATTGCAGAACTCGCAACCCCTGCCGCACCCTCTGCTTATCTCGACCGTGCCGTTTACCGTCGGGCCGGAGATCAACGGGATGTCCTCAACTGGCACGGGCCTCCCTGTCAATACGCTAGGCAGAGGCTTTCCCTCAACCGCGTCAGCGAACAGCTGCGGCGCTATGAGCTCGCCCTCACCTTCGACCAGGCAGTCAATGCCCAACATCTGCCTCGTTGAATCCCTTGAGAGCTGCCACGCCCCTGGGCCGCCAACGATGATCTTCGCGCCGCTGGCCACACGTGCCAGATCCCTCAACAGCTTCCTGAAGAAGTGCGATGTGTAGGGCTCCCTCCTTATGAGGCTTGAGAATGTGCTGGACGCGGGGCCTAACCCCAGCGGGTCGGACGTCGTCACCCCTACAACCTTGGTCGACGAATCGATGACCTTGTCCAACCTTTCGGGATGGGCTATTGCGATCTCCTCCTCACGGAAGCCTGCCCTGATAAGCGACGCTTCGATCTTTCTGAGCCCCGCAGGCGCTGTTCTCGACAGTCCCTCGGACGACGCTTTTGAGGGACAAAAGATCCTTGCGTAGAGCCACTGGGGAAGGACCTTCGGGAAGCATGCTGCGAAGCCTATGAACTGACTCCCGTTGTAGGTGGACATCAGAGTCCTGTCCGCTGTGAGCACGATTTTGTATCCCATTCCTCCAGCCTCGATGCTAATGTCGTTCGTCGATACGGGACTCAAGCGCCTCCAGACGCGAGTCCATTAAATCGGAAAAACACTGAGTGTGCAACCGAGATAAATTTTTTTCCTGGAGAACTGTCATTACGCATTGAATAATTGTGTGCACTGGAGATATGCTGTCCGTGGGCGCACGACTTGCCAGTTTGGCACCGAGACTGCGTAGCCTCCGTCCTGATACTCCGTGTCAACGGCGGGAGCCGAACAACGCTCGCTTATTCTCCCGCCAAGGACATCTGCGAAGCGGCCAAAGAAAGCGCGAATCCCCCTCGACCCGGGGTTAGCCGATATAACAGCCCAGTTGCTCTCTCCGAAATATCTATGGCCCATTGCGTCATGAGAGAGGCGATATCATGTCAGGCATCGGGCATCTGGATGACACCTTCGGGACAATCGACAAGGATCTGAGCCGGCACGTATCTCGGATCGTCAGGCTTCTCAAGCAGCCTAGCTCTAGCCAGGAGGATCTCGGGATAGACAAGTGCGCGGACCTAGTTGCGAGGCTATACGAAGAAGTGGGCTGCGAGAAGGTCGAGGTTGTCAAGACGAAGGGCAACCCGGTCGTCTACGGCAAGAACAAGGGAGCCTCTGACAAGACCCTTCTCGTGTACTTCATGTATGACACGATGCCTTTCAACGAGCCCGGATGGAAGCATCCTGCTATGGGAGCGCACCTGGTGGATATGAAGCTGCCATCAGGGAAGGTGAAGGCGATAGTCAACCGGGGAGCGGACAACACCAAGGGTCCGCTCGCGGCCTTCCTCAACGCAGTGGGAGCGTGCAACAAGGCCGAGGGAAGGACCCCGGCCAACCTCATCCTCGTAGCCGAGGGCGAGGAGGAGCTTGGCAGCCCGAGCCTCCCGGGCTATGTCAGGAAGGACAAGGAGAGGCTCTCGAAGGCCGATGCCTGCTATTTCCCATTCTTCGGTCAGGATTCCGATGGCGGCTCGAACCTCTACCTCGGGGTGAAGGGGGTCGTGTACTTCGAGCTCGAGTGTTCCGGCAGGAGCTGGGGAAGGGGCCCTCAGGAGTTCGCGATCCACAGCAGCCACAAGGCTTGGGTGGACAGCCCCGTCTGGAGGCTTATCGATGCACTCAAGACCATGACCAGCGAAAACGGGAACAAGGTCCTTATAGAGGGCTTCCACGATGCCATCGCCCAGCCGACAAAAGAGGATGACATGCTGATCCGTGAGCTCGCGAAGAGGTTCGATCCATCAGCGTTCAAGGATGTGATGAAAGTGAACGAGTTCATGGGGTCTCTGACGGACAAGGAGGCGCTCGTAAGGCTGTTCACTTTCGGAACGACCCTTAACATCGATGGCATCTGGGGAGGGTACATCGACAAGGGTTCGAAGACGGTCCTACCTCACAAGGCCACCTGCAAGATCGACATAAGGCTCGTGCCCAACCAACGGAAGGATGATATGATCCCGCTCGTTAGGAAGCACCTCGACAGGCACGGCTACGAGGACATCAAGATCACCGAGATCGACACCGGGTATGACTGCTGCCGTGCGAGCGTCAAGGAGCCCGTGGTGCAATCCATCCTTAGATCCTTCCATGACTTCGGCCTGGACCCGATGATCTGGCCAACGAGTGGAGGTGCTGTCCCATTCTACGTGTTCAACAAGATCCTGGGGCTGCCGTTCACGATGAGCGGGATCGGCCACAGCGACCTCGCCCACAGCCCGAACGAATACATGGTCGTGCACGGGAACAAGAAGATCCCGAGCATTGCAGATGTCGAGAAGTTCATGGTTCATTTCATGGACGGCTTCGGCAGAGCCGAGTGAAGTGCCCTCTCGTATTCTCTTTGGACGACCCTTGCAGTCCGGTCCCATGAAAATGATTGCACCCTCTGTGTTCCAGATCTACCCATCCTGACCCTGAGCTCCGGATTCTTGAGCAGTCGTACGATCGCATTGGCGAGCCCCTTCACATCGCATGGGTCCACCAGCAATCCTTCGATGTTGTGCCGGACGAGTTCTGG
>Ga0315289_10013760_pt1 | contig 11310 bp, 8 predicted proteins | sample YL17G11_40_MG_FD_203452 | JGI IMG/M metagenome (GOLD analysis project Ga0315289, IMG submission 203452) | Sediment microbial communities from Yellowstone Lake, YNP, Wyoming, USA - YL17G11_40 | ecosystem: Environmental > Aquatic > Freshwater > Lake > Sediment | place: USA: Wyoming | collected... | reverse complement strand
AGGGTCATGGTCACCAGGGCTCCGTAGAATACGGCGACTCCGGTGCAGGTTGTCTCCCTGTCCGCCGGATCGAGCTTTGGGACGGTATTGATCAGTAGCCCGTCCAGGAAAGCCAGGTCGTCCTCGGTCAGCGTGAGCTCGGTGCCCACCGCCTTGTGACTCTCATAGAACATGAGAAGCTCCGTCATGAGGGCCAGGTCGGCTTTGAAGCACTTGTCCGATGCCTTGTCGATGGCTCTCTTAGGCTTGAACAAACCGAAGAATGCCATTGCACGTCCCCCTTCTGGGTACTGCAGCGTTGATTATCCTGATCTAACTTCGCATCAGCGGTTCAGAACATCCTGCCTATCCTGTGTATCCCTGCTAAGTGCCAACCTTTATCTTCGCCTCGCTGTCCCTGAGTCCGCCCGGGCGGTTCCGGAGAAGCCACACGATCTCGTGGCCCTTCTTTGCCTCCTCGATCCTGTCCTCGAGGTTCCTGGGCTTGTGGCCGCCGAGCCTCATCTTCCCCACATCTCCCGCGAGTTGAAGCAGCCTTACAAGATGCTCGAACTCCTCGCGGACGATCTCCGCGTCCGGGCAGGTCATCTCGTCGCCCTGAGCGGCCTCAGCGATCTCCGCCAGCCTGCCTTCCATCGCGTCGAACTCGTTGAGCTTCAGACCTTCGGCGAACCTGGAATCGTTTGGGGCGCGGAAGAGCATCTGCCATGGGACGGTCGAGTTGAAGGTCTGCTTCCTGAAGACGCGGTAGACGTTGCCGAGGTCGTAGAAGGCCCTGCCGATCTTGCCTGTATGATCTCCGAAGGCGAGCACTGAAAGGCGCTCAGCGAGACCGTTCTTCACGTCTGCCTTCGAGTTCCAGGCCGCCATCGCGCCGACCATGAGTCCGAGATACGAGACCGAGAGCGGCTGCCAGTGTCCGTTGTCGCCCCAGTCGGTGTTCAAGAGGCCGATCGCGCCCTGCTTCAAACCGTTCTTCGCCGCGTTCACGATGTTGCCGATTGCATTATCCGTTCGGCCTGCGAGCGCGTTCCAACTCGACGTGCCGGGGCAGACGTAGAAAGAGATTCCCGAATCGCCGAGCTTCGCGCCGCGCTCCGCGAACGGATGATCCGACTCGTAGCCCCATTCAAGGGCGATCACATCTTTCGGCAGCTCGGGAATGAGTCCGGGGTGCTTTATGATTATGTCGCCCCAGAACTGCATCGTGCGCCCGCGCTCCTTCACCAGGTTGTGTATCTGAAGCACGAAATCGAGGTACACACGGCCGACGCCCCGCTCCTTGCACAGCCGCTTGCTCCTTCCGCGGCCCAGGTCAACCGTTTCGTCCAAGCCGACGTTGAACATCCGGCTGGAGAAATGCGGAAGCAACTCGTCGAAAAGTCCCCGGACGAACGGAAGGCTTCGCTTGTCGCCCGGGCACAGGCTGAAGGGATGGTCGAAGCGGCCCCACGCGGTGTTGCATCCGTTCGGCGCCTCGGCCATCGGACGGTACTTGTCGTGCTTCAGCCATCGCTCCATGTGCCCAAATGAGTTCTGATTCGGCACAAGCTCGATGAACCTCTCCCTGCAGTAGGCGTCCAGCGCCATTGTCTCCTCGCCGGTCATCGGGCTCGCGTGCTCCCAGACGGTCGGATGCGCCAGATATGCGAAGGTATGCTCGGTGTAGAGCTGGAACTGATTGACCTTCCAATCCGCCAGCATGTCCACCAGGTGGTAGAGGGTTTCCATCGAGGGGACCTTGTCCCGGCTGATATCCAGCATCACGCCCCGGGCCGGGAAGTCGGGCCAGTCGGAGATGGTGAGGCAAGGGAGATTCCAGAGGGTTCCAGGGATCAAGGGTTCCAGGGATCCAGGGTGACCCTCGTTGTCCGTCGCGCGTCGTGCGTCGTCCGTATTACCGCCGTACGCTTTTGCTGGCGACTGACGACTGACGACTGACGACTGACGACTGATCTGCCCCAGGGTGCACGCTCCGTAGAATGCGCCGGCGGGGCTGGACGCGACTATCTCGATCCCTTCCGGGCGGATGTTGAGCCTGTAGCCTTCGATGGGGATGCCTGCCGAGGAATCCAGCCGGATGACAAGACCCACCTGGTCCTTCGGCGCCTTCGGGCTTGCGGTGACCTCCCAGGGGAGGCCGGTTTTCTTAGCGGCGGGGATGAGCACGTGGGGATCATCCGCCTCCAGCTTTATGTATCGCCTGCCCTCCGGCTTGAACGCGCCTTCTCGCAGTGAAAGCCTCTTCGGGACCGGCGCGAGGCGTAAGTCGGTACTGCGGGCCATTTGTGTTCCTCCCGTAGACATTAACATCAAGCCTCTACATGGTAACGCGCAGAGCGCCGTTCAGTCAACCTTTGAGAACGGGAGAGTGGGGGAATGGGAGAGTCGGGGACACGGGGACGGGGCGATGGGGCGATGGGAAACTGCGGTCAGTGACCAGTGACCAGTTACCAGTAGGGGCGGCACCTGTGGCCGCCCGCCAGCAGACACTCCCTCTCCCTTGACGGGAGAGGGTAGGGGTGAGGGTGGAGAAGGGGAGCAGCACCCTCTCCCTTGACGGGATCCCGTCTGTAGGCGGCAGACTCTCAGCGTTCGATGTTCACCCCCGTGATCGTCTCTGCTTTGAGAACGGCTTCCGTCGTCCTGCCCTTGTACTCGATCTTGATCCTCGACCCCTTATCGGTAGTGTTCAAGAAGAGGAACTTGTCCTTCGCGATCTGGGTGCCGTAAATGCCGTCCTTCCGCAGATCGTAGGCCGGAAGTCCGAAATGCTGCAGGTCCTTTTCAAGCTGTCCCGCGAGGCCGTCCCAGTCCTGGACTCGCTTCATAACTCCGCCGCCGACGACCGCGAGCGACTCCGCACGCCAGCAGTTAAGTATGTCATCCGGCTCGGAGGTTCCCTCGACGCTCTCGAACTTGGGCACGTCCATCACGATCATGCGACCGCCTTTCTGAAGCCACTTCGCGATCAGGCGAGCGTCGGAGGTTTCCATCATCGGCCCGTGGATGATGACCAGGATCTTGTGCCGGTTGAGCGCTCCGGTGCGGAGCATCGTCTCGTCCACATAGTCGAAATCAACGTAATCCCTGAGCTGCGCCGCCTTCTCGATGTAGCCGCCCCACTTCAGAGTGAGCGAGACGTTCGGATACCAGAGCGCGACCGGGACGATCGGCTCCTTCACGTGGAAGAGATACTTGAGGTGCTCGCGCTGGACATCCATCCGCTCCTGGGACTGGGTGACGTTCGGCGCGTAGTCGTGAAGCTGGTTCGCGCCGGATGCGGTGGCGTTGTAGATGCGGGCGACGATGCCCTTCTCGTCCTCAGCGCCCGCCGGCTCGAAGCCGTAGTACGCGCCGTAGTGCTTCCCCGCCGATGCCACCCATCGCGTGATGGCAAAGTTCGCCGCATAATTGGATGCCTCGTTCGTGATGCGCACGCCTGCGCCGTGCTTCGCGGCCACCCGGCACTGCTCGGCGAAGTTCGAGCCGTGATGCGGCTCGGCATCTCCGCCGGTGCAGAGGTAGATGGGAGTATCGGGGAAATGCTTCCTAGTGGTCGCCATCCACCAGTCGGACCATTCGGTCATGGCCGCGCGATACCAGTCTATGAAGTCAATCCACCGCCGTCGCGCCCCGGGATCGCCGGAGTCAACCTTCTGCTGGAATGCCGTCAGCTCGTCCTTCCTGCCGGGGAAGTCTACATCCTTGAACGCCTTGAACTCCGTGCCCCAGGCCTTGTTCACCGCCGAGACCGTCTTGTAGCGCTTCTGGACGAACTTCCGGAAGTCTGCGAGGGCATAGGGATCGTCGCACCAGTAGCCCGCGTGGTTGTGATACTCGCCGGGGACGTTGAAGGTCCAGCCGCCGCCCGAGACGGAGTATATCGCCTCGCCGAAATCGCCCTGGATGCCGAGGAGCACCGACTCGATCACGCCGGTATCCCGATACCGCTTCGCGAACTCGGCGATGAAGCGGTCTATCCACTTCGGCAGGTTCGGATTCCACAGCGATTCGATCTTGCTGTCCGTGCCGTGCTCCAGGCATCGGCAGGGAAAGTGATCCTTCCCCGCGCGGAACCAGTCCGGCGTGGAGTATGCCGGGCTGAGAATGATGAACGGCACCCACTTCAGGTCGTTGTCCTTCAATACCTTGACCGTCTTGTCCCAGGCAGACCAGTCCCACTGCCCTTCGCCTTTCGCCTCACAGGTTTGCCACGTGACGTAGCTCTCGATGCTGGTCACGCCGAGCGACTTGTAGATAGGGGCTGAGGTCTCATCGGCATCATTCCCGAAGGTGTAGTACATTTGACGCTCCTTGACCGAGGTTTCGGCAAACGAAGGCAGGCCGAGCAAACACAGTACCACGGATATCATAAGCCGCATGGTGGGTCTCTCCTTCGCGCGTTCAACGAGTGATTCCACGGATAGCTGAGCATTACCTCCAACGCAAGGTTTGACAAGCGCAGCCTCTCATGCTATGTTCTGGTCAGGAGGATGACCATGGGACTTCTGGACGGAAAGGTAGTACTGGTCACAGGCGGATCCCGCAACGTCGGGGCGGGGATCGTTCGATCGCTCGCACGAGAAGGTGCGACGGTCGCCATCAACTATCTGCAGAACACGGACAAGGCGAACGCTCTCGCGGAATCCATACGACAGCGGGGTGGCAAGGCCGGCGTCTGGCTGTGTGACGTGCGCGACACACATGCCGTTCTGCAGATGGTGAAGGACATCGTTCGGACGTTCGGCCGCATAGACGGAGTCGTCAATAACGCCCGCCACAGCGGACCGCGTTCAGAACCGACTGAGTCGGACCCGGTGCGATGGGCTGACCATGCCAGGGAGTTCGAATACTACGTGAAGACGGTGCTCAATACCGTGCACGCTGCTCGCCCTTTCATGAAGTCCCAGGGTGGCGGACGAATCGTCAACATAGTAAGCACTGCCTGGAACCATCCCTGGATCGGGGAAGGCGACTATGCGGCAGGCAAAGGCGGCATGATCGGGTTGACTCGATGTCTGGTGCAGGAGCTTGGACCCGAGGGCATCACCATCAACATGGTCTCTCCCGGCTGGACAAAGACCGATAAGACACCCGCAGATATCAACTCCAGTCCCTACGCACAGGGGATTCCACTTAGGAGGCTCGCAGAGCCCGAGGAAGTCGGGGATGCCTGCGTTTTTCTGATGAGCGACCTTGCGAGATTCGTGACCGGAGCATATATTCCGGTTGACGGCGGGCGCTCCCCGATGATGGGCGCCTGAACGCCAGTAGAGCCGGACGAAGTGCCCGCGCCAACGCTGCGGCGGACGAGCTTCTCCTGCGCCGCGGACAAGGGCCTGACCGGATACTCCGTCTTCCACGTCTACCCCGGCGGCTTCACCCACCGCTTCGTGGACCTCCGCACGACCGGCGCTCCGCCGGAGTTCCGGACAAATTGAACCGCCAAGGCGCAAAGAACGCCAAGGAAATCTGTAAGGAAACCAGGAAGGCAGGAGGGGAACGTCCAACGTCCAACGTCGAACGCTCAACGTCCAACTTTGAACCTGAAACCTGGAACCTGAAACCTGAAACCTGCAACTGGTCTTCGGCTCGACGCTGCGACTTCGGCGTTTGTTGCTCCGGCCGCCTACTGCCTGCCAAGCTCTATGCAGTCCAGGGCGAAGTTGTAGCCGGTGGATGCCTCATTCTTGCCGACAACATCGAACCGCAGACGGTGGTCTCCGGCTTCGAGCTTCATCGTGCCGAGCGATATACGGCCGGAGGGCATAGTCCTCGGAGCGTATGCGTCTATCGGCTCTCCGAGAGGCTTGCCGTCGAGAGAGAATTGAAACTTGCCGAAATCCGGTGACCGTGCAGCATAGAAATCGAGGCGAAACCGGCCCGACTCGGCGACGGGCAGAACCAACTCGACATTGCCCTTCTCTCCGAACCGGAAGAAAAGCCAGGAGTCGCTGCTCCAATACAGAGCGTCATAGTCACGTGTGGGTATCTTACCCTTGGAAACATCGCAGTCCTTCGTCCCCGACCATCGCAATGTCTCTGCCTGGATTGGCGAACCGGCGTCCGTGTTTACCGGGAAGCGCATGTTGTTCTTCAGCCTGTATTCCAGAAGCCACCTGGCCATAGCGATCTGCTGAGGGGTAAGCGAGTCCCCCTCATTGTAGTAAGACATGAGGTTTCGCCGTGGAAGCTCGAACGTCACTCCATCGAGCTCAACGCTGGTGGCCCTGCCCTTTCTCCTGAGTGGTCTTATAAGTGGATCCGGTGGCGTATCGCTCAGACCATCGCCATCGAACACGGCAGGGTTTCGGCCTGTCCGTTTGAAAAACGCCTCGGCCTCCTGCACGGTATCGAATCCCGGTCGGTGGGTGTGCAACAGACCAAGGTAATGCCCGAGCTCGTGAGCGAAACGGGGTCCAGACTCTTTGTAGACGCCTCCCATAGCTACGAAGTTGTCTCTCCAGTGCGCAAAGCCACTGCCAGTCGGCTTTTGGTCGGATCCGTAGCGAAAGAGAACCACCAACTTGCCTGGATACCTGGCAGCGACCTGGCTTCCGATTCGGCCTGAGACGCGCGGACTCTTCGGATCGACATTGATGCTGTTGGCAGCCGTGTTCTTAACCATGGCGCAGTCTGTCCGAGGATCGAATTCGAGCCGCAGCCCGACAGGGGCGTATATCTTGTTCGCGATATCCACCGACCCCCTTACCGCCTCCGGCGATACCGTGGCTCGGCGTCCTCCGTCATCATCGGCCAACTGGACAACCTGGATGCGCACCGTGTGAATCGGCAGGGTTTGCTGCTGCTCGGATGCGCCGGCAACTGAACCCAGCATGAGAACGAGTGCGGCTGCGAGTATCCTCTGCATTCCATCTCTCAACTCTCAACACTCTCCTCTCAACTTTCCAGATTCAGCCACTTCATCTCGTCCGGCGTGAGCTCGATGTCCTGCGCCTCGACCGATATGCGCATCTCCTCGAGGTTCGCCGGGCCGATGAGCGCGAATGTCGGGAACGGCTGATGGAGCACGTACGCAAGCGCGATCTGAACCGGCAGGACGCGCTTCTTCTTGGCAAGCTCCTTTGCACGCTTGAGCCGCCGGAAGTTGTCCTCGCTGTACCAGCACCGCACGAGATCGGCATCGGAAAGGTCGTTCTTATCCCCACGCACGAAGAAGCCGCGTCCCAGGCTTGACCACGCCATGAGTGGAGTCTGCGTCTTCTCGAACCAGGCCCGCGATTCCCGATCGGAGGAAGCCAGACAGCCTCCCCAGGGCGCTTCGATCATTCGGGCGAGGCTGAGGTTATTGCTGATCGCTCCGAAGCCCGTGAGGCCCTTTGACTTCGCATAATCCTGTGCGGCCTGGATCCGCTCGATGCTCCAGTTCGAGACTCCGAAGGCGCGCATCCGCCCGGCCTTCTGGTGGTCGTTCAGCACGTCTATGAACTCGCCGACCGGCACGTCGAGGTTGTCGCGGTGCATCATGTAGATGTCAACATAATCCATCTGCAGGTGCTCCAGGCTCTCCATGAGCTGAGAGGTGAGAGCCTCCGGATAGCAGTTCGGGGTGTGCGCGCCCTTTGCGAGGATGACGACCTGCTCCCGGATCCCGCGGTTCTTGATCCACTGCCCCAGGATGGCATCGCCGGAGCCGTAGACATGCGCGGTATCGAAGCAGTTGCCGCCGCACCGGAAGTAGTCGTCGAACATGACGGAGGCATACGGGAGCTGCGCGCCTCCCGTGGTTCCCATGACCAGCCTCGAGATCGGCTTCTCCACGCCCTCGATGCGTCCGTACTTCATTCTGCTGTCGCTTCGGACCGCGAGCGGCCGACGGTCCACAGTGGGGAAATCGGCGGTGGGCTTTTCGACATCGTAGACCAAGCCGATCGCCGCACGCCACATGTCGAGCGTCCTCATGTTGCCGAGGGTATCATCCCAAGTCATCGCCGGAGAAGTCGCCTGCCGCCTCTCGATGTTCGCGGCCACGGTATCCGCCTCGATGGTGTAGATGCCCGCGCCTGCCTCAATCGAAATCTCCCGCGGCCCTTCGCCGTGGCGGTTTACGATGATCTTGCTGCTCTCCTTGGGAGTCCAGGGAACGGGCACAAAGATGCTGCCCTCAGTCCCGAAGATTCGGACGACGTTCTCCTGGTTCAGCCGAACGCCGGTTGCAACTTGGGCGAGAATATCGCCTGGGAACTTCAGGATGCCGATCGCGTACTCATCCACGCCCGTCTCTCCGATGTGCCCGAACCCCCTGACCTCGATCGGCTCGGCGAAGTCCCTCCCGAGTGCGACGCCCGCGACCAACCTGGACATCGAGACGCAGTAGCATCCCACGTCGAGGATGCCTCCGCCGCCGAGATCATTTGCGAAGAGTCGGCCTTCCGGGCTGTACCCGGCATGGAAGCTGAACGTAGCCCGGATGACCTGGACGTCGCCGATCGCCTTTTCGCGGATCAGCTCCACGAGCTTCGCCGTCTGGGGATGGCACCGGTACATGAAGGCTTCCATCAGAAAGACGCCGTTCCGCCGCGCGGCCTCGATCACGGCCATGGCCTCCGCGCAGTTGAGCGTGAGCGGCTTCTCGCAGAGGATGTGCTTCCCGGCCTCCGCGGCCTTGATCGCCCATTCCGCGTGCATCGGATGAGGCGGCGCGATGTACACGGCCTGAACGTCGGGATCGGCGAGCAGCGCCTCATAGCTCCCGTAGCGGCGAGGCACCTTGAACTCGTCGCCGAACCTGTCCGCTGCCTCCTGAGTCCGGCTCCCGACCGCGATCAGCTCTCCCGTGCCCGATGCGGCCAGTCCTCTGGCGAAGGTCTTCGCGATTGCTCCCGTGCTGATAATGCCCCAGGCTAGTTTACTGCTCATCGTCTCCATCCTTCCGATGTGTTGAAAATCAAGAGAAGAATACCCGGAAGAGTCTAGCATTTCCTTCGTGGCCGGTCAATTGTCTGAGGATTTGCCCTTGAAGACTCCGACGGACAGGCATATACTTAGCAAGAAGCTGTCAGCGATTCTGGATGCTAGATGCTGGATACCCGATACCAGACGCCAGTGGAGCGTTTAGAGTTGAAAGTTGAGTGGCTCTTTCTGCTGCTCTTCGTTTTGCTCTTGCATCTCCCCCTTGGAGGGCTCTCCAGACCGCGATGAGTGAAGACAATCGCCGTCAGGAGACGCCTCCCACATCCACATGTAGGAGGGCTCTCCAGAGCGCGATATGAAGGAGAGGTGGCCATTATGAGACAACAGGTTCTGCTGACTTGCGCACTCCTTGTCGCACTGACACCGACGTTCGCCCAAACGAGCGATACCCAGCCCAGTGGCCTGATCGGCGGGATCGGGCTGACGCATCTCACGGTTTACGAGCAGAGGCCCGCTCCGGACGGCCTGAACTCCGGCTCGCCGCATGTGCATGCCATCACTGATGAGGCGTACTACATCCTCAGCGGCACGGGGAGAGCCGAGCTCCACGACGTTCGGCACGGCTTTCGGACGGTCGAGCTGGAACCGGGCCAGTATCTCCAATTCCCTCCGTGCGTTCTTCACCGCATAGTGAGCACCGGCGGGCTGGTGATCCTGGCGGTCATGGGGAACGCAGGGCTCGCGGAGCAAGGAGATGCGCGGATATACTTCGGGAAGGCGGTTGACGACAACCCTGCGGAGTACGCCCGCCTCATGGGTCTTGCCAGGGAAAAGGGGCTGGAAGGCGCGCTCGACCGGCGGGACGCCGCCGTGAGAGCCTATCAGGACCTGCTGAAGCTCTGGGAGACGGACAAGCCTGCGTACTTCGACGAGCTTCGGCGGTTTACCCGGGCACACTTGGCCGCAGCGGAGCGGATCAAGCCGAAGTTCGCCGATGCCGTCGCGAGCGGCCCTCTGTACTGGGGCAAGCTCTCCCAGCAGCGGATTGATTCTCTGCCCCACGGCGAGGCTCAACCGGAGGCTCAATTCCATGGCGGCGAGCCGAAGATAGCGTACGGGATGTGCGGGATTCTGCGCGCGGTGCTCGATCTCGGGCCGCTCAGCGAGACGTGCTCCGCCGAGGCCGCCGATTCATCCGAGCGATAGGAGCCGACCCGGCTCGATGAGCGGCGTGCGCTGCCGCCCGGCTTGATGCGACCTGGTTGCCGTATGCTCCGAAAGCCGGCAAGCGCTTTTGGAACGAGCATGTGTTTCAGCGCGTGGTCCATTGGGTAAAGCTGGTGTGGATTCAAGCAAGATAAAGGGGCTATCAGACAAGAAGTTGAAGAAGGAAGTGGGTCATCGTCTGTATAACCTCCGTCCGAGAAGGCTATAGGTTGCACCCCGCCTGCGTCGGGAGGACTTTGAAGGAGGTAACGGAGTGAGACCGGAGATTGATGAGAGCCTGTGTATAGGCGACGGCATCTGTGTGGACATCTGCCCCGAGGTCTTCGAGATGCGGGACGACAACCTGGCGCACGTGATAAACGAGGACCCCGGTCCCGAGCTGCACGAGCAGGTGAGGGAAGCGGCCGACGCGTGCCCTACGAGCGCTATAGCCGTCCACGAAGACTGAACCATTGAACTGCTCACAGACTGATTCGTCACCGCACCGGCATCTCCGACCCCGGCAACCGACACCGCGCGACGGATTGCGAGTGGTTCACGCTTGTTCTGTGCAAGCATCCCGGATACGGCGCCATCTCCCGGCGTGCAGTAGTCAGAGACTGAAGGCGCGGCGCATGGAACACTGGGAGGTATTCAGAGAGTCTAACTATTACCGAAGTAGTCTCGGCATGCGGCGATTGACAACACGGTCATCGCGGCGTACAATCAGGTGTCAGAGTGCAAGCGCCCTCGAAGCGCGGAAAGTGCAATTCAGCGGCATGGGACCGTGAACTTCCGAGGGAGCTCGCAACGGGAGGCAGAGAAATGTCTCGCGCAGTGATTAAGCATAAGTCATGGTTGATTCCCCTGTGCCTGCTGGCGGCAGCGATTGCTTCTCTCTACGGCTGGCAGCAGCTTCAGGCTCAGAACGCAGCTCCAGGCATGGAGGGCGCGCCTCCCGGGGTCGCCGGACCTCCGGTTGCGCCGCCGACGCCGGGTGCACCGGGCGCAGTTCCTGCCCCGGTGGCGCCACCCGCGGAGCCCACCTGCACTCTGAGCAGCGTACTGCCCTCGGGCGTGCGCTCCATGAAGATCAAGAACTGGGACGGCACGGTAACGGAGCTCCTGCGGTTCAAGTACAAGACCATGGACCACAGACTGATCACCGTGCATCTGCCTGCGATATTCAAGAAGGAGCAGAAGACGAAGGCAGGCTGGGATACCCTG
>Ga0315289_10013759_pt1 | contig 11310 bp, 12 predicted proteins | sample YL17G11_40_MG_FD_203452 | JGI IMG/M metagenome (GOLD analysis project Ga0315289, IMG submission 203452) | Sediment microbial communities from Yellowstone Lake, YNP, Wyoming, USA - YL17G11_40 | ecosystem: Environmental > Aquatic > Freshwater > Lake > Sediment | place: USA: Wyoming | collected... | reverse complement strand
AAGGTAACGCCCTCATAAAAACCTTCGCGGGCAAGAAAGACAAAGCTGTTGACGGTGATGGGGGCTTTATCAGGGAAGAGCTGGATAACAAACTCGCCGCCTTTCGCCATTTTGACCGTGGCGAAGTACTGCCTGGCCAAATCGATCTGCATGGGTGGGGCAGCGCTGTACTGTTTGGGCGCTGGCGCCGCGGGCTGCTGTGCACAGGCAGACAGTGTACCAAGCAATATGATGGCGATGCAAGCAATGGCAGGGGCTATCATGGTCAGCTTGCCTTTCCGCTCATTGCAAGCCGGATACATCCAAGGTTTTTGTGTTTGTGGTTTCATGGTGATGATTTTACCCTTTCAAGACCATCATTAAGGGTGAGGTTTAAAAATAAATAACACAGGAATCAAAAATTTATCAATCCATATGATGAAGCCATCAACCGCTCGAATCCAATCAGGTGATGGTTTTCCTCATTACCAATGCGTCCTCTCCATCTCCATAAAACCCGGGCTGCTCACCGATGACCACAAACCCCATTTCCTTCCAGAAGCTTAACCCGGCGAGGTTGGTTTTTCTGACCTCCAGGTCAATGTGCCCGATCCTGTAAGCCTTAACACGCCTGACCGTCTCATCCAGCAGGGCTGACCCCACCCCGCGCCTCCGATAGGCTGGATGAGTTGCCAGCGAAGCCAGCTCAGCTTTTTCATCCAGTATCCTGGAGATCATGTCCCCCGCGACTTGACCGTCAATTTCAGCCACCAGGCACAGGTCGGGGTTATAGCCAAACCAGCGCCGGTAGTCCTCCAGGGTATAGGCGTCATACTTATTAAAGCACAGAGCATCAATTTCAAGGATCTGTTCAAGCTCGGGAGCCGTCCATTCAAGCTGCCGTACTTTTATATCTTCCGCCGCGGGCAGGTTTTTATCAGTCCCGGCCGGCATGCTCTACCATATACTGAATCAGCCTTTCCTCATCCCACCCAGCCGCGGCCGCGTCCCGCAGTAGCTGTTCACCCAGCGAATCCGGCGCGCTGTCAATACCGGATAATAGCATGCTATCCGAGCGGACAAAATCAAAGCGTGCCAGGCCTCTGGCTTCTATTAATGCATAGGTTTTAAGCGCAGGTTCAAGGCAGGGGCTGTTGCTGGAGGTCAGAAAAGGGATGGAATCAAGGATAAACAGGCTTTCCTTTTCTCCCTTCACAAATCCAAACACTATCACATCTTCGCGTGGCGCGATTACCCTCATTGCGGTTTTCAATTCATCCTCATTTTCCAGAACCTGGCCAAGCCGTGCACCTTCTCTGAAAAGGGTCAGGGGATAGCCGAGGCCGTCCGGATGCGTGAACTGCCCGGCTTTCATCACTTTAAATGGCACTGTCTGAACACCGGACGCCGCAAGCAGCGGAAATAACAGGTTATAAAAACGGTTGAGCGAAAGCCCCAGTATGCCGGAGCCTGTGTAGGACACGTCGGCAATTTCCAGGACAACCGGGACGCGATTGGCCTTTTCCGCTTCATAGGCGCTTGCCAGATTAAAGACCACGTCCGGTTTGCGTTTGATCACCTGTTCGTATAACAGGGCATCCGGAAGCGCTTCAAGCACCTCATGGCCGAGCTGATTGAGAATTGATAAAACCCTCCCTGTTTTATCCACCTCCGCGTCATCGGGCTCTGCAGGTTCAAGCACAAGAATTTTCATTGCACCCCCTGAAGGCCGTTCTGCAGCAGGGCATTGACCATGCCCGTGTAATCCAGCCCCATATCCCGGCAGGCGCGCACATAACCGCTGCCCTCCTCGTCAATGCTGGGATTCTGGTTCACTTCCAGAACGTACAGGGCGTGATCCTTGTAGCGCATATCAATCCTGGCATAGGAATCCAGGTCGAGGATCCTGAAGCAATCGAGTGCTGTGGCGGTGATGGTATCTATTTCTTCACCGGTGAGATTTAGAGGCAGGACGGGCACAGTTTTCTGGAATTGCTCGGATTCGGTAACCCACTTGGCAGTGTAATCCAGGAATCTGCGGTTGAGGGGCAGGTCATCAAACTCAATTTCCGTAATGGGCAGAGTGCGGTTGACCTTTCCAGGCAGAATGGCAACCGAGAACTCGCGGCCGTCAATAAATTCCTCCACCAGCGCCGGTTGATTCAACAGGGTATTGATCTGGGCTACTTTTTTCTTCAGCCCGGGCAGGTCCGTTACGAATGAGTGCTCGTCAATACCGATACTGTTCTCACTGGCAACACCTTTAACGAACAGCGGAAATTTCAAGTCCGGGTTTAACTCTTCCCGGCCATCCTGAAAGACCTGGAAACGCGGGATGAGAATATGATGGAAAGCAAGAATTTGCTTGACGCGGACTTTGTTAATTCCGAAGGCGATATAGAAGGAACTGGTGCGGGTGTGGGGAATGCCCAGATATTCAAGGAGGGCTGCCGCATACGCCTCACCGCGCGGGTCGCCGCGAACACGCTCACAGGTATCAAAAGCCACATCAATATCCGATTTGCATAATTCCATAATGCTTTCCGGGGTGTCCATATCGTAGTACTGGACATCGTGGCCGAGTTTTACCAGGTGCCTGCCGATGGCAAAACTGGTGCTTCTCAGTTCCTTTTCTTCCGGCAGCATTCTCTTGTGAGCGAATGAGTTGTAAATAATGCCAATTTTCATAAACAGATTTCTTGTCAATTTTTAGTATATCCCCAATTTCGCTCCGGAAAAAAGGACTTTCGTCAAGGTTAGAATTAGAGCAGACCATTCAGGCGCCCTTATTAAGAAACGTGCGTTATAGCTTTCATTTGAGGTGGCTGGTGGATACCCATAGGCAGGATTCAATCAGAAAGAAATCGAACCATGTTTGTCGGCGGTGAATTTTATTATGACCAGGATTGGAAGGCGGACAAACCAACGCTTTCCACCGAAAATATGCACTTTCTCAACGGCGGCAAGGCATGCCTGACCATTATCGGCGATTACCTGATGGATCACGGCATTGACAAAATCTTGTTACCCTCCTATTTATGTCCGTCGATCCAGGATGCCCTCGAGTGCACTGGACTGCGGTGGGATTTTTATCAAATTAAAGAAGACCTTTCTATCAACCTGGATGACCTCTCCCAAAAAGTTGTCGACGCCAAAGCGATTTACTTCATCAACTATTTTGGCTTTCTGCATCCTCCCGAGGTGCGCACTTATCTGAAAGCCCTTCAGCAGAAAGGCGTGATTGTGGTTGAAGATAACGCCCAGGCCGGGTTTACTGACCACCCCACCGGCGATTTCATCCTGAACAGCCTGCGCAAACTTATCCCCTTTGATGGTGGATACCTGATCACCGGCCATGATATCCGGCCTTACCTTTTGAAATACCACGGACTGACCAACCGCCGTCTGCCCGTCATTCGTGAATATCGCCAGCGGCTGTGTGATTACCTGGTGAACGGGGTAGGCAGTTATAAAAACCTGGTGAGTTTATATAACCGATCAGAAAAATACTATGCGTCAGACGGGATCGTGGAGGGCGATCCGGAGGAACGGCAGCGCATCGAGCTTCTAGACTGGGAGGGCATCCGGTATGCGCGGCGGGAAAATTATCGATATATGCTGGGGTTGGTTGCGACAATGCCTGAAATTACACCCATCTTCCCTTCCCTGCAGGAGGATAATATGCCCCTGGGGCTACCTATCTACTTTAACGGTGTTTCACGCGACACGGTTTATGAGTATCTGGGGGAGAACAGGATTGGCCTGTTCATCCACTGGGAGGAGCTGCGGCACGACCCGCGCACCAACGGCAACCCCCTGGCAGTCTCCATGGCCAGCAGGATGCTGACGCTGGCAACCGACCAGCGCACCCACCGCGAACAGATGGAGTATCTAGCCGAACATCTGGCCAAAGGCATTGCAAAGGCGAAAAGGAACATTACAAGCCTGCTTCCCCAGGCGATCGATGAAGACCTTTAAGAGTTAATTAATTTTCAAGAGCCATTGCCAAATGGTGCGCATCAGTCTGCTTGAACCACAGCACGGTCACCAAACCGGTAATAAAGAGAACCGCAATGCCTAGCAGCCCGGTGATACCGCCCAGGGCCGTGTTGGTATTGGCAAATAGAAGCATACGCCAGATGCCGTAGGCCTGGCTGTTAAAAACACCGTGGACCCATCCGGCAAGGATGGCGCTTTTGTAACGCAGGGTCAGTTCATTCATATAGATACTGATCGCAGTGGTCAGCAAAACCATCAGCAAGATTCCCAACACCGGATAGCCGGGATAATTGAAACCGATAGCGACCAGCGGTGCATGCCACAAGCCCCAGATGAGACCAACCAGAAGATACGCGCTCCACTTCCCGAGCGGCATCAGGCGGGGCAACAGATATCCGCGCCAGCCCCACTCCTCCCCAAATCCCGCGATGCTGTTGATAACCGGCGCTAACGTTAATGAAACTATGAAGAGCTGGGTCAGCAGGAGGCTGGGGGATGGAGCCGTGGACATATCGGCGCCGGTTGAGGCTATCAGAGCAAAGAAGCTGCTCAACTGCCAATCCGGCTGGCCCAAGCCAAATGCCCAGGTGATTGCATAGGTGATGATAAAGACCAAAGGGATGACCAACGCGGTTACCAGATAGGGTTTCCAGGATGGGCCAAAGCTGAAGAAGGTGGAATCTAATTTTTCATGCGTAATAAAGCGTGTGGTGATGAGCGTTGCCACTGCTGGCACCCACATCGCGATTATAATGGTATACTGCCCAATCAGGGTGGGAATTAACGTCACACGGAAACCCGACAGGATCAGGATCCCTTCCATAAAATAAGTAATCCCAAATGTGATCAGTAAAAATGAAATAATACCTTTGCGATTTATCATATTAACATTATTGACCTTTTGATATTAAATACGTAAATTACCCGGGTCAGGGTTCTTAAATATCTTATTGCACCATCCCGAATTTTTTGTTTTTGGCTGTCATCTTCAAAAAGTATTTCAGCCGCTTTTCAAATTCCGCCGGGCGTCTTCTCGCCCCATCGATTCAGCCTATGCGAATTCTTTGATAACTTTCAAGAAAATTGCAGAAGTTCTGCCAGGTCTGTTCATCTGCCTGCAGCGCCTTCCTCTGGCTTGAGTCCGGCATCCAGCAGGGGAAGGTAAATTTCTTCTTCCTTGGCAAAATGAACTTTGACCAGGGCATACAAACCATATAAAACCTTGCGGAAGGCATTGGCCAGAATTGGCGAAATTGTCTCTCCCGTTAATTGCACCCTTAAGGCAGCCAGTTCCTGGGTCAAGGCGCCTACTTCAACGTGGTCGCGGCTCATGGTCGCTGTTGCCTGCGCGGCACCCATGACTTTCTGCACGACCGGATACAGCGCCTGCTCTTCCGCCTGGGCATGCGGGATAAGGTGGTGGCTTAAGAATGTGTAAGATTCTTCAATCAAGCGGCGGGCATCCGACGATAGGATCGGTCCGCTAACCGCGTCTCCAGCCAGGCGCAGTGATTCGACATGCGGGAACATTTCCTTGTGTTCATCTCTGAGCGGTTGGGTAATTGGGTTCATTTTTATTCTCCTGATTCAAATTTCATTGTAAAACTTTATACGATGAGATTAATGTAAGAATCTCATGCATTTCTGGCAAGAAATATCATATCAGCGCTCTCTTAAAAAAAAGGAGTGCTCCATTTATCAGATCAGCAGTACCACCAAGCTATCACAGGCGGCTCGGTTTTAAATACCACTGTTCTTATTAATTAATCAATCCGGCTGCTTGGTTTTTACTTTCAAGACATCCCCCAGGGGAATGTTGTTCCTGGTTAACAATTCAATCAGGCTTGTCCGGCGAGTTCCCGGTTTTCCGCGTTTATTCACGGGCCCGCGCAGAGCAGCCTGCCAGATAAGGTCAACCGCATCGTAAGCTGAATTAGAGCGCCCGACCCGGCAGGAATTTTGAGCGTGCTGCTTTAAAACAAGGCCGTCGTCTGCCATCCAGTGCGCAAGGGTTTCGAGCATTTGCATCGACGATTCCACCATCACGCCGGCGCCGTTCTGCAGAACGTAATCACGGTTGCCCTCTTCCTGCCCTGGAATGACATCGATCAGGAGCATCGGCAGCCCGCAGGCCAGGGATTCGGTAACGATCAACCCTCCCGCTTTGCAGATAATCGCGTCCGAGGCCATCATCAAGTCGGACATATTGTCAACAAAATCAAAAACATACGCCGGGATATGCCATTTGATATTATTCAAGTGCGCCAGGATTTCTTCATCTTTCCCCGCAATGGCTGCCACCTGCAGAGGGCTGCCAAAATGGTTTAGTACATTCAAGGATTCGACCAGGCGATCGACGCGCCGGCTTCCGACTGCCAAAAATGTCGGCAAATGAGGATCCCACCCCAGTCCTTTTCGGATTTCTTCCTTACTTTTCTTGTTGGTAGCAAAGGCTGGTGAAACCGGAACGCCGGTGATATGGATCTTGCTTGCTGCCAGCCCGTTTTTCAAAGCCAGCTGCTGTACCTCGGGGGTCGGAACCAGGCAAAACTCCACATTGGGAGAAAACCACATGCGGTGGACAGACACCAGGTCCGTCACCACAGTGATCAAAGGCACACGGTAGCGGTTAATAATGAAATAAGAATTCAATGGAGCCTGATAGAGCGGGTAGGTTGTCACGATTGCGTCCGGGTTCAAATCACGCACTGTATCCCGCATGATCTCATACATCGCGACGGTCAGCAAACTCTCTATCAGGAAACTGGGGACTTCGCTGTCGCTGGCTTTGTACCCAAAGCGATAAAGGTCAGGCGCACTGCGCACCAGGCGGTCATAATCCGCTGCGGAATCGCGCAGGAAAGCTGGCGTACGGCGGTCTTCGATCGGGTTGAGGATGGTGACTTCACATTCACCCGCGTGCTTTTGCTTCAAAGCTGCCGCCATGGCGTTTGCCGCGCTGCGGTGTCCGAAGCCGGAGTCAGCGGTCAGGATGATGATGCGTTTTTTTCTTTCCTTCAACCCATAACTATTTTCTTTCATGGTAAATAAATTTTACCTGAGGACTTAATGATTATAGCCAAATACATGAATAAAAAAGCGCTCTTAATTAAAGAACGCTCCTCCTGTCCTACTATTTACAGATTGCACTCCTTTTCCAAGGGGTTAAAGATTTATTAAAATTGCGCCCAAACAGACACAGTCACTGCGAGCGATAGCAAAGCAGCTTTGCTTTATCAAATATAAACTTTTAATGTCCCTTTCCCTTTACCAGTCCCATCACTTCTTTCCGCCCGGTATACATGCCCACCAGCTTGCCATCCTGCATCTGCAGCACGCGGTCAACAAATTCACACATGCGCAGGTCGTGCGTGACCATGATGCCGGCGCGGTTCTGTTCATGGATCAAGCCCGCAAAGGTTTCCACAACCTGGTAGGCGCGTTCAGTATCGAGGTTGGCTGTCGGTTCATCAGTCAGCACCAAACTGGGGTTATGAATCAGGGCGCGAGCGATGGCCACGCGCTGTTGCTGCCCGCCCGACATTTGTCCCGGCAGGTTGTTCAGCCGTTCCGCCAGCCCCAGGCGCGCCAGCAGTTCCCGCGCGCGCAGCCTGCCGCCTTTATCCAGTTTGTTGTTCAGGCGCAGCATCAGTTCAACATTCTCAACCGCGCTCAGGTAGGGCACCAGGTTATTGGCCTGAAAGGTAAAACCGATCTTTTCGCGGCGCAAAGATACCCGCTCTTTGTCGCCCAACATAGCCAGTTCACGTCCATCCAGAATGATCTTCCCTGATGTGGGTTTCAGCAGCGCCGCCAAAATAGACAGCATGGTTGTCTTGCCCGAGCCGCTTGGGCCGACCAGCGCCACGAATTCACCCCGTCTGACCTGCATGGAAACATCGTCAACGGCCTGTATCGTCCCCGAATCGCTCTGGTAGGTTTTAACGACCGCTTCCGTTTCAAGCGCGAAGGTTGATGTAGTATTCATCATGATGATAACCCCAGCGCCTTAAGCGGTTCGATGCCCACCGCGTAGCGGATGCTTACCAATCCGCCCAGAGGCCCGATCAACAGCAGCGCCGCTACCGCAATGGCCGAGGTGGCGCCGTTGAACACAATCGGTATCGTGGGCGGAAAGGTGAGCGAGAAAAGAAAAGTGAGTAACCCGCCAATCGCCACACCGACTGCCGTGACAATCACGATCTGGATAATGGATGCCAGCGCCACGATAGGGTTGGCGGTGCCAATGGCTTTCAGCACACCAATCTGCGCGACTTTCTGCAGGATCTGAATCTGGAAGAACCCGCCAATGACCAACACCCCGATAAACAATGTAAAGCCACCTTGCGTGTTCAGCGTGCTCTGCTGGGCAGAATAGCCCGGCAGCGCGTTAATGGCCGTATCCAAAGTAGCCACTTCAATATCTTTAACCTGCGAGGTGAGCCGCTGGCTGACCTCTTCAACTCTATTGGGATCATTCAGTTTAATCAGGATCACATTCGCCACATTATTCGAACTATTCACTTCAGCTTCCGATTTCGGACGGATGCGTTCCCAGGTGAAGAAGGGCACAAAAATGGAAGGCTGCAGGGAATACTGCTGCCCATCCGTGATGCCCATCACCCGCAATTTGAAAAATTCATCTTTGGTGCCCTGCGTCACGCGCATGGTCAGCGTATCGCCCAGGGCAAGTTTGCTGCGCAGCGCAGTGTTGCGGTCAATGATCACTTCCTTGGCTAGGTCGGTGCCAAGCTGCCGGCCTGTCACGATCTGCGGCTCCCCGGTATGACCCGGTTCGACACCCAGCAAAGCCACCTTGAGCGGGGCAGGGTTGCCATCAAGAATCAGCGCGGCATTCGAGGTACCGAGCATGCCCGTGTCCTGCACGCCTTCGACGCGCCGGATGGAAGCCAGGCGGTCGCGCCCCAGGCGGCTGGAATTAATGACAAAATCAGACTTGGCCTGATAAGCGATTAATTGTGCGCTCAGCTTGGAAATATATTCGCGGTTGCCGTTGCCCAACCCTTCACCCAAAGCAGCAATGAACAGCACCAACAGGGTGATCAGGGCGATCACCAGGCTGACCAGCAGGAAACGTGCGCGGTTGCGCCAGATCTCTTTTACAGCCAGAAAGGATGACAGCGATAATATCTGTTTCATAAGCACTTCCCTGTGTATTTCACGAGACGAACCTGACAGCGGCTGTCATGCCCCAGCGCATAGCTGGGTCGGTCTGGCTCAGAATAGCCTTAACAGTATAGGTGATATCCCCGCGCTTTTCCTCAAAGCGTGCGTTGATGCCTGTCACTTCGCCCTTCAAGGTCACGTCCGGCAGGGCGTCCAGGATAATTTCCACCTGCTGCCCCACCTTGACATTGATCACTTCCACCTCGGTCAGGTTATCGGTTTCCACAACCCACTCGGAAAAATCCGCCACGGCCATCACCACCTCGCCGGCGGCAATGCGCTGGCCAACCTGCGGTTTCACATCCGCCACTGTGCCAGACATAGCAGCGGTCAGTTCAAGCGCGTTAATGGCTGCCTGGGCGCTGGCAACAGTCGCGTTGGCTGAATCCAGTCGCGCTTCCAGCGTATGCACCTGGTCGGGGTCCAGCCCCGCGTTATCTTCAAGCTGCTTGAGCGCGTCTTCAGCGATCTTCAGATTGCCTTCAGCCTCATCCATGCGCGCTTTGGTTTCGGTAGATTTGCCCGAGTAATAGTTATCGCGCGCGGTGGTGAGCTTCTTTTTTGCCAGGATGGCGGTCAGCTGCCCCTGCGCGAGGTTGACATCCGCTGCGGCCTTGTAATCATCCAGCGCCTGTTGAGCAGCCAGCGCTTCCTTCTTTGCGCTTGCCAGCGCGGCCTGCGCCTCAGCGGAGTCATTCAGGCGCGCCAATGTCTGGCCTGCCCTGACCTTATCTCCATCCTTAACCAGCACCTCGCCAACCTGTCCGGGTACCGAAAAGGACAGGTCGAGCGAGCTCACCGGCAGCAGCCTGCCTTCAGCGATCAGTACATCCGCCTGGGTTGCTGCCGTATCGGCAGGCACGGCGGGCTTTGCACCACAGGTGGATAAGATCACAATGAAAACTGTGGATAAAATAACCAGCGAAATAGCTCTTTTCATATCCAATTCTCCAAAAATAAAAGATGATTAATGCGAACCAGGCCCAACCGGACCGTCGAAGTCCCTATCCCAGCTGGTTGAAAGCACGCCGCCTAAAAACAGTTCCATGGGCGGGTGATCGGCAATATTGTCATAGTAATAGGGCAGCAGCACGCGCCCGTCCCGGCTGATGATGAAGGTGCCGGACATCTGCATTGCGTCCTGCCCGGCGGGTGGCGGTTCCACCTGGTAGCCTTTTTTGCGCGATCTGGCAACGGCTTTCAGTACCTTCAGGTTGAGAAAGGTCTCAAAAAGCCCGCCGCGTTCCAAACCGTAGGCCTGGTAGGCCTTGCGCTCAGGATCCGCCAGGCACAACAGGTCAGGTGCGAATTCCTTGGCAAACAGGTCGGTCGTTTCGGGTGTGCCCTGCGTAATCACCGCGATCCCCAGCCCGGCCTTTTCAATGCGCTCACGCCCCCGGACAATTTCCTCCAGCATCTCTTTGCATTGCGTGCAGCCAAAATGGCGCGTAAAAGCCAGAAGCAGCGGGCGCTTTTTCCACAGTCTGGAAAGCTGCACGGGGTTCCCCACTGTATCCAGCAGCGCCAGATCGGGGGCTCTGTGATTGAAATTCAATAACCTTTTTCTGGGCATATCCCTCCAAATCGGTTGTTGGAAATAAATAATTTAATCAGTATGAAATAACGATGGGATTAAAACACACTCTGCAAGTTTTATGTATCAACAAAATCTTAATATTTTACAGATCACCCAATTATATTATTAAAACCTCTGCTCTTTGTGGTGAATACTTCAAGCGCGATCTGCGCGGGGTGGGTAAAGAGATTGTCAAATAGTATAAGGAGACTGTTGAAAAACAAGTTAAATGATAAAAAAACCCTCGTTTTGCTGCTATACATGGGGGTTTTTAATAAAAAAAACCACAAAAATATCTTGAAAATCCGACTTTTTCAACACCCTCTTAAGAGCGCTTTTCTCAATCTATCTGTACCAGGTTTGCATTATCGGCCTGAATTTACGTGAAGTAAATAAAACCCATTAAGGGGCTTCGAGTACCTTTAAAGTTGTTCAGCAGGACCTTTATGCCTTGCCTGTCGCTTTCTCCAGAATTCCCGCTACCCTCTTGACGAGTCCCCGTGAAGGAAGCCTCATCAGCAGCGACGCGAAGATCATCGGAATTGCTCCGATTATCCTGACAAGGGTCT
>Ga0315289_10013757_pt1 | contig 11311 bp, 12 predicted proteins | sample YL17G11_40_MG_FD_203452 | JGI IMG/M metagenome (GOLD analysis project Ga0315289, IMG submission 203452) | Sediment microbial communities from Yellowstone Lake, YNP, Wyoming, USA - YL17G11_40 | ecosystem: Environmental > Aquatic > Freshwater > Lake > Sediment | place: USA: Wyoming | collected... | reverse complement strand
CCGCGCCCGAGCTCGGAGAGGTGCGCAACCTCTGGGACCAGCTCCCCAGGCACATCCAGCTACTGGTCGGCCAATATCCGAAGGAGATCCCGCAGCACTCCTACAAGAAGTTCAGAGAAACGCGCGAGGAGTTGGTTGCGCGACTGCTCGACCCGCCACTGACGCTCGAAGAGACCGCGAGAATACTCAACGTTTGCCCAACCACGGTCAGGCGCTACACAAACCGCGGCGCGCTCACCCACTTCCGCACTGCCGGCAACCAACGCAGGTTCCGGCTTTCCGACGTTCTTGCGTTCCTGGAGTCAACAGCGCATCCGGCTTGGGGCCCCGGCAGCGGCGCGTGGGAGAACCCAAGCTGAGAACACGACGGGAGACCAGTGGTCAATCCGCAGCATCTCCGTCCGGCCGAGGCTCTCACGCGGAATCCCAACCGGAACGCGAGCCGATTCGCGCAGACCTTCGCGCCGTCATAATCGCATGAGAGTGGCGATCTTCACGGAGAGCTATGAGCCGGTAGTAAACGGGGTGAGCGTCGCCGTTGCCACACTGCGGGACGGGCTGAGGGCACGTGGGCACGACGTCGTCGTCTACGCGCCCCGCTTCGCCGGCTACCAGGACACGGACGGCGTCTTTCGGTTCCCCTCGTGGCTGAGCCGATTCGCACCGGGGTACCCGGTTGCCATCCCTTACGCGCCCAGGCTGCGCCGGGCATTCTTCCGCCAGCGTCCCGACATAGTGCATACCCAAACGCCTTTCTTGCTTGGAGCAGTCGGCCTGCGATGGGCACGTGGGGCCGGCGTCCCGATCGTCTCGACCAATCACACGCTCTATACGGAGTACACCCACTATCTTCCAATCGTTCCTAAGGCTCTCACGAGGGCCGCCCTAGTGCAGGTGATGCGATGGTACTATGCACGGTGCGACGCAATAGTCGTGCCTTCGCACGCAGCGGAGACAGTTCTCCGCCAATACGGCGTTAGAACGCCAATCGAGATCATCAAGAGTGGAGTTGGCATTGGCCCTTCCGACAGCCGGGAGGAGATTCGCGATTCGTTCGGCATATCCAACCACGCGTTCCTGCTCCTTTACGTCGGCCGAGTGGCTAGAGAGAAGAACCTCGGCCTGCTCCTGCGGGCGTTTAAGACGGTTCGAGAAAGCCACCCTGATGCGCGGCTAATGATAGTGGGAAGCGGACCGCACGAGCAGGCCAGTCTCAATCTGGCGCGGGCGCTTGGAATCGGGGACGGCGTCACATTCGCGGGAATGCTGGGTCGTGAGAAGGTTGCGCGAGTCTACAGCGCCGCCGACGCGTTCGTCTTTCCGTCTGTCACGGAAACCCAAGGACTGGTGATCTGCGAGGCGCTGACGGCCGGCCTGCCCTGTATTGCCGTTCGGGCTGCGGGAACCCCGGAAGTGGTGGAAGAGGGGGTGGACAGCCTTCTGACAGGCGATTCGGTCGAGGAGTTCGCGCAATCTGTCTCCCGCCTGATCTCCGATCCCGGGCTGAGACAGCGGCTGTCGCAGGGCGCGCTGCGAAACGCGGCCAAGTTTACCAAAGAGGGGATGACGGAGCGGTTCGAAGCGTTCTACCAGTCAGCAATCGAGAGAAAGAGAGCATAGAGCTTGGAGCATATTCTGCAGCCCGTCGGCATATGGATCACAGGCCAGATCAGCGCACTCGGCTATCTCGGAGTAGTGATAATGATGGGCATTGAGAGCGCGTGCATCCCCCTTCCGAGCGAGATAATAATGCCGTTCTCTGGTTACCTGACGGTCGTTTCCCCCGAACGGTTCTCCCTCATCGGGGTCGCGATTGCAGGGGCATTGGGATGCGTCGTCGGATCAATTGCGGCCTACTACGCCGGGCTTTACGGAGGCCGCCCGTTCGCCGAGCGCTACGGAAAGTACATTCTCCTCCGCGGAAAAGACCTGGACACTGCCGACCGCTGGTTCGCAAAACACGGCAACGCAGCGATCTTCGTCTCACGACTCCTGCCAGTCGTAAGGACATTCATCTCCTTCCCGGCCGGCGTCGCCCGGATGAACGTCCCCACGTTCGTCATCTACACGTTCATTGGCTCCCTTCCCTGGTGCTATGCGCTCGCCTACGTCGGAAAGCTGTTGGGCGCGAACTGGGCAAGCGTCAAGACCTACTTCCACAACGCCGATGTCGTCATAGTCGCAATCGTAGTGCTCGGAATCGCGTTCTACCTCTACCGCCACTTGAAGCCCGAGGCGGGATCAAAAGAATAGGACTCTCAGGCCTGGCGCCACACTACCCAGGACACAAACGCCCTTTACTTAACGCACATTTCCTGTTAAACTGCAGATGATGAAGCACAGATCGCCGCCCCGGCTGCGCTTTCGGCGAGCCACCCCACTGTAACAGTCAAAACGCTGCCTGGGAGACGCGGCCAACTGAGGCGGGGCCTGGGGACGGCCGATAATAGGAATGACCCGGTAGTCCTACGAGGAAGGACCGTTTTGGCACGCAGACTGACCCTTAGTGATCTCAAACAGAAGCTCACCCGCGCATTGAGAGCCAAGGCAGTGCTTGCGGAGAGAAGCAAGCTCCTTGCCCAGCAGGCCGCAGACTCCAGGGCGCGCGAACAGCACAACAACCACCTGGTCACCGAGATGCTCGAACGCCAGCGCGAGCTTCACTTTATGCTGCACCGTGCGAACTCGGTGCTGCACCGCATCCAGGAAACCAACGTGGCGCTTTCCGCCGAGTTCACGGAGCTTGTAAAGGAGCTGCCCGAGCCCCAGGCGCCCGATTGGAAAGAACGGGTTGCCAAGATCAACGATCTCTTCGCGCGGACGGGAGCGCTCACGGGGGAGGCAGAAAATGAGATATTCCGACGGAGTCCGGACGAGGAGGAGCCTGCTCCTCCGGTGAGCACGGCGCAGGCCAGGTCCAAACGGGAGGACGCTGCGCCTGAGCCGGAGGCCGTAGCCGCCGCCCGGGACCCGGTTGAACCCCAACCGGCCGTAGAAAGCGCAGCCGCAGGGCAAGTGGCCGAGCCGGACGCCCACGAGGCGGAACGAGTCGAGATGCAGCCTGCGGCGCAGGCAGACTTTCAAGAAGAAACGGCTATTGACTCGAGTAGCCGGGATCGGATTGACCGGCTCTTCGGCCCCATGAAGACGACGGAGCCTGAGCCGGCCGCGCCGGAGCCGGAAAACGGCTCGCGTGCCGCGGGCAGGCCGTCCGTCATCTCACGGATATGGCGGAAGATCACTCCTTGGGGAAAGGAAGCTATCTCCCAACAGGAAGCCATCTCGCCGGAACCGGAGGCCACGGCTGCGGAGCAGGCTTCAACCCAACCGCAGGCGCCCGTGGAAAGCGACGCGGCGGACGAGCCTGAACAGGCCCCGGCCGAGGTCGCTGGGCAGGCTGCGAACGAGGACCTACCCGAGGCGGACCAGGACACGCCTGAGTGGGCTGCCGCCGAGGCCGCCCGGCCAGCAGACGAGTCGGTCGCCAGCGAATCCATCTGGGTGCGGGCCAAGGCAAAGCTTGCCGAGATCATGCAGCGGCAGAGCGTGATGGCGGTGGAGCGGGTAAAGAACCGCCGCCTGCGGCGGCTAAACCGCCGCGCCGGGCACGCGCAGATCGGCCCGGAAGTCCACGGACACGGGTAGCGCCGGGGCCGCTCAAGCCCTACAGATCTGCTCCGTTCCCAATTCCCTGCCCCGGCAGATGGCAGGTGTCGTTGAGCGATATGAGGAACGGCCGTCCGCCGTTGATATCGAGTACGCTGAGGCCGCCGTTGTCCAGACGTATTTGCCGGTAGATGTCCGGCCCCACTTCGAACGCAGCCGCAATGATTCCGCGGATCACGCCGCCGTGCCCCGCCACCGCCACCCCTCCGTCAGGATGGGCCTTCGTCACATGAGCTAGAAACTGAGCGCACCTGCTGATGACGTCCTCCAGCCGTTCCGCTCCAGGCGGGCGGTTCGAGATGGAGTCTTGGGAATACGCCGCAAACTCCCGAGGGAACTTTGCCGCGGCCTCCTGTGGGGTCAGGCCCTGCCACTCGCCAAGAAATGCCTCGCGGAGAAGAGGCGTAGTCGTCAGCTTGACCGCGTGAATGGCGGCAATGATCTCACCGGTGGCAGACGCTCGCTTGAGATCGCTCGAGTAGACGGCAGCGATCCTCTCACGGCGCAGTCGCTCTGCTGCAAGCCGAGCCTGCTCTATCCCCGTCTCGGTCAGCTCGACGTCCGTATGGCCCTGGATGCGGCCATCGGCGTTCCACGCCGTCTCTCCATGCCTTACCATAAACAGCCGCGTCATATCTCTCCCGGTCTGATTCTTCCTAACTCGGCGCCGTCTGCTCGGATGCGCAGGGAGCCGAACTGTACGATTCGTACGGGCGCGACGGTCTTGGCAGGTGTTACGACGGCCATGTGCCGCTGCCCGAAATCAACGGCTTCGATTATGCCGAGGTCAACGATGTTCGCGTTCGCATCGGCCAGGCCGACCAGCACGTTCGTGAAGTCCGCGCCGCTGACAACCGTGAAATCCCTCGTCTTATATTTCTCGACCAGCAGCGCGACGCCGCCGGGCTGGGGTCTGCCTTCCACGACAATATACATACCGCTGCCGACAACCTCGGCATGGAGGATCTTGACCTTAAGTGCCCGCTCCAGCACCCGGTAGTGCTGCCACTTGACGGGCCGACCTGTGGTGAAGAACGTGCCCCAGCAGACGATATCGTCGAGCCGAAGGATGTGCCGGTCGGCGTTTCGGAAGTATTCATAGAACTGCGCCCGGCGTCGTGCCATGCGGAAGTCTCTCAGCTTCGGCCGGGCATCCGCCGATACCTGAAGTCGGTGGAGGGTATGGCGTTCCATCCTGGAAAGTGCCGAGAGGATGTGGTCTATCTCGCGCGCCTTTTCGATGCCCACTACGTGCTGAGGGGCCAGGAGATCAACCTTGTAGAGCTTCAGCCTGCGCCCGACGGCGCCCCTGACCAGCCCTGACGTATCCACAACCACAAGCCGCGCGCCACGAGCCAGCGCCTCGTCAGTCATGCGCTTGACCCCGACAACCGTCGGGAGAAGGTGGCCGGCGGGTGTGGTCGAACCTACAAAATACATCCGCCGCGCCGCGAGATCCCGCAGCGCCTCGATCGGCCCCTCGACCAGTGCCATGCCGATTGCGGTCGGTGGCCCGATTTCCGACTGGCCAGGATCCGCATCTACAATCGCGGTCGGAATACCGGCCTGGACCGCGGCATTCGCGAGCTGGGTCGTAAAGGTAGTCTTGCCCGTGTCCGCGCTGCCGATGACCACGGCCACGCCGGGCCGGTCGGTTATGGACCTTATCGCGGTCTCCCAGCCGGGGGTGATTTCCACAACGACTCGTTCACGCCTGCGCGGCGGAATTCCTGCCTTCGGACGGTCGTCCGCGCAGGCCTGGCACGGCAAGGCCCACCGCTCCCGTACGTCTGTGGATTAACAAGCGGGTATTGTTTATGCTTCGGCGCGCGCCTTCTTGCGCCAAAGCAGAGGAATAAACTCACCAATCCAGAGATGATGTGACCACAGCGATTATTGGGAATAATAACTGCGCAGCCATCCGAGGAGGTTATCTGTAGATGTCGAAAGCCAACGTAGCGATCGCGATTACGGCTGCCCTTGCGGCGGCAGTCGTGGCCGTGGTGGCCATTGCGCAGGCCCCAGCCGATGCCACCTACAGGGGCGCGAAGATCTGCAAAATGTGCCACTCCGGCCTGTCCGGGGTCAGCCCCGCCATAGTGCAAGCCTATGACAAGAGCGCGCACTCGAAGGCCTTCGCCGACGCCAGCGAGACGCCAGCCGCGATAGTTGCAGAATTCCCAGAAGGCGCTCCCATCAAGAAGGAGCAGATCAAGTACGTGCTTGGCCTCGGCCGGACGGCGCAGGCGTATCTGGATGCGAATCAGCAGGTGCTGCCGGCCCAGTGGAACGTTGCCGATAAGAAGTGGGAGGCGACAGCGGCCGTAGACGGCTCCAAGCAGTGCGTCGGCTGCCACACGACCGGATATGACGTCGCGGCGAAAACGTGGGCTCAGCCGTCCGTCGGCTGCGAGGCGTGCCACGGACCTGGAAGCGCTCACGCCGGCACCGGCGACAAGACCAAGATCACCAACCCCAAATCGCTGCCCAAGGACAGGCTGGCGATGGTCTGCGGCCGATGCCACTCCAAAGGGACTGATCCGACGAAAACCTACGCGTTCCCGATCAAGTTTCGGCCTGGAGATGATCTGTCGAAGGTGTTCGTTGATGCCAAGCCCACGACACCCGGCAGAAACCAGCAGTATTCGGAGCTGGTCGGCAGCAAGCACTTCGGAGCAGGTGTTATCTGCACAACGTGCCACGACCCGCACGGTGTTGGCACGACGCAGTTACTGCTCCGCAAGCCGATAACGGATCTCTGCTTGCGCTGTCACGCGGACAAGGACATGAAAACGCACGCCCCGAACGCGCCAGCGGGAGCAACCTGCGCTACCTGCCATATGCCCGGCGGAGTGCATACGTTCAAAGCGCCGCATTGAGGCGCACGATTTGGGAATGAGTCGCCTGGACCTGGCCCGCGTTATTCATGTCATTCTGATCGCGAGGTCGTAGTGGCCGGGCTTCGTCCCGGCCTTGAGGCTGCGGTGAATAACCCGGCTAAGGGATATTCAAGCAGCAGCAGGGACTTGCCTCGTCCCAGATTCCGAGCTCTTTCATTAGCAACCGAGCGAAGGCGCGGTGACCGTAAACACCCGGATGGACTGCGTCCCCCATCCAGCAGTAAACCCGGCTCGGATTCTCCTCCCAAGCCCGCCGGCACTCGGCCCAGTGGTCAATCACCGGCAGCCGTCGTTCGCTGCCTATCTGCCGGATGCGCTCCACAACCAGCGGCAGCGCCGGCTCGCGCTCCGGGTCGGCGCCTGGGATCGTTGGGTTCGGCGTGTGGAGAACGACGAGCGCCTGCGTGCGTGCCGCGATCGTGTCCAATATCGCCCGGTAATTGTCGGCGAATAGATCAACCGACGAGACGCCTTCCGCTGCATCGTTCATGCCTATCATGATCGAGACTACGTCGGGGTCGAACCGGAGAATGTTCCACTCAATCTCGTTCTTGATATTGCCAGTCCTCCAGCCGGAGACCGCAGTCCTGATGATGACGTCGTGGACGCGCCCAAGCTCAGAGCGGACGCGCTCGTCGAATATCTGCACGTAGTCGCGGTGGCCGAAGGTGTGGTAGACGCCGTGCGTAATGCTGTCGCCGGTGAACAGCCACTTAACCGGGGCCTCTAAAGTCAAGAGCTGCCTTATCTTGTCCATAGCTTTACCTGGCACCTCAACAACTGGCGTCCTCAAGTATTATGGGACCGCCGCCGCGCAGTGTCAACGTGGGCTCCTTCTGCAGATCACGCAGGAATCAGCGCGCAATCCCCTAATGGTACTGTAGGCGTTAGGACTAATCTGGCAATCGAGTATGACCGGGCTTAACTTCTCAAGGAACCAGCAGTTTGCGATTCTCGCGATGGTGGGCCTGTCGCTCCTGGGACTCTCCTACGGCCGGCTGCGGAGCGCCAGACCCGCTGCTGTGTGCGAGTCTGCCGTGACGATCACCGATCGTGCAAATGGTGGGAATGTAGAAGTCATTGCGCCCGCCCCGAAGCGCTCGTGGGCGCGCGACGAAGTCCCGTCTGTGGTAGTTCACGTTGCCGGGAGCGTCAAGCACCCGCGTGTATACACCCTTCGGCCAGGCAGCAGGGTTGTTGACGCGATCCACGCCGCCGGCGGTCCCACATCGGACGCGAATCTCGACGCAATCAATCTCGCGGCGAAAGTGCGGGACGGCGAGCGCATAGCTGTGCCATCGAAGCGGGCCACCCTACCGCCCGCCATTTCTTTCTCCTCCAGTGCCGCCTCTGGCCGCCGCGCCGGCGGCGCGGCGGCTTCTGGAAAACTGACCAGCCCGGAGCAGGGGACCGTCAACATCAATACTGCCGGACTCGACGAGCTCCAGCGCCTGCCCGGCGTAGGCCCGGTCACCGCGCAAAGGATCATTGACTACCGCAACCAGATCGGCAGCTTCACCTCCGTCGAGCAATTGGACGGCGTCAAAGGCATCGGGCCGAAGAAGCTTGAGAAGATGAGGCCCTTCGTGACGCTTTAGGCCGGGGGTGCAGGAGGTCATGGGGCATGGGGCATGGTGTGACCGAGGCCCGCCGTAGCTCTTGATTCGCTGAAGCGATGCTGGTAGAATTGCCATGCCGCCTGCGGGTGGCTTGGAAGGACCTCACGTTAGATGAACGCACAGCTCAAGGCTCTCTACGAACTCCAGCAAGTAGACCTACAGATCGCCGCCGCCCAGAAGGCCCTGGGGTCGCTCGACAAGGGCGACGCTCTGCGCCGGCAGCTTTCGGAAGCCGAGAAACGCCTCGGGGCGCTCTCCGAAGAACTGAGGAAGTCCGAGGCCGACCTGCGCGACAATGATCTCAAACTGAAGACCGTCGAGACGAAGAAGAAGTCATTCGAGGATAAGCTCTACGCCGGCCAGGTGACTAACCCCAAAGAGCTTTCGAGCATGGAGAAGGAGATCGAAATGCTCGGCAGAACGCGGTCCAAGCTGGACGAGCGCATACTGGAACTCTACGACGTGGTGGAGCGACAGCAGGCCGAGGTGAATAAGTCCGAGCGGGCCGCTGCCGAACTTAAGCAGCGGCTCGAGCGGCAGACAGCTCAGCACGAAACCAGGTCGCGCGAGCTGAACTCCGAACTCGAGCAACTAGCCGGAAAACGGCAGAAAGCTCTCGGAGGGGTCACCGATCGGGCGCTCCTTCAGCGCTACGAAACCGTCCGCGCACGCTACAAGGACGCTGGGCTTGCCAAGGTAGGGGACGGCAAGTGCGGAGGCTGCCACATCAGCGTGACCCCCTACACCGTGCGGATGCTCAAAGAGGACGGCCAGTACCAGGCTTGCGAGAGCTGCGGCAGGATTCTGTTCCTGGAAGAGTGAATGAAGGCTCTCACCATATGTGTGGACGGCGCGTCAAGAGGAAACCCCGGTGCTGCAGGCATCGGGGTTGTTGTCTATGGTCGGGCAGGGAGGATCGTTTCCGAGATCAGCGAGTATATCGGCCGGACCACGAATAATGTCGCGGAGTACACGGCGCTGATCCGCGGGCTGGAGGAAGCACTGCGGCTGGGAGCGACGTCCGTTCGGATCAGGACAGACAGCCAGCTTCTGGCCAGGCAGATCGCCGGAACGTACCGCGTCAAAGCTCCTCATCTCGCTCCGCTGCTTCAGCGGGCACGGGCGCTTCTGGGACAGTTCGACAGAACAGAGGTTGTGAACGTGCCGCGCGAGGATAACGCGCTCGCGGACAAGCTGGCAAGCAAGGCGGCGGGGCAGCGTCCCGAAGCCGATAGGGAAGAGCCCAGCCAGCTAACGCTCATGTAGGAGGCGAAATGATATGACAAAGCGTGAAATTGCAGCTCTGGCTTGCAGGATTCTCGGTATCTGCCTGGTATTCATCGTGCTGGTCAGTGCCCCCATCTACTATCCAATGGTCTTGGCCAGGTATGGCGAGACGCCTGTGGCTTGGACGGCAGCGTCCATCATAGCACCACTGGCCATCCTCTTCCTTGTCGGACTTCTGCTGTGGTTCAAGGCCGACTGGATCGCCGCTCGCATGACCCGAAATGGTGGTACACCAGCGACGGCCTCCCACCTGACCAGCCGGGCTCTCTGGACCGTCGCCGCATCCATCCTCGGCCTCTACCTTCTTTCTCAGACACTGCCCTATATCGGCTACTACGCGGTCTATACGCCGTTCACGCTGCTCCACCCCCCTCGCCCGATGCATCACGCGGGAGGAGACAGTCATGTCCCTGTCTACGTCGTCGCGCGGATGCACGGCCATGTGGCCGGCAGCATCACGGAGGTGCTGGTTAAGCTGGCGTTGGGCTTGGTGCTGCTCCTGAAGTCGGACTGGCTGCTCCGTTTCGTGAAGCTGCCGCCCCAGCCAGGCGAGCCTGAAAGCTGACCGCTCGATTTCGATTGACTTCCGACCCGGCCTTTGGTATCATAATCTGAAAAGCCAGGAGGGAACCGATGTTGGAGGTTGATGTCGGGGGCAAGAAAAAAGCCAGACAATCGTATGGCTTCGACGAGGTGGCTGTCGTGCCCGCGGCGGTCAGCATTGATGTCGCCGATGTGGATACGAGCTGGTATGTCGGCGACGACTGCTTCAGGCTTCCAATTCTTGCCGCGGCGATGGACGGAGTGGTTGACCCACACCTCGCCGTCCTGATGGGCCAGCTTGGCGGCCTCGGTGTCCTCAACCTCGAAGGACTGCAGACGCGCTACCAGGACGCCGACGCGGCGATAAGAGAGATCGTCGAGGCCGACCAAGGCTCCGTCGTTCCGCTGGTTCAGAAACTCTATCAGGAGCCAATCAAGCCCGAGCTAATAGAGCGCAGAATCAGACAGATCAAGGACAGCGGCCAGCTTGCGGCCGTCTCGGCTACCCCAGGCAAGGCGAAGAAGCTGATTGGCTCGATTCTTGGCGCCGGCGCGGACATCGTGGTCATTCAATCCACCGTCACAACCGCAGAGTTCATTTCGTCCCGCAACGAATCGGTGTCAATCGCCGATTTCTGCAAGAGCTCTCCTGTGCCGGTAATGGTCGGGAACTGCGTGACGTATGAGGGCGCGATCAGCCTGATGGAGGCTGGGGGGGACGCCGTCCTGATCGGCGTGGGTCCCGGCGCAGCTTGCACGACGCGCAAGGTCTGCGGGATCGGCGTCCCGCAGATCACAGCAACGGCGGACGGAGCGGCGGCAAGAGATGATTTCGAGGCGCGGACCGGGAAGTACGTCCCAATCATCGCTGACGGCGGCATGCGGACGGGCGGAGACATCGTGAAGGCGATCGTGGCAGGCGCGGACGCAGTCATGATCGGCTCTCCCATAGCAGCGACGAGGGAAGCCCCGGGAAAGGGCTGCCATTGGGGCATGGCAACGTCTCATCCGGGACTGCCGAGAGGCACTCGCGTCCAGGTGGGCATCAAGTGCGCTCTCGAAGAGCTGCTCTACGGCCCGGCAACCACAGACGACGGAACAATGAACCTGGTCGGCGCGCTCAAGCTCGCTATGAGCTACTGCGGCGCGAGGACCATCAAAGATATGCACAAGGCGGAGCTAGTGGTGGCGCCCTCCCTTCCCACTGAGGGCAAAATGGCTCAGCGAGCGCAGGGCGTGGGGCAGTGGCGATGACCGCAAGGGCCACCGCGGCCACCAAGCAGCTTGTCATCGTGC
>Ga0315289_10013756_pt1 | contig 11312 bp, 12 predicted proteins | sample YL17G11_40_MG_FD_203452 | JGI IMG/M metagenome (GOLD analysis project Ga0315289, IMG submission 203452) | Sediment microbial communities from Yellowstone Lake, YNP, Wyoming, USA - YL17G11_40 | ecosystem: Environmental > Aquatic > Freshwater > Lake > Sediment | place: USA: Wyoming | collected... | reverse complement strand
AAACTTGAACCGCCGAGAGCTCGTGCCTGTTCGCAATTAATGCATTTGCAAAAGGCTTCTGGAAAAGCATTAGCAGCGGAAGTACCAAGAAATGTGATAATCATATTCAATATTATCTGTGAGTTGCATTCAGACCATTAAGGAACTGCCCAACGGTTTACGTTAGCTGCGGCTGGGCGGGTGTGGACTCGGCTTGAGAGCAGGATTCCGCTTGGGTGTAGGAAATGCCCAAAAATGCCGCAGAATCCCGCCAGTCTGACCTGAGCCTGTCGAAGGGTCCAGTGCACTTTTTGTTAGCCGCATTTATAATTGTACATTATTTCATCTTCATACGTGTGATACTTTCTTCTCGAAAGTCAATATATAAACGAGATGGCAAATCAATTTGAAGCCCTACGGACACAACGCAGTATAACCCAGCCTGTTAATTGGGATACAGTCTATACAACAGAACTCCCACGAATTTATAACTTCTTCTTATACAAGATTGGCGATAGAGAATTCACCCAAGATTTGACAGCCATAACATTTGAGCGTGCATGGAAATTACGTTTCAAATACTGTAATGCGATTGCGTCGCCATCCACCTGGCTTTTTGGAATCGCCAGGAATGTTTTAAAAGAACATCTACGAAAGAATAAGGTAATCGAACAAAAGATAGATCCAATATCACACAGTGACGAATTGCCGTCAAATGTTGATGTTGAACAAGTTATTCAGCAAAAACAAGACAAGGAACGTCTGCGAAAGATAATCCTTGAACTACCAGAACGCGAACAAGATTTGATCGCATTGAAATATGGAGCGGGCTTAACCAACCGTGCGATTGCCGAAATAATCGAACTTTCAGAAAGTAACGTGGGTAGTATTCTACATCGTACCGTAACAAATCTTCGCAAGAAATGGGATGATAGCCATGGACGATAAATTCTTATACCTATTACGCGAGCAACCTGATCTGGAATATGCAAAAAACTTACATCAAAAGTTAACCCAATCTCACTCAGACTCGAAATGGATGTTGAATATAAACCTTCACACATTTGCCCTAAACCGAAAAGCAAAACTGGGTTGGATAACGGTCTTGATAGCAGTGGGTATTTTAGCAATGATGACAATCTCTCCTGTGAGAGCATTTGTATCATCGCTTATTATTCGTGTCGCTGGTCAATTATTTGAAGTGACAGAGGATTATCCGGGAGATAATTATCCTGGTGATGAGACTATCATCGAACCACAGGTAATGTCCCTTAGTGATGCGCTTGCAATATTTCCACATAACATAAAATTGCCTACAAACATCCCAACCGGAATTGTCATGGACGAAGAAAATATTCGGGTTTATATTGGCGAAGAAACTGGCCCCTTTGCAGATACCATTGAAATTGATTGGGTATCCGATGCCAGTGCAGGTTTTACTCTCAGAATAACTAATCATGATTGGGGCATTGGCGAAATAGTAGCGCCAGATTCGGTTGAGGAAATCTTTCTTGATGACAAGCATCCTGCTGTCGTAATACGTGGAGGGTGGGATGCAGATGAAAAGGCTTGGAATAATGAATATGGAAATATAAGGTTACGCTGGTTGGTTGATAACTTAACTTATGAATTAACGGGACACAACCTCGAGCAATTTATAGAAATAGCGTTATCAACCCTTGAATAGCAAACGAGTACAACGAGATACAACCAAATACAGAGAATCCTGGGAAAGTCAGGATTCTCTTTTATCTCTACAAGGATGCGACTAACGATTTGGCCTGAGCCGCGGCTCGCCAGCGTGAGTTTCGCGCCTCCGGCTCGAGGCCGGGGGTAGACCGCCGCACGCTCGGTGAAGTGTAGCGATCTGGAGGCGAGCCGCGAAGCAAGGAGGCCACCAACATCTGCGGGTAATGCCCACCCGGGGACCTTCGCCCAGACGTCACCAACGATCGGGAGCAGCGGATTCACCATCATCTGCATCAGGATGTAACCTGCATAGAACGCCAGGATCTGATCCTTGTAGTGCCCCAAGAAGCTGCGCCAGGAACCAGAAGATCGCTCACAGGCAGGTGTGACCCGATGTTGCATCAGGATATTGCGTACTGAAGATGTACATAGTTTGTAACCAAGCTTGAGCAGTTCGCCCTGGATCTTGTCGTAACCCCAATGTGAGTTTTCTTTTGCCAGACGCACAATCAGTGCTTCAAGTTCAGACGATATACCTGGCTTGCCAGGCTTTCCTTTCCGTTTGAAGGTCCACTTGCGGTGAACTAATTCTCGATGCCAGCGAAGTACCGTATCCGGTTTGAAGATTAACATGACCTGATTAAGGTGCTGGCATGCACCATCCGAAAATCGGGTGTATTTATCCATGAGTGCCGCCAATATTATTCTTTCGGGATCAGTAATCCTCGGAGGCGCCTTCAATTTGCGTTGTAATATGCGCATCTGTTGGCGAAGGATAATGATCTCCATATCTTTATCACATTTGGTAACACCCAAGGTAGCCAACAGGTCGAGAAATATAGAGATTAATGACATCAGCACTGTAAAGATCATGAGCCATCCCTTGAGATAAGTGTTCTACAAGCTAAAAAGCTTACCACATTTCGGTAAGCTGATGCATTCTAATAAAGTTGTCGCTTTACTTGGGAGGAGGGAGCCACCCAGAAGGTGTGAATGGATTATTTACACCCTACACCATAGAATTATGTCCATTATTGAACAATCATAGCCGGCGAAATTTTATTGTGTGTTTGAATGATTCTTAATCAGTTGGATGAAGGTTTTATTCTTTCGTTAGTCGCCTAGAGAAAAAGATTTTCGTTCTTATTTCCCGTACATGAAATGGTTGAATTTGCTCACGATGGAGGTTTATTATTTTATGGTGTAGTCAGGGTGCAGTTGGGTTGTTTAAGTAGTGGATTCATAGGACAGGTTGGAAGATTTACTCCCTACATAAAGAACATAGAAGACTTCATAGCGCCATATGTACTTGGTAGGCACCGATGACCGCCCTTCTGTGTCACTTTACCTAGACTGAGGGTGCCAAAAGGTTCAAGGCTTTTTTCTCTGATAGGTTGTGTAAAATAAAAGTTCCATTGGATATAAGGCGGGTGTTTCTAATTTAAAGCCAGCTTGATCACTTCCTTCTCATTCAGCTTGCACCTAGTGTAGACGAAAAACAAGAATTTAAAATTAGACCTATCAATGTACTTATCGTAATATTACACAATACCACTAGTTCAATATCTACTGCTTGTAACCTATCTTCCACAATGACATAAGCATACTAGATCCGCGATTTTTTCAGATCCGCATTGATTAATAGATTCGAGTTACTGATCCCAATTTCTCCACTCGGTCTATTGACAAGTTGCCTCTCAGCACAAATATTTTAATATACATCAGGAGTTTCTGTCTTTAAAAGTCCAAAAAGAGAGCCCATTTATTGAATACTTCCTCCTATTTCGAGAATAATCTAAAAGTGCATTTATGGTATAGAAATATTGGCTTTCATGCCAGGATCCTCTCCTGAATTTTTCCCAGGTGATCACCATTATTAACTAAAAACCAGTCTTATGCAGGTAAGGAATTGCTTACTTTCATCAATCCTATAGCCAACCTGGCTGCACCGCTGGCATCGGGGCTGTAACCATCCGCGCCGATCTGGTTTGCATAAATTTCCGTCACTGGTGCACCACCGATGATCACCTTAATCTTGTCGCGCAAATCAGCGTTTTTAAGTGCCTCGATAACAACTCGCATGTTCACCATGGTCGTCGTTATCAGCGCAGAAAGGGCTATGATATCTACCTGTTGGGTTTGCGCAACAGTAACGAATTTCTCGGGGGACACATCTGAGCCTAAATCTATAATCTCAAATCCCGCGCCTTCCAACATCATTCCTACTAAATTCTTGCCGATATCGTGCAAGTCGCCTTGTACGGTTCCGATGGCCACTCGACCTGTAGCCTTTGCTCCGCTCTCGACTAAGTAAGGTTTGAGCAGGCCAAGGGCTGATTGCATTGCCCGCGCGGCGATGAGCATTTCTGGCACATAAGCTTCTCCCGCTTCGAACTGACGTCCAATTTCAGTCATGGCGGCGATTAGGCCTCTTTGCATGATTTGGGTCGCTGTTTCACCAGCTTCTAAAGCAGTTTTTACGCCCATCTGTGCAGTCGTAGCATCACCATTCAATACAGCTTTATAAATAGTTTCAATATTGTCCATTATTTTCTCCTCGATAGGTTTTCGGAAATCCACGCCCAGCTCCGTAACCGATATTTTCCACTAAGAAGGGAAGCAACTCGGCGCGTTGGTGGGGTATTAGAAGCCAACCCTTTACCGGTTGACCGCCGTAACCATTGAAAGTTACAGCATATGTCTCATTAGTTTGGTGGCGATAGTCCTCGGGATCAAAACGCGCCGCCACGGGTACTTTCATGCCTGGGAAATTGTCACTTGCCAAAACTCATCAAAGTCGGCTGGCTCCTGACAATCTGGCTTGCAGATTATCAGTTGTTCAAGTGGAAGGTCAAAATACATGGTTATTCTCCTCTATCCAGCGATAACAATATATCCAGTCGGAGTATCAATTTATGCTACCAGAATAGGACCTGAATAAGATATGTTAAACCAGGCAAAGAAAAGTACACCTCTCATCCGTGAGTTAAAATGCTTTATTGATCGGATAATCACGGAAGCGCAAAGCGGATTGATATAGTTTGTCAATGCGGTCTGGCGATACATCAGGTTGAATATTATGGGTCGGAACAAAAACGTAACCACCACCAGGAGCCATTACCTCGATAGCTCGTTTTGCCTCCTCTTCAATCTCCTCGAGACTCGCCGAAGGAAATACCTGTTGCACATCTATCGCCCCTCCCCAAAGAACTAGCTCATTTCCAAATTCCTTCTTTAACTTATTGATATCCATGTTTTTTGCACTACGCTGGATCGGGTTTAATATATCGACCCCAGTCTCGATGAGGTCAGGAATAATATCATATATAGAACCACATGAGTGGTGGAATACCTTTGCATTTGTTTTGGAATGTTGAAAATCATAAAGCCTTTTTAGATACGGTTTATAGATCTTCCGGATCATAGCTGGAGAAATATAAGTCCGGTCTTGCATCCCCAGATCATCACTATTAGCAACAACCTGGACAAAATCACCTACCGCCGTTAAAAAGGCATCCCAGAAACCTATCGCGAGATCTGTGACGAGGTCAAATATAGCCTCCGCAAACTTCGGATCTAAAGCAAGATCCACGCAAAATTGTTCATAGCCGCGTAGAAAGCAGGCACCATCAAAGGGACTGAGGGCAGCAAGATCAGCAACAAGTGCAAAATCAGTCTCTTTGTAAAGTTGTTCAGCAAACTCCCTTAACCCCCTCACCCGCCCTGGGTCATATGGATCAGGGGATTGGTATTTTTTTAGATCTGAAATTGACTCACAATTAGCAAGCGGTCGTTCAATCGCATCGTAATAATAGAGCGCTTTTTGCCAACGGATCCCAAACTCATCATAATAACCATTTTCCAATTCCCTCCCCACATAATTGTCTGGGCCTCTCAATTGAATCGGGCGAAAATCAGTTTGGTAGCGTTGATGGATATCTTCTTTTAAATAAACTGCATCCTGCATTCTGTCAGCAAGCCCAGGATTTAAGTCCGGTTCAAGTTTAAGGTATGAGCGCAAATTGTTATAAGCCAGTCGTGTTAGTGTGGTAACCTGTGTACCACCTAAATCAATTGGTACTTTATCCGGTTCACAATGGTCTAAAGCAACAAGAACTCTTTCTCGAGAAGTCATCTGCTTGATCATTCGGGAATCCTCCTGATTAGTTTTGAATTCCGTATACTTTTATAAATTTTATGTATAGGTATCGAGCACGCTTGGCACGCTCATCGTGGCGGGCGGTAAAACCTTGGGTCCAAAAGATCACGTACAGAATCTCCCATCAAGTTCACCCCCAATATCATAATGAAAATAACTAATCCTGGGAATGTAGGCACCCACCACTGGTCGAGCATATAAATGCGTCCCCTACCGATCATTGCGCCTAACTCGGGTGTGGGTGATTGTGCACCCAAGCCGACGAAACTCAAGCTAGCGGTCATCAAAATGGTGAAGCCCACGTCCAAGGAAGCCATCACTAGCACGGGAGCTATACAGTTAGGCAGTATATGCCTCACGAAAATGCTGATTTCTCCACTCCCAAGAGCTCGCGCTGCCTCAACATAGGGCAATTGCTTTATGCTTAGTGTCTGGGCTCGTACAAGCCGAGCATACCATGGCCACCATACAATCGCCACCGCTAGCATGGCGTTATTAAGACTTGGTCTCAAAGCCGCCGATATGGCAAGAGCTAACACCAGGGCTGGAAATGCCAAAAATATCTCGGTGACCCTCATTAAAACGTCATCCACCCTACCACCAACAAATCCTGCTAGACCGCCAAGAACAATCCCGAGAGTTACTGCTACAGACAGCACCACGACTGCTACTTCCAGGGAAATTCTTATCCCATACATGCATCGGCTGAGGATGTCCCTGCCATTCTCATCCGTGCCAAGAAGGTGAGCCGGGCTCGGGGGGAGCAACTTCTCGGAAAAATTGACCTCAATCGGATCATAGGGGGCCAGCCATGACGCAGAAAAGGCCACGATAAGGGTCACAAGCACGATCAAAATGCCCAACATGGCGAGTCGGTCTCGGTAGATAGCACGCAACATACGTCGTAATGATGAAGGAGCCTCGCTCTTTTGGCTAGTCGGAAGTAGGTGATCGCTACTAATGGTCATATGATAAATATTATTCCAATCGAATGCATGGGTTTAGACCACCGTAAATCAGATCGGCTAGCAAGTTGATTAGAACATAAATAATAACTATTAAAAGTGTCACTCCCATGATAGCAGGAAAGTCGACCGCGAGCATACTTCGGACTGCATAAAGACCAATACCTGGCCAGGAAAATATGATCTCGACAAGAAATGCTCCTCCTAGTAGTAAGCCTATTTGAAGTGCCAAAAGCGTCACCGTTGGGATCAATGCATTCCTCAAAGCATGGCGGTAAATGACCTGTCTTTCTCCCAGACCCTTAGCCCGTGCAGTGCGGATGTAATCGCATCCAAGGACTTCGAGCATATTGGCGCGTACCATTCTGCTGATCATGGCGAGCGAACCGAACGCCAGAGTAAGTGCCGGCATCAGTAGATGCTTTAGGCTACTCAACAGCGCAACCCAGTTTGCTGATACGATACTGTCGAGTACGTACATGCCTGTAAAATGACGCGGAGGTGAAATAAGGATGTCAATTCGACCCTGGGCGGGTAGCCAGTTTAGCCACCTGTAGAAAATCAATTGAAATAGCAACCCTAAAAAAAAGATGGGCATAGCAATCCCGCCAATGCAGATGAGACGGTTGATATGATCAATCAAGCGACCCTGACGGACCGCAGAGAGCACACCTAATGGAATGCCGACTGCCACCATCAAGATTACCGCTGCCAGAGTCACCTCAAGTGTGGCAGGAAAGTATTCCTTAAGGTCCTGCAACACCGGTCGGCGAGTATGTATAGAATTCCCCAAATTACCACGGAAGAGATTCGCAAGATAAGTAAGGTACTGCTGGGGCAGCGGCTTATCCATCCCCCATTCCCGACGCAAATTTTCCACTTGCTCAGGTCTGGCATTGGAACCAGCAATAGCTCGAATCGGGTCTGCGGGGACAAGATTGGAGATAGTGAAGGTGATGACAGTCATCCCCAGCACTACCGGAATTAACCATAATAGACGCCGTGTGATAAATTGCACCATTTTACCATCCCAAAACCATTAAAGCGCTGAGTTTTGCTATACCAACTCTTTTTGGGTGATGCATTGGTCCTCTCAGATTGGGAACCAATGCATCACCTTGCATTGCATAATTCAGCTTGTTAGAGCCGATAAGCTTATTGTCGATATGCTTCGTAGGCAGGGAAGCCCCATAGCATGAGATTGCTTACCTGAACGCCGCCGACCGAGTTTTGCCAAGCCAGCAATTGTACCTGCTGCCCAATGATAATCGCGACGGCATCATCCAGCAGCTTTTGGTTGATCTGTGTCAACAAGGGCGTACGCTTTGCGGGATCAGCGGTCGCCATTGCTTGGTCCAGTAAGCTATCAATCTCTGGATCATTGAGGAAGGTGAAATTTATCACTCCATATTTAGTATGCCATAGGGCTGCCATAATCTCCAGCGCATCCGCATTATCTGGTACGTACCGGTCGAAGAAGATTTGCAAACCCGATTCTGGGCCGCCTCCAAGGTAGTCCCAAGCAGCCCCAACAGTAATCTCTCGAATTGAGAGGTCCACACCAATCGTTCGCAAATCCGACTGGAACATCTCAGCGACACGGCGGTAGGTCTGGTTACCCTCCTCAAACTCGATCTCGAGAGAAAGTTTTTCTGGAGGATATCCGGCTTCCGCCAGAAGCTGTTTAGCCTTCTCCAAATCCTGCTTCGGTTTCACCTCTACGTAACCTGCGTAACCAATGGGGATAGGGCTGCTATTAGCCACCGCAGTATCTTTGAAAATTTCATTGAGAGCCGTCTCGTAGTCGAAGGCTGCTACAAGAGCCTGCCGTACCTTTAATTCTTTAGTTGGACTTACTTGGGTGTTTAGATACATTAGTATCATGAAGTTAGTAGGACTGCCCCCAACCGTGATGCCCGACACATTACGTAGAGCTGCGGCATCCTCGGTGGTGAGGGGAAAGATGATGGCGTCTATATCGCCTTTTTCCAGTAACAAGCGCTGTGTTGAAGCTTCAGCGACTATCTTCACTATCACTTTATTAAAGTGTGAACCTGCCCACCCCCCCCCAGTAGTCCTCGTTTTTAACTAGAACAATTTGCTGTCCGTGCGTCCAGCTCTCCAATTTATAGGGACCGGTTCCCACGGCGTTCTCGCGAAACCAATCCGCGGCGAAGTCACCATCTACTGTGTGGTCTGTGACTGCTTTAGGGCTCACAGCTCTGGACGGACACCAGAAACCTGCCAATATATCCAGATACTCCGGATAGGAACCATTGAGACTGATCTTGAGTGTATATTCATCTACCACTTCCATTGTATCAACATATGCACTTATCATAAAGGCCGGTCCGGCATTGATGGAGGCCATACGCTCGTAGGCAAGCTTCTGCGCCTCGGCATTATATGGCTCCCCATCGTGGAACTTGACCCCTTTTCTTAGATAGAAAGTGTATTCCTTATAGTCCGATGAGACATCCCAGCGCTCCGCCAGCTTTGGCACGATTGTCAGCTTTCCGTTCTCATCCTCCATATAAGTGACCAATTGTTCATAAACTGCATCTATTACCATCTGACCTTCGAATTCATAGTACACAGCTGGGTCCAATGTGGTTGGATCACGCGAGAAAGCAACGATTAATGTACTTTCGCGCTCGGTTGGAGTAGGCTGTAAGGTTGGAGCGGGCTGCAAGGTTGGAGAGATTGAAGTAGGAAGCGATGTTGTCGATGTTGACGTTGTCGGTGCACAGGCGGTGGCCAAAATGACTATCAGTAGCAGCATCAGAAACTTTTTCATTTTTCTTCCTCCTTAGAAGAAAATCATCCTAAGCATCATAAGCAACCGTTCTCTCTTTATGGTTGAATGGGTAGATACTGATTCTTCCTGGTTGTCCACTGCAAGAGTAAAAACCGGATTCTTTGCTAACCGTCTCCTCCATTCTGGGCATAACCCCAACTACTCACAGCATTGGTGCAGCTATTTCCCCTCATGTATCCCCTGGCGCTGCATTATCTGTGGTTTATTTCTTTTCAAAGGCCTTCCTCACAAAAGTGAACTCGCAATACTGGTTGGTCATGCACAATTGGGAGGGGAAGTTAAAAATCCATTCTTTGTCGAGACCAGCCAGTTCCAAAAATGCATTGAAAATCGCATGGTTGCAGGAAAGCTGAATTTTCTTATTGTATTTCATCGCCTCTTCCGGGGAGAGCATATTCCAGACAATCTGAGTAGTGTAAGGGCAGTCATAACAGCGCAAGGTCATGCGATTCTCGGTCAATTCTTCCAAGCGCATGGGATTACCGTACTCGGCAAAGCTATTAACCATTGCTTTCCCTAGTTCTTCAATGGTTAGCTTGTCTCCGGCTTTTTTGTCGATGGCCTGCATAATGTCGCCCCATTCCAGGCGGGTGCGGTAGTCCCAAATTTGAGCATATAGTTTAACTGCCTTATCTGTGCCGAATTCTTTCTCCAAAACCGTAAACATCGAATAGTCATGTCGGGTCCAGAGAGTCAACAGGCCTTCCACCATATATTCCATTGTGATGTGGGGGAAATTCTTCTGTAATTGTTTGATGTTCTTGACAACATCATTATTTCTAAACTTCATATCTGGCTTAAGTTCAATTGTGGTCATTTTTTTCTCCTTTTTCAATAATTGGTTTTTACTCGAAACGAAGGATTTGCGCGTTATAGCATTTGTGCAGCTACCGTGGCTCCATCATAATATTCAGTAATCCGGCATATTTTTTCTCCAAGGAACTTAAAAATATAAGCGATCCGGCAGTCAACTATCTTGTTGGTTGCTGGTGTGCCACGAAATGCGCCTGTATTAGTGCCCGTCCAGCGCACTTCAATGAGAACCTGATTACTACCCGCAAATTCATTGATAATTTCGGATTTGCAATCGGGAAAACCCGTAAACAGATCCGCGTACGAATCAGTTACAGCTTGACGACCCACGAACGGATGTGACTCAGCAACCTCATCCCCATAAAGGTCTTCCGTGCATAATTTGAACATCTTACCGACGTCATGTTCATCCATTCCCCATATCCATTGTTTTGCGATATCGAGAATTGCCATGTTTCCCTCACTATTTTCTGCGCTCAAAGCGGATACGGCAGACATTATCACCGACGCATTGGAACTTATCCATCGTGAAGGAGTATTTGTCGAACACGCCTAGAGCTTTGAGAATCGCGTCGTAATAATTAACTGATGTGGCAGTTTCAGCTTTGGTTGTCATGGATCGGCAGACCGGTTCGCCCAGGATTTCCTTCATATTTTCCCAGTACGGGCATACTTCGATCTCGGCTTCATGGACATCTGCTGTGTGCTTGGTTACGTGGTAAGGGCAGGCAATCGATTCCCAGTAAACCTGGGATAATTTACCCAAAATATCTGTAGTGATATTTGTTTGGTCATCTATTCCAAGTGATTCCTTGACGTGGTCCAGCTCTCCGAGGGCAAATGATTCCCACAAGCCCATATAAATTTGCAAGCCATCTTTTGCACCCAG
>Ga0315289_10013755_pt1 | contig 11312 bp, 6 predicted proteins | sample YL17G11_40_MG_FD_203452 | JGI IMG/M metagenome (GOLD analysis project Ga0315289, IMG submission 203452) | Sediment microbial communities from Yellowstone Lake, YNP, Wyoming, USA - YL17G11_40 | ecosystem: Environmental > Aquatic > Freshwater > Lake > Sediment | place: USA: Wyoming | collected... | reverse complement strand
GGGTCGGAGAAATCCGCCGGTTAAAGCAACTGGAGGAAGAGAACCACAACACCTAAGATGCGCGCTCATCTGGTACAAAAGTGCCACACATAAGCCAGAATTCGACTAGGACGAAAGATTCAACTCTGTTGAAGCTGGTATTCTTATCTGCGCTTCTGGGAGTGGGCTTCTTCGGGCACACTGTATTGAGTGGGCAAATTATTGAGGACTTCAAGGAACCAATCTCCACCCCAGCTTGGCTGGCAAACGAGCCTCTTATCGTCGTCGGCAATTGGGATAGCATGCCCATCTTCCGCCGCCGCGTAGGCGGCAACCCCACCTGGCAGGAGGACGACTATCGAAAGGAACACACCGAGGAGACAGTAAGAAAGCTAAAGGAACTCGGTGTGACCATGGCGATCATTCACTTTTACAAGGGATTCGGCCTGGAAGCAGAGAAGGAGCACCAGGAAGACGCGCGGAAATTCACCTCTCTGCTCAAGAAATACGGGATCAGAGTAGGTGTGTACATAGGCAGCACGATCGCCTACGAAACTTTTCTGCTGGAAAAACCCGAAGCCGAAAACTGGTTTGTTCCTGATTTTATGGGCAAGCCGGTCTTTTATGATGACCAGACCTTCCGCAAGCGAGTCTATTTCATGCACCCGGGCTACCGGGATTATATGAAGCGTGTGCTCCGGCTCGCCGTCGAAGATTTTAGAGCCGATGACATCGATTTTGACAATACGAGCATGCAGGCTCAGCCGGCGATCTTTCAACATCTGCTGGCGATTCAAGATTTTCGCAACTATCTGCGGAACAAATACCCGCCGGAAATACTCGAGAAGAGGCTCGGCTTCTCGGATGTTCGAGGCGTGCTGCCGCCTCGACACGACGGGCCGCTCAAGACTATCGATGATCCGCTCTTTCAGGAGTGGGCTGATTTTCGATGCCGGCAACTCAACAGCTATTACGCGGAAATGGCGCAGTTCATCCGCGGAATGAACCCAGACATCGCGATCTCGACGAACCCCCATTCGGGAATATCAGGACGAAACACCGTTTGGGATCAAGGCGTCGATTATCCCGGATTGCTGCCTTATATGGACATCGTTTGGACCGAGGAAGGGAATGAAGCGGGCGTCACACCCGAGGGGATCCTGGTCTCGAAAATCCGCACCTACAAAATGGCAACCGTTCTGAACAAGCGAGTGTTGACCTACACTGCCGAGATTTCCCCGGCCGGCACCCTCGTATCTGGAAAGGCCGGGGGGAAACTGCAAATGGCTGAGTCGATGGCCTATAACCGTCAAAGCCTAGGTATGGTCGGAGACGTGCTAGCGGGTTACGCCCTTCCGGAAGATCAGCGCAAATACATCAAGTTCTTCGTCAACAATTTTGAAGATTTCCGCGATGTGGATAACGTAGCCGATGTCGCCGTACTCCACTCCCATTCGAGCATGGGTTTCAACACCGACCGCCCGTGGCAGAGCGCGATGCTTTTCGAACAGGTGTTGATCCAGACGAAAGTTCCCTTCGATATTATCTTCGATCAGAATCTAAAAGACCTTTCAAAGTACCGCGTTCTGGTTCTGCCCGACCAGGAGTGTTTGAACGATGAACAGCTTGATTTGATCAGAAGGTTCGTCAATCAGGGCGGTGGTCTTGTAGCCACGGAGCACTCGTCCTTATATACGGAATGGCGGCAGAGAAGGCGCGATTTTGGGCTAAAGGACCTTCTGAAAGTGGGTGCGCCCCCCTGGCATGGCGCAAACGAACCAGAAGAGCTTTTGAAGACCGGCCCGATGCGCAACCTGATCGGACGAGGGCGTGTGGTTTACGTCCCGGAAGTGAAGCCCGCCACCGAGAAGCCCCCCACGGTGCCGATGACCAGCCAGTACTGGAAGCTTCCGGTCAATTGGGAGGAACTGGCCACCGCCGTAAGATGGGCGGCCGGCGACAATCTTTCGCTCGAGGTCAAGGCTCCGTTTACGGTGACTGCGGAGCTGATGGAGGAGAAAAAGAGCAACAAACTGCTGGTGCACCTCCTTAACTATGATGTGCAGCGATTCCCTATCGTCAGTAACATTGAGATTATTCTGAAGATCCCGGATGGCGGAAAAGTGGAAGAGATTTCTCTCCTCTCCCCGGACGAAGAGAAGGCCCAGCCTGCAACCTATGCTGCAAGGAACAAAAGAATTGTAGTCAACGTGCCGCACCTGAAAACGTATAGCCTTATTGTAGTGAGGTTACAACATCCATGAAGAGGCAAGCCAACCGAGTTTGTTTGGGGGCCGCCATTCTGGCCCTCCTTTCGGTACTTATATCCCCGGCAAGTTCCAGCCGCGAGGCGGCCGCGCAGAAGGCAGAAGAACTGAAGCCCAGACCGGCATGGCTCAGTAGCACGCCGCTTGTCCTGGTATCGAATCACGACAGCATGCCCATCTTCCAAAGACGCAGGGGCGGCAATCCGACTTGGCAGGAAGAAGATTACGAAAGAGAACACACCGAGGAAGCCATCGAGAAACTCAAGGACCTTGGCGTGACGGTGGTCATCGTCCACTTCTATAAAGGGTTCGGCCTGGAGGCGGAAGGAGAACACCTTGAAAAAGCCAGGCATCTGGCCGCCATCATCAAAAAGCACGGGCTGCGATTAGGCGTCTATGTCGGCAGTACGATCGCCTACGAAACCTTCTTACTCGAAAAACCTGAGGCGGAGGGATGGTTTGTTCCGGATTTTCTGGGCAGGCCGCTCTTCTATGATGACCAGACTTTTCGCAAGCGGGTCTATTTCATGCATCCTGGCTACAGAGATTACATCAGGCGGGTTCTGAGAATCGCCGAGGAGGATTTCAAAGCGGACCTGATCCACTTCGATAATACAAGCATGCAAGCCGAGCCCGCCATTCTCCAGCACCCTCTGGCTGTTGAGCAGTTCCGAGATTTCTTGAGAAACAAATATTCCGCCGAAGAGCTTAAGAAAAGACTCGGCTTCTCGGATATTCGTTACGTACTCCCCCCCCGATACGACCGGCCGATGAGCGTAATCAATGATCCCCTTTTTCAAGAGTGGGCCGATTTTCGGTGCCTGACTTTGAGTAACTACTATGCGGAAATGGAAGACCTGCTCCGGGGACTGAACCCTGAAGTAGCAGTGGAATCGAACCCTCACTCCGGTATATCCGGCCGAAACACCATCTGGGAACAGGGGGTTGATTATCCGAGACTGCTCTCCCACATGGATGCTGTCTGGACCGAGGAGGGAGATGCCGCAGGAGTTGGCAAGGATGGAATCCTGGTGAGTCGGATCAGAACATTCAAGATGGCCAGTACTCTGCACAATACTCTGTTTGTTGGTACCGGGGGCCAGGGCGGAAGCACGCTGCAGATGGCCGAGTCGATGGCTTTTGGCCGCCAATGCCTCGGGGACGTGGGTGGCCTTTTGGCCGGGTACGACCTGCCGGCAGACCAGCGGAGGTACATCAGATTCTTCCATCAGAACTTCGAGCACTATCGGGACGTGGAAAACGTTGCAGACGTGGCGGTGCTTCATTCCTTTGCAACCATGGGCTTCAACAATGACCGCCCAGCCGTTAGCACCATGCTCTTCGAACAAGCGTTAATTCAGGGACACGTTCCGTTCGACATCATCTTTGATGACAATCTAGGAGATCTTTCGAAGTACCGCGTACTGGTTTTGGCCGATCAGGAGTGTTTGAACGCGGAAAAGCTCGATCTCATCCGCAAGTTCGTCCAGGGTGGTGGCGGCCTTGTTGTAACGGAGCACTCGTCTTTGTATACGGAGTGGCGTCAGCGAAGGCGCGAATTTGGCCTGAAAGATCTACTGAAAGTGGATGCGCCGCCCTGGCACGGTCCTCGCACCCCGGAAGGCTTATTGAAAATTCCACCGGTTCGAAATCCGGCGGGAAGAGGGCGAGTTGCCTATATTCCCGAGGTTAGACCATCTATTGAGAAACCTCCTTCAGCCCGTATGACGAGCGAGTATTGGAAACTGCCTGTCAATTGGAAGGAACTGGTCGATTCGGTCAAATGGGCTGCGGGCGGGCGTCTCTCCCTGGAGGTTACTGCTCCGCTGACCGTGGTGACTGAACTGATGGAGCAGAAACAGAAACGCAGAATCCTGCTGCACTTGCTCAATTACAATGTGGCGCAAACCACGCCCGTCAGGGGGGTTGAAGTGAGTTTGCAGATCCCCGAGAAAGAAAAGTTGATGAAGGTCTCGCTGCTTTCGCCGGATGCGGAAAGCGCGCAATCTCTCGCCGCCACGGTAAAGAAGGGCACAGTAAGCTTTACTGTGCCTCGCCTGGTAACATACAGCCTGGCAGTCATCGAATTGGAGCAGGCCAAATGACGCGTTTCCTTTTGGGGGCTCTTCTGATCCTGGCATGCCCGGCACGGGCCGCGGAGGCGCCGGCGCGAACCGTGCAAGTGGACTTTCGCATCTTTCCCGGATTAGCGAGCATGGATGGTAACTGGTCTGCCTTACTCGTGGGAAGCGACGGGAAGGTGTATGTCGGTCTCGCCCTTCATGGCGGAGACGGCCACCTGGTCTATTATGATTCCAAGGCCGACACAGTGCACGATGTGGGCGCCTTGACGGTACTTTGCGGCGAGCAGTTCTCGAAGCGCGGCCCCCAGGCTAAGATTCACACAAGATTCGGCGAAGGCCAAGACGGGCGTATCTATTTCGCTACTCAATATGGTCATGATTTTAACTTCGCTCGCCAAGCCACGAAATGGGGCTATCCTGGCAGCCACTGGATGGCTTACGACCCGAAGGTGAGCCGTGTCGTGGACTTTGGCATCGGCATCCCGAATGAGGGCCTTGTCGCTGGAACTTACGATCCGCGCTTCGACCGGTTCTACGGCATAACTGACCCGCGAGGTCACTTTGTTTATTACGATCTGGCAAAACGGGTGGTGGGCGACAAGGGACGGATCAACAACTGGGAATCCCTCTGCCGCAGCTTGGGAATCGACGATCAAGGAAACGTTTATGGCAGCTTCGGCAAGGGAGAGATCTTCAAGTACGATCCCCGAACTGACACTCTACGCGAACTTCCCGTCAGGCTGCCCATTCGACAAAAGGGGATTTCTTTGGGCCGGGATTACAACAAATCAGAAACGGCTTGGCGTGTCGTGGTCTGGGATAAGCAGACCAGGAAGTTCTACGGAGTGGAGGAAAGCGCCTCGACGTTGTTCTCATTCGATCCTTACGCTGGCCTGGATGGCGAGATTCGCCGGCTAGGACAGCTCTGTATCGCGGGATTTGGGGATCAACGAGACATTCCGTATGCCACTCTTAGCCTTGCGCTGGGAAACGACCGCAAGCTTTACTATGCCGCAGCCGGCCGCGAATTTGACTACGCGGGCAGTGCCGGCCTGGGGGCCTCCCACCTCATTACTTACGATCTCCAGAACGGCAAAACCGAAGACCTCGGTGAAATGCGGTTGCCGGATGGTCGTATCGTCATCGGCACAAACTCTGCGGACAAAGGACCGGACGGAACCATCTATTTCGGCGGTGCCATTGAGGTTCGGCCTAAAAACGGCCAGCCTCCCGAAGCCGCGGGGCAGATTGGAAGCACGTACTTCCGTCTCGCGTTGATTATTTACCATCCTCATGAGTGAAAATACTTGCCGTAATCGAAGGCAGTTCTTGATGCAAGCAGCCGCCTTGCCCCTTGGCGCAGGATTGCTGCGGCTGCGGGGTGCGGTTCGGACAGGCGCGCTTGCCGCTCCCAGTCCTGTCCGCTCATACAGCGAAGAGCTGCCGGATATGCTCCTGTCGTATCTTGCAAAGAAGACTAACGCATCGGCCACTGAATGGGATCAAGTGCGGAACAAGATTCAGACGGCTGCCGACGTGGAAGAGCGCAATCGATTCGTGCGAGAGAGAATCATTGAAATGCTAGGCGGTTTTCCGGAGAGAAATCCCCTGAACCCGGTCGTGGTGAGGGTTTTGGAACGGGATGGATATCGAGTCGAGAATGTAATGTTTCAGAGCCGGCCCAATTTCTCGGTTACGGCGAACCTCTACGTCCCTACTTTCGGTGCGGGACCTTTTCCGGGGGTCATTTCTCCCTGCGGGCACTCCCCGGAAGCGCGCATGTATCCGGAATATCAGTTCCTGTACTTGAACCTTGTCAAGGCCGGCTTCGTGGTGCTGGCTTACGATCCGATTGGGCAGGGCGAGCGGCGCCATTATTGGAACCCGCAGACAAGCTGCAATGAAATCGGCGGCCCAGTGACGTGGGAACACGACATGCCCGGCCACCTTCTCTTTTTGCTGGGAGAAAACCTGACACAGTACCGCATTTGGGACGGCATGCGCGCCGTCGATTACCTCGTGACGAGGCCGGAGGTTGACCCGGAGAGAATCGGCTGCACGGGCCATTCGGGGGGTGGGACCCTCACGCTCTTCATTTCGGCCCTCGACCAGCGGATCCATTGTGCGGCGATGCATGAAGGAGGAACCCGGCATCGGTGGCCGCTGGAGATCCGGCCGGAGACGCCCCTTGGGACGGGCGACGTGGAACAGCACTTCTTCCCAGCAGCGATTTACGGAATTGACCTATGTGATGTACACGTTGCCATTGCACCGCGACCCCTGTTGGCGACTATCGAGAACTATTCGCCAGAGTTCAACGAAACTGCCCGCCACATCCAGGCCCGTTACCGCCAGCTTGGTGTGCCGGAAAGATTCGCCACAGAAGAAGCCACGGATCCCCACGCGCTGACGGTGAAGTTGAGACTCGCCGCCGTGGATTGGTTCTGCCGATGGTTCTACAACCACCGCGGCCCGGCACGCGAACCCGAGTTCACACCTGAACCATCCGAAAATCTATACTGCACGCCGAACGGGTCGCTCCGTTATTCTCAGCAGGGTGGAACCATTTTCTCTTCAATACTGAAAAAACAGGCGAAACTTCCCCCGCACCGAACGGTTCTTTCCACTCGGACCGAGCTGGAATCGTTCCGTGCCAAGATAGGTGCCGAAATCAAAGAGCTTTTGCACTACCACAATTCTGATGAACCGCTCGGGGTTCGGCACATCGTCACGACACCCCGCAAGGGGTATCAAATCGAGAAGGTGGAGTTCCTCTCGGAGTCAGGGATTTATATTCCCACATGGGTTTTTGTGCCGGAGCAAAAGAGGAGCGGTTCACCCGCCATTCTCTACGTCCACGAGGCCGGAAAACAAGCAGAGGCTATGGAGTTCGGCGCGCTGGAGAAACTTACTCGCGGGGGTTATCTGGTGACCGCGATAGATGTCCGCGGCATTGGAGATACGAAGCCGCCGCATCCAGATGAGGAGCCTCCGGGCGAATTCCGGAACCTCGACGACGCCGAAACTGCCATGTCTTACTGGGCCTGGGAGATAAACGAGTCGTTGTTCGGCATGCGGGTGCAGGATGTTGTGCGCAGCCTCGATTATATCCTGACCCGTCCGGATGTAGATCAGCGTGGTGTCTGGCTGATCGGCAAAGGCATGGGGGCCCTGTGGTCGCTCTACGCAGCTGCTTTGGATATCCGGATCCGCGCCGGGGTCTGTGATGGTGGGCTACTCTCTTACCGCAGCCTTACAGGAGTGGATCGTTATCTGCACGGGGCCGATATTTTCGTGCCCGGCGTTTTGGAGCACTTTGATCTTCCGTATGTGGCCGCTGCGGTAGCCGACCGGCCTTTAGCCTTGCTCTCTCCGGTGGACGCCATGAAGAATCCAGTTGAGATACCGCTGGCCCGGCAAACCTATCAGTGGACGCAGGCGGCATATGTGGTTGCGGGAGGGGCAGGCCATTTCCGTGTGGTGGGCCGCAGCGAAGAGCTCGAAACAGTTAGCCAGTATCTTCACCTGCTGAACAGCCTTCGTGTGGGAGGTTCGCTAGAAAGGGATTAGTCCTCAAATGGCTCGATCAGTGATTGCAGTGGCACTGCTCGTTGTGATCCTGCCCCGCACAGGCTGGACGGTCGGCGCGCCTACGCGAACCGTCCGAGTGGATTACCGCCTTTTCCCCGGGTTGACCAAGATGGACGGAAGTTGGGCGGCCCTGTTCGCAGCCTCTGACAGCAAGGTGTACGTCGGGCTTGCCTATCACGGTGGCGATGGACACTTGGTGTACTACGATGCGAAGACCGACCGCGTGCGCGACGTCGGCAACCTGACGGCTCTTTGCGGTGAGTCCTTCCTCAAGCGCGGACCTCAATCTAAGATCCATGCCAAATTCGGCGAGGGCAAAGACGGGCGCGTCTATTTTGGCACGCACGCTGGTTACTGGTGGGACTATGCGCGGTTTGCAACCAAGGACGGGTATCCGGGCGCACACTGGATGGCCTACGATCCGAAAAGGGATCGTGTTGAAGATTTCGGGCTGGCCTGCCCGAACGAGGGGATTAACACCGGAGCCTACGATCCAGTCTGGAATCGCATCTATGGGCTAACCCATCCGCGCGGTCACTTCGTTTATTACGACGTGGCAGAGCACACGACCGTTGACAAGGGTCGCGTCAACAACTACGAATCCATCTGCCGCACCCTCGGGATCGACGACAAGGGGAACGTCTATGGCAGCTTTGGGGAGGGGCAGATCTTCAAGTACGACCCACAGACTGATAAGCTCCGCGAGCTTGCGCTCCGGCTACCCATTCGCCAAAAGGGCATTTCGGAGGGTCGGGATTATGACAAATCTGAGACCGCGTGGCGCGTGGTGGTTTGGGACGACGAGACCAAAAAGTTTTATGGTGTTGAAGAAAGTGCCACTTACCTGTTCTCCTTCGATCCCAATGCGGGCGTAGAAGGAGAGGTTCGCCATCTGGGACAGCTCTGCATCCCCGGATTCGAGCAGCGCAGGGACGTCCCTTACGCCACCTTGAGCCTCACGCTCGGTCGCGACCGCGTGCTCTATTACGCCGCCGCCGGCAGCGAGTTCGACTACTCCGGAAGCGCGGGACCCGCCCCCTCTCACCTTATCACTTATGATCTGAGGAGCGGGAAGATGGAGGATTTTGGTGAAATGCTCCTGCAAGACGGTCGTCGCGTACTTGGCACGAATGCAGCCACGACGGATCCTGACGGCACGATCTACTTCGTGGGAGCCATCGAAGTGCGATCCGAAGCAGGCAGGCCCGTCGAGGCTGCGGGAAAAATTGGCAACGTCCGTTACCGACTGGCGTTGATTATTTACCGGCCGCGGACGTAACTTGAAGTCCTGATTATGAAAGTTCATCGCATCTGGCTGATAGGGGCCGTAGCCATTGCATCGGTTTTCCCCGTGCGGGCACAGCGGGAAATCGGTTATGACTCCTCAGTGGTGGAACAAGTAAGGATCGACTTGCGTGACCTTGGATATCCGCCAGTTGATGTGATTCCCACTGGTGAATCAGAGATCCGGGCGCTCACGGTTGCCCCAGATGGGCGGATTTATGGCGCCACCAGCGGTGAGCGCAGCCACCTGTTCGTTCTTGACCCTCGGCATGGATACGTGGAACCGCTGGGGACTCTGCCGGATGCCAAAGTGGTTCATCACTCGTTGGACGTCAGTCAGCAGGGCGACATCTACATTGGGACCGCTCTTGATATCGATAACAACGGGCAAGGGTATGATCAGTACGGGGGAGGACATCTGCTCAAATATGCTCCGAGCGAAGACAAGGCAAGGAATCGGATTCGGATCAATGCGCCCTGCCCGGTGACAGACTTGGGTATTCCGCTCAGAGGCCAGAGCATCTACAGTCTGACGATTGATCGGATACACGGGGTCGTCTATGGCCTCACCTATCCGGATGGTGAGTTCTTTAGCTACGCAATCGAATCTGGCATTATGAAAACGCATGGCCGGGTGGCCAAGGACATCATTCCTGGGGAGAAGTTCGAAAACGAAAAGAACGTCGGTCGCGCTTTGGCAGTCGACCGTGAAGGCAATGTGTTCACGACTGGCGAGGGCGGAAAGTTCTATCGCTTCGCCATGAAAACCCAGGAACTGGAACGCCTGGAAATCGGAGTTCCTGCTGTCCCCGGGCGTGAAGTCTATAATCGCGTTGATGCGTGGGCATCCGATGCGAAAGGCAATCTATACGGCGGCACGTCGGACGGTTACCTCTTCAGCCTGGATCCCGTGAAGTTGCAGGTCACGAATCTGGGGAAGCCCCTGAACCAATATCGAATTCGTGGGCTGGTTTTGGCGTACAACGGCAAACTCTACGGGATAGGCGGCGATGATGACGAGATGGCACGAATGTTCTCGTACGATCCTGCTAGGGCAGTCTACGAGCTCCTCGGAATGATTGACGTAAACCGGCGGCCTTATTATTCGTGGCAGGGATATGTTTTCGATGCCATGGTTGTCGGCCTAGACGGAACAGTCTACATGGGGCAGGCTGAACGAAAATCTAAACTGTATTTGTACTATCCTCAGTAAGTTTACGCGCCAACGGTGGATTCCTTAAGTGGCGCTGGATTATTCTTTACCCAGACCTGCCTTCGCACTCCGGCCCTTTTTCCGGCCGCGGGTGGGTTCTTTGTTCGGCACAAGTCTTAATCTGAACTAACAGAGTTTATCAAGCGAATGATCCAAGCTAGTCGTGGGTTGAGCTGATCAAGCGGGAATACTAGTCTCTGTCGCGTCCAGCCGAAATGAGACCACTGAGTGAAGGTAGTTAGGCCTACCGTTTTTTGCCTGGTTCACCCCTCAACCTGCGCTACACTGGGCGGAACTCGAAAGGACTGAACCATGAGTGAGGAAGCTGCCAGAGCAGAAGGAACCTCCCCCGCCCCGGTGCGAGGTCTATCCGTGGCACTCACCTCGCCAATAGAAGAACTCACAGATTCGTGTATAGGGTCGACACATCGGTGTGGCAAATTAGGTAGCCTAAGGCTTGATGAGGGCGGGCAGCGTTGCGGACACATTGTCTTGCCTTAAAGGGAGTTACCATGAGCCGTAAAGGGGAATTCCAGAAAATGGGCAAACCCAGAGAATCGAACGGAGTAGTCAATAGACGAGAGTTTCTGGCTGCTACAACGGGCTTGGCGTCTGCGACGTTGTTAGCGAAGAACGCGGAGGGCGCGGCGGCATGCACGCCGGGCAGTTCCAGTCGTACGGCTGGGCGGTTGGCGATCGAGGGAGGATCCCCCGTGCGCACTACAAGACTCGCCGCGAATTTCCCCGGCCCTCTCTATTATGACGATGCCGAACGGCGCGAACTGCTCGAGGTCTTGGACGGCCGCAGCCCCTTTCGCTGGTATGGGATTGGTCCCAAGGGGAAGACTCCCAACAAGTGCAACCTCCTGGAAAAAGAATTCGCCGCGCACCAGG
>Ga0315289_10013754_pt1 | contig 11312 bp, 10 predicted proteins | sample YL17G11_40_MG_FD_203452 | JGI IMG/M metagenome (GOLD analysis project Ga0315289, IMG submission 203452) | Sediment microbial communities from Yellowstone Lake, YNP, Wyoming, USA - YL17G11_40 | ecosystem: Environmental > Aquatic > Freshwater > Lake > Sediment | place: USA: Wyoming | collected... | reverse complement strand
TCATTGCTCGCACACATCCTCCACCCGTCTACCATGGCGCATTCGCCTGGTCGTCTTCCGCGATGGGTCGTAAGGAAGTGACCACTTCAACCCCGCCTAACGTCGGGCGTTTGAGCAGCGAGGGCAACCGCTCAGTTCTGGCGCAAGCCTACTGCGAGTCTGCTCGAAACGCTTGTTGGGCGTCAGGAATCACGTCGCGACTCCTCAGGCTCCGGTGGACTAAGCGTCAGGTCCTGCTCAGCTTCGCGCTCGGAGACCACCCCAAGTCACCGCTGATCGAACAGCGCCGCGACCCCCTCGCGGAACACCTCGGTGTGGCGATTGACGTCGGCCGCGGTCGTCGTGGGCGCCATCAGGGCCATGTTGTGGAACGGCGTCATGAGGATGCCGCGGTTGAGGCTGAAGAGGTGCATGAAGCGGTCGAGCTCGGGATCCTCGGCCGCCGCGGCCTCGCCGCCGTTACACGGCGGCACGGGCCGCGGCCAGTACTCCGTGCGACAGCCGAGACGCGTGACCACCCAGGGAAGCGCGAACTCGTCGATCACCGTCTGGACGCCGTCGCAGAAGCGTTCGCCGAGCGGGATCATGCGCGCGTAGGCCGCCGCGGTCAGAACCTCGCCCAGAGTCGCTCGCATCGCAGCCAGCGAGAGGGCGTTGCCCGACAGCGTGCCGCCGATGCCGCTGTCGGAGGCGGCGTCGTAGTCCGGGTTCGCGTGGATGCGATCGACGATCGCCTGACCGAAGCCGTACACGGCGCAGGGGATGCCGGAACCGATCGGCTTGCCGAGCGTGACCATGTCCGGCTCGAGCCCCCAGGCGGCGGTGCAGCCGCCGGGGCCGGCGCAGATCGTGTGCGTCTCGTCGATCACCAGCAGGGTACCGCTCTTGCGCGTGAGGCTCCGCAGCGCGTCGAGGTAGCCCGGTTCGGGCAGCACGATGCCGATGTTGGTCAGGGCCGGCTCGGCCAGCACGCAGGCGACATCGCCGGGCTCGAGCGCCCGCTCGAGCGCGGCGATGTCGTTGAACTCGATCACCTTCGTGGTCAGCGTCGAGTCGACCGCCGGCCCGACGCTGCCCGGCCGTGGACCGATCGAGCCGTCGGCGCGCAGCGTCGCCAGCGCCTCGTCGACGGACCCGTGGTAGCACCAGTTGAAGATCAGGACCTTGAGTCGCCCGGTGATGTGGCGCGCGATGCGCAGGGCGTTGCGGTTGGCATCGGTGGCCGTCAGCACCACCTGCCAGTACTGCAGGCTGAAGCGGCGCGCCAGTTCGGCCGAGACCCAGAGTGAGTCCTCGGTGGGCAGCATCGTGGTGATTCCACGCGCCGCCTGCTCGCTGATCGCCGCCACCGCGGCCGGCGGCGCGTGGCCGGCCATGGCGCCGGTGTCGCCCAGGCAGAAGTCGAGGTAGTCGTGGCCGTCGACGCAGGTGAAGTGGGCGCCGTGCGCCTCGCGCACGTAAAGCGGAAAGGGACTCGCCCAGCGCGCCATCCAGTTCATCGGGACGCCGTCGAGGAGGTGGGCGCCGGCTCGCTCGAAGAGCTCCCGTGAGCGCGGGTGGCGCTCGCTGAAGCGCCGCTCCTCTTCCCGGGTCAGGACTGCCAGTCGCGCACGGTCGAGTGTCGCAGTCACAGTAGTTCTCTTTGGACGGGGTCGTGGCCGGTTGAGTCTAACGTACGCGTTGCGCCGGAATGGTCAGTCGAAGGCATCGACCGGCGTGCGCTGGGGATTCTGTACGCCTAACGTCGGGGCGTTGAGCTGCGAGCGCTCACGCGACGGTCTTGAACTGCGCTTGGTCGAGTCTGCTCGAACGCCCTGTTGGGCGGCGGACGAAGCTGGCTGACGACGCATCACCAACTAGCGCGGCTTCCTTAGCATCGGTGTGACCACCGGGAACGCACCCACTTGGATCTTGCCGATGACCTCGAAGCCGTGGCGCTCGTAGAGCGAGATGCTTCGCGGGCTTGTCGACTCGAGATAGGCGAGCGATTCTTCTTCGTCGCAACGTGCCACGGCGTGACGCATCAGCGCCGCCCCAAGACCCCTTCCTTGTCCGTTGGCATCGACCCCGATCACCGCCAGGTACCAGTGGGGCTCTTGCGGATGCGACTGATCCATCTTCTCGAAGGTAGACAGGACGTCGTCCAGATGCTCGGGCGTCGCCGTATCGCGGACGACCTTCTCGACGGCCTCGTCGTTCGGATGCACCATAGGAGGCAGCCAGAGCGCAGCGCCGCTGAAGTCAGCGGAAACGTAGGCCGAACCGCGCTCGAAACTCCCTCCAGCGAACTCGGGGATGAACAGAGGAACCGCGCGTAGGTACTCGTGTGGCGAGGACCACACGAACCGCGCGAAGGGGTCGGTGATGTACGCGGCGGCCATCGTGGAGCCCACCTGGGGCATCTCGTCAGGTCGAGCGCTGCGAATGTCGAAGGGCGAACCGGCCATCACATCCTCCCAGTTCCAAGAGAGCGGCCTGGCCGCACATGACTCCGGCCGCCCAACGCTTGGTGCATAACCTGTGCGCCAAGCGCTCCCAGTCTATCTCGGTGCTTCGGCGCATCAGATGGACTACCGGGAAGCGCTCGGGCATGCGCTTGATCTCAGCGAGCGTGACGTCGATCGCGCGCAGGAAGTCGGCGCCAAGACCGGCGGCGCGTGCTTCGTACCAGAGGGCGGCGGCGGCGATGTCTTCCTCGGCGACCGAACGGACGACGAGGTGCGGGGTCATCCGGCCTGAGCCAGCCGCTTCTCGATGCGAGTGCGAACGACGTCCCAGGACTCACCCGCGCCGGGGTCTCGCTCAAGGTCGCCAAGACGACGATCGAGCTCGACCAGCTGCGCATCGGTCAGCGGCACTTCTCCGGTGTCGGCGGCGATGCTGTCCCAGATATCCTCGGCGAGTTGGATGCGCTCGCTGACGGACAGCTTGCTGATACTGAGGTCGGTGGGCTGCATATGCTCAGTCTGCCCCTTGACTTGCCGATTCGCAACAGCCTGCGGGGTGGACAATCACGCCCTTGGGGCGTGTGCCGCTAACGTCTTGCACATGAGCTGTCCCGCGCCAGCGGCATCTGCTCGATGTGCTTGTTGTGCGCGATCAACCGCTGCCGCCCCATCTAGAACGGTATGTCGTCGAAGTCCGAGGCAGGGACAGGGGCGGTCACTCGAGCCTCAACGGACTGGACGAACCGAATCACGTTGGTGACATGGTTGAAGATCAGAAGCGCTTCGTCGCGGCTGAGCATCTCGTTGTCATGCGCCAAACTCCGGTTGTTTCTCACGTCGTTGAAGGCGTCCATTACTGAGATGCTCGACTTGAGAATCAGTTCGGCCATATGCGATTCGATCTCCCCAGCGGTGCGAAGCGTCTTCACATACTCACCCACCATGGAGTGCAGGGGCTTGTCCCGAGACGTCTCGATTCCACGCTTCTCACAGACCGACCGGAAGTACTTCACGACGAATGTGTGGAGTCGGTCCAGGCCGGCCTCGGGCTCGTTTCGCGCTATAGAGTCGCTGACTGAACGGGCGAGACTGTCAAACGACTTGTCATTGACCGTGGAGAGGATTCCAGCAAGGTCGGGTGCGGGAGCGCTCTCCAGGAGGCGCTGCGCGATCCGCACCGCCTCTTCGGGAGGCTCCTCCGGGGCTCCGTAGCCTGCGAACTCCTGCCAGTTCTCGAAGATGGTCTCGAGCACGCGCCCGACGAGGTAGTTGCCCTCCAGCCTCCAGAAGGCCCGCATGCGGTTCGCTTTCGAGCCGCTCGAATAGTCGTACTTGGCGTCCCAGATGTCGATGCCGAAGAAGTCGAGGAAGAGCTCGCCGAAACTGCGGCTGGAGAAACCCAGGACGTAGCCCCCGCCCATGTCGAGGGCACGCTCCAGCTTCAGCTTCTCGATGCCCGTGAGATCCGACAACTCGACCTCAGACTACGCCTCGCCACGCGCAACCACCTTGGACTTCTGCCACGGCCCGAACCCTCTGCGCACAACGTCCGGGCGTTGAGCTGCGCCCGCTTGCGACGAAGGATATCCCAGCGCTTGGGGGCGTCTGCTCCAACGCCTTGTTGGGCAGCGTTGCCGCGAAACCAGAGACATGCTTCGGGTGGGTCAACATCGAGCAGGCTGGGGTCATGCCAAACGCCCTCGTGTGACGGTGCCAGCAGCGCGCGCCAGCCGGGCAGCAGGCACAGGCGAGACCAGAACCGCCTGACGGGGATCGACCGCCGAGGTGCGAAGCGTCCCGGAGTTGGTCAGCCGCTCAAGCCGCACCGATTGGGACGCGGCCCGGTGATCAGGGTGTCGCAACGGGCTCAGCCCTGCAAGTCGCCGGACGCTCACCGGAACGCTTCGTTGACCGGCAGCCCGAAGCCCTCGCACGCAGCTCCCCGCTCAGCGTCTCTCCGCCAGCTCGATTCCCAGCTCACCGGCAAGCATCCCGAGCGCCAGGCTGCGAAGCCGGACGTGGCGCTCGTCGCCCGGGAAGGCAAGCATGAAGTCCCCGATACCGCTATCGAGGCAGACGATGTAGTCGGCCACCGCCTCAGTATCACAAGGGGGGATGGCGCCCGCCGCCACGCAATCCTCCAAGGTACGCGACGCGACGCCAACGAAGCGGTTCTGCATCTTCGCCCAGCGCTCCCGGACGACTTCGCTTCTGGCCGTGAGGTAGAGGCATGCGTAGTAGGTGGAGCTGTCGAAGAGGCCCTGCCACTCCTCAGTGAACAGCAAGGTGAGCAAGCGCGTGAGTCTCTCCAGAGGAGAAACGATCTCTGGGTGGCGCTCTTCGAACGCCTCCTCGTATCTGAGGAGGACGTAGTCGACCGTGGCGGCGACGAGCTGCTCCTTGCGCGGGAAGTAGTGCACGATCAGACTCGTAGAGGTTTCCAGCCTGGCGGCGAGGCGAGTGACCGAGGCTCTCTCGAGCCCCTCCTCCTTGATGAGCGCGGCGAACTCGCGGACGATCTCCTGTCGCCGATCACTTCGTCGCTGTGCAGGCATCGACCACCACCTCCCTACGTAGCCTAACAGAGGACCCGAACCGGTCATCGACCGGAGCATGACGCACCATTGCCGTAGGCCGGGGGTCTCCCCAGTGTCGGGTCGACGATGACATCCCCGGTCCCGGCAACCCGAGTTGACACAGGCTGCCGACACGGTATTCTGTACTTACTAGTCAGTCAACTCACTAGGAGGTGCGTCATGCGCAAGAGGGTTGCCGTTCTCGGAGCCGTCGGCACTCAGACGGTCTCGACGGTGATCGATCTGTGCCGAAACTCGGGTTTCGAAGAGATCGTGATCGCTGATCTGGACGTTCCCAAGCTGGAGGAGCTCGCCCGTGCCCTCGGCGATCCCAGGCTGCAGCCCCGGGCCGTCGATGCGACGGAGGTCAGGACAATCGAGAAGGTCGTCCAGGGCTGTGACGTGATCATCAACGGCATGCCAGGCGAGGTGCCGGGCTACGACGGCAGCTTCGTTGAGAACGTGGTCGAGGGGGCCGCCCGTGCGGGCGTGCGGTTCATCGTCGACCTCAACGACCCGCTGAGCGATGACGCCGAGTCGTCGATTGCGATGTTCGCCGAGTGGGATGCGGAGCTCCACAAGCTCGGTGTGGGGGTGATGCCCTTCTCAGGCGGGGTCACGACCTCCGAGCTCCTGGCCATCAAGGCCGCCGGTGAGCTCGAAGAGGTCCACGAGATCAACGTCTTCATGGGCTGTGCGACCGCCTTGAACCAGTCGTCACCTGGTCTCATCGACACGACCCTTTACGAGCTGGACCCGCGCGTGAAGACCCGCTTGTACTACGAAGACGGAGAGTTCAAGTTCTGTGAGCCCTTCGGCATGCAGATCGACTGGCAATGGCCAGAGTCGGTGAACGCCCGTCTCGGCGGTGTCGCCTATGCGCTGACGCATACCGAACCGCTGACTCTCGCCGAGGTCTTTCCGGACGCCAAGCGGATCACGTCGCGTGGCGTCCTCGGCGACCTGGAGGTCAACGGCCTGATGGGCATGCTCGTGCGTCACGGGGTCTACGAGATGGAGCCCATCGACATTGCCGGCTCCGCGGTCTCTCCTCTCGCCTGCGTTCGCGAGCTGATGGTGCGCATATCTGACATCGAGCGGGCCAGGGTCGCGCGAGGCGAGAAGGCGCCCGACTGGTACGGCGAATACTCCCTCGCCGCCGAGGTCAGCGGGCTTCGCGAGGGGCAGCCACATCGGGTGGTGTACACGCATCGCGCGCCCGGTCATCCCTTCCATGAGCTTCTGGCGCGGGACGCCGTCGGCGAGTTCGGCGTCGGCGTCGGCGTGCCGATGTCGGTGACCGCCTGCATGCTGCTCGACGGCGAGATCCCGCTGCTGCAGGGACTGGTGCGCAACGCCGACCTCTTCCCCGATCCCGACAAGTACTTCGCCGAGATGGCCGCACGCGGCTTCGAGCTCGTGCGGGAGACATGATGGACGGCTCGCAGTCCGGGCGACGGCGTGATCGAGGGGAGGACTTCGCGCAACGCGAACCGCTGGCCCCGTTCGAAAGGACCTTCTGTCGCGACCATCACGCGGCCGACACGGTAGCGCGGCTCAAGGACGCGACGCTCGCCATCCTCCAGCGGACCGGCGTACGCGTGGCCGCGCCGGCTGCGCTCGAGATCTTCGCCGAGCGCGGCGCTGCCGTCGACACAGAGACGCAGATCGTGCGCCTTACCCCGGAGGTGATCGAGGGCGCGCTCGCCACTGCTCCCCGCGTCTTCACGGCCTGCGCTCGCGATCCGCAGCTGGACCTGAGGCTCTCTCCCGAGCGCGGCTTCATGACCACCGACGGCTGCGGCACCGAGGTCGTCGATCGCGCCACCGGGCAACGACGGGCCTCGACGAAGGCCGACTTGGCCGAGATCACTCACCTCCAGGACTACCTTGGTTCCATCAGCTACTGGTGGCCGACGGTCAGCGCCGGCGACTGCGGGGAGACGGCTCAGGTTCACGAGGTGGAAGTGGGCCTCGACTGGACGGAGAAGCATGTCTCGGCCATGGTCCAGGGCCGGCGCTTCGCCGAAGCCGCGGTCGAGATGGCGCGCGCCGTGGCCGGCGGCGCGCAGGAGCTGCGCCGCCGGCCGATCCTCTCCAACCTCTGCTGTCCGGTGTCGCCGCTCGTCCACGACAGGGACGCGACCGAGGCGGCGCTCGTGTTCGCCGCGGCCGGCGTGCCCGTGTGCTTCGGGACCATGCCGACGCTGGGCAGCACGGCGCCGGCCGCCGCGGCTGGTGCGTTGGCGGTGGGAGCCGCCGAGGTGGTGAGCGGCGCGGTGCTTCTCCAGATGGCCTGTCCGGGCGCGCCCGTCCTGGGCTCCATCGTGCCGTCGTACGCTCATACGCGCACCGGCATGGCAGTCCAGTGGCCGCTGGAGATCCGGGCCACCTTCACCCCCTCCGAGCTGGTCCACGCGTTCGGCCTGCCGGCGGCCGCCGGCGCCGGTGGCACCGACGCTCCCGCCGTCGGCACGTGGCAGGACGGCGCCGAGACCGTGCTGGGTCTGTATTGCGGTCTTCTCGACGGAGCGGAACTGCTCACGGGCGTCGGGCTCGTCGACTGTGCCCGGCTCTCCACGCCCGAGTCGCTGGTCCTGCACGACGACCTCTACCATCACCTGTGCGGTCTGCTCCGGGACACCGCGGTGTCCACCGAGGCCCTGGCGCTCGACGTGATCGATGCCGTCGGTCCCGGCGGGCACTACCTCGCCCAACGGCACACCCGTCAGCACTTGAAGGACGCGGTGACGCTGGGCCTTGCGCACCAGCCAGCGGCAGGGCCTGGCTACCGTGACCCCGTGGAGGTCGCGCGGCAGCGCACCGACCAGATACTGAAGGAGTACGAACCGCGGCGCCTGCCGCCGGACCTGCGGCAGGAACTCGCCGGCATCGTCGCCGCCCTCGGGACTTCCCTGGAAAGGCAGTAGCGCGACCGATGGTGCCTTCTCTCGCCACGTGCCCAGGGGCGGCCGCGGCGCCGGATGCGAGAAAGGATGTACGAGATGGCATGGGATGAGAGTCAGGTTCTGTGGCTCAGCGACGTGGCAGCCGAACGCAAGCCGAGGCCGCGCCTCGAAGGGACAACGCCGACGGAGTGCGACGTGGCGATCGTCGGAGGCGGCTTCACGGGCTTGTGGACCGCCTACTACCTCGCCAGAGAGAACACCGGCATGCACATCATCGTCATTGAGGGTGACCGCGTCGGCACGGGAGCCTCCGGTCGCAACGGGGCGCAGTGTACGTCGGCTCAGATGAAAGGCAACTTGCGAACGAAGATCCCGCGCGGCGCGCGTGCCCACCAGGATGCGATTCACCAGACCATCGGCGAGATCGGCGACGTGGCACGAGAGGAGAGGCTCGATGCGCACTACCACAAGGGTGGCTACCTCACCGTGGCGCTCGCCGAGGCCCATGTGGCTCGGCTCGAGTCAGAGCTCAAGGCGAAGCGGGAACTGGGGTACGACGATCGGGACTATCGGTGGATGGACGCGACGGAGTGCCGTGAACGGGTTGCTCTCGATTCGTGTCATGGAGGCATATTCACCCCTCATGGCGCCACCGTGCATCCGGCCCGACTCGCGCTCGGCCTGGCGGAGGCTGTCGAAGCCAAGGGCGTGGAGATCTTCGAGCACTCGCCTGCAACAAGGATCGACGGCGGTCGCGTGACGACACGTGCGGGAGCGGTGGTGACAGCCCCCGTGATCGTCAGAGCCACCGAGTGCTTCTCGCGCGACCTGGCCGGCTACAAGCGCGCCGTCGTTCCCCTCGTCTCCTATGTGGTGGCCACCGCCCCCTTGCCGGAGGCCGTTTTGGACCAGATGCACTGGCCGAACCGCGAGGGCCTTGCGGATGCGAGTCGGCGTGTGGCGTATTGGTGCCTGACCGGGGAGCGTCGTGTCGTGTTCGGAGGACTCCGCTATCCCTACCGATACGGGTCCCGCTTCGAGAAGGACATGCATGGCCCCGCCGCCGACTCCGCCTACCGCGCCCTCGAGCGGGAGCTCGTGCGCCTCCACCCCATGCTCGCCGGCGTGCCGATCACCCACCGCTGGAGCGGCCCCGTATCCATGCCCCGAGACATGTGGTCCAGCGTGGGCCTCGACAGAGGAACGGGACTCGCGTGGGCCGGTGGATACAGTGGAGAAGGCGTCGTGCACTCGAATCTCGCCGGGCGGACGCTCCGAGACCTCATCCTCGAGCGGCGAAGCGACCTGACGGCACTGCCCTGGGTCGACCATCGCTCGCGCAGATGGGAGCCCGAGCCGCTCCGATGGGCCGGCATGTCGGCGGCTCTCGTGTACTTCATGCTGCACGATCGGCGGGATCTCGGGGACGCCCGATGACGAGCGTCGGCATGCTGTCGCCGGTCAGCCCCGTCCTCAGCACGGCCCTCTGAGGCAGGGCCTCCGGCCGTCGGTCGTCGCAGTGCCGGTCTTCATGCCGGCAGAAGCACCGCCGTCGGCTGCTGCGCTGCAGTGGACGCAGGTGCGCGAGGGGACCCATCAACCAAGGGCGTACTCATCTCGGGAGACTGACCAACCCGACTGCGCATGCCCCCGGCGCCGAGCTGGGTGGTGAATCAGGCGGAGACGTCACCAGCCTCGGCTCGACGCACCGCGAGTTCCGCGCTCACAGGGAACCTCCGCCTGCCCAACGTCGAGTGCATAACCTGTGCGCCGTACGCTGCCAGTCTATCGAAGCGCTTCGGCGCATCAGGTTGATGCACTTGTTAGGCCGGTGGTTATGCACTGAGGTCGGTCCCGGACACGCTACCTCGGGTCCCGCACGATTGCCGTGAACAGCGGCAGGTGAGGGTATGAGCCGACGCTGAGCACGACGACGAAGGGGCGATCTGCGCGGATGGTCAAAGTCTCGTTCTCTGGCATGGCTCCGGCCATGAACACGGCGGTGCCCGCTGCCGCCTCCACCCCCTTCTCGTTGACCTCCAACACCGCTTCATGCACGACGTCATCGATCCAGAGGGGCATGTCTTCGGTCATGCCGCTGAAGTCGGCCTCGCCGGGTGTGAAGGCTCTGCTCATCCCCATTTGCTGGAGGCTGGTCGTGAGGCTGTCATGGAAGCGTGCCTTGAAACGCGGCAGCGACAGGTCCACCTCTAGGTAGCGCGTGTGCTCGCGAAGCGATTCCAGCCCCCGCTGCTGCAGCAGCTCGACCACCGACTCCGGCGTCTGGTCGCCCTTAGGGACGACAACGGTCACGTCGACCAGTCCGTTGGCCGGCACCGGCACAGCATCGTACTCGGGCGTGGAGACAATGTGGTCGTAGAACACCGCGTGCATCATCGGCACGTCCACCTTGCTCCTGCTGGGCAGAGTGAACGGCTCGGGACGCGTGTCTTTCTCGTCGAAGAGCTCGTCCGACCAGCCGGCCTTGACGTAGAGCGTGTTGACGAGCACGGCCACGGTCTCTGGATCAAGAGTGCTCACCAGCTCGGTGATGCGACCACCGGTCCGCTTCTCGACCCACCCATTGATGGCCGCAATCGCCGCCTTCGTATCGGCTGGGAGAAGCTGGGCATCGGCAGCGAAGTAGTCGTCGTCGGTGCTGAGGAAGGCGGGAGAGAACGAGACCTCGTCCTTTAGCCAGAGGGAGTTTGCGACCCTGATCTCGGCGTCCTTCTTCTCGTGCAGGTAGGCGATCAGATCGGCCCAAACCTGGTTTGCGCGAGCAAGCCCGATACTGTCGATCCCAAGGCTCTCGCTCATCTCGACGGCCGTCGGCCCTCGGGCGCCGTTGAGCGTCATGGTGAGCGCGTCGTGAACGGAGACTGGTGAGAGCACCACGTTGCCCTCGGGCGTTGCGGCGGCCTCCAGGCTGAGGAGGGTAAGAGCAAAGCGGTCGAGCGGCTTAGCCAGCAGGCGAACACCGGCAGCGGGCTGCCCGTACTGCCCCTTGCGGCCCTTGGCGGGGACGGGAGGTGACGCCACCGATTCGTAGGCGACCCGAGCTTCCGGCGATGTTGAACTGGGCGCGGGTACCGGAGCGGGCTCGTCGCCACATGCGACCCCGACCAAGGCCAAGCCTACAAGCGCGAGACTGGCTGCCCTCAGAGTCCACTTCACTGCCGCCTCCCATCGTGGCTTCTGACGCGGGAGACGCGGTTGCGCGTGCTTCGGTTCACGCCCCGGCGAACACAAAGGAGTCCGGCCACCCATGCACTCGGCCTAACGTCGGGTGCATAACCTGCGCCCGCTGCGGTCCCAGCCTACTCCCGCAGCGCTTCTGGGCGACAGGTTGATGCACTTGTTAGACCCTGATTCCACGA
>Ga0315289_10013752_pt1 | contig 11313 bp, 6 predicted proteins | sample YL17G11_40_MG_FD_203452 | JGI IMG/M metagenome (GOLD analysis project Ga0315289, IMG submission 203452) | Sediment microbial communities from Yellowstone Lake, YNP, Wyoming, USA - YL17G11_40 | ecosystem: Environmental > Aquatic > Freshwater > Lake > Sediment | place: USA: Wyoming | collected... | reverse complement strand
TCACTACCACCATCAATGGGAAGCTCCCCATGACCAGTCAGGAAATATACGACATGCGCACCAGGGTTCATCAACCTTACCATCGCCCCAGTGAGATCTGTTTCTGATATGGTCGATGCTGATTGCTTCGCATCGCCCATAAATAGGACGATCGATCCATCTTTGGTGATACCTGCATTCTGAGCGGCAACTGGATCCTTATTTGGATCAATAAATTCATATTTAAATTTCCCACCGCCATCAAATACATACTTGTCTAGTAGGCTTTTTGCACTCTCCTTCGATGAGGCGACTGTTGCATCGGTGGTAAAGAAAGCTTTGGCTACAACGGTATCTGGCAGACTTTTTAATACATCCACACTCTCCTTAGCTAATGTATTCGATTGATCCGCAGTCAGATCCCAGCGCTTGGTATTTTTATATGCCAAGTAATTTACCACCACCAGGATTCCTAGAAAAGCTATGGATAATATTAAAGCATTGCTACCATAACGTGCCTGACGTCCCGTCAACAATTTCCGAATTGAATCTGGATCCAGCACTACAAATACGGCTAATCCGATGACAAACAATCCAAGGCTTATTTGCATATATAGATTCCACTGGTGTTGAACGATATACAAACCAGCTGCAACTACCAAAGCTGCAAGAGAAACTCCGATGGAAACCCATCGAATAATTAAACGCCATTTGGGTTCCATTAGCGCCACCTCCGGATTTCGACAGAAACCGTTCCAAGGAATAATCCCAACGAAGTCAGGCTTAGATAATAGACGATATCACTCAAGTCTATGGTTCCCTGGTAAAAATTCAGGTAATGGTCAATAAAGTTTAGATAGCTTAATATTTGGTTACCTAAGCCGCCCGCAGAGGTTGAGGCTGGACGCACCAACCAGAATACCAATACGATTGCCAGGCTAACCAAAAATACGACGACCTGGCTATTGAACAACGACGATATAAATACACCTATCGCTACCAGGCTGGCAACCATTAAGACTAATCCCAGATAACCGGAAATTAGTATTCCCTGGTCAATGCCGGGTTTGACAAGAAAATTTAATACAATTGGGAAAATCCATGTTATCGCTAGCAAGGTAAGCATGAACAAAAATGCGCCCAGCCATTTTCCGACAACAAGCTCCCAATCCTTAACTGGGGCGGTTAATAATAGCTCCATCGTACCCATACGCATCTCTTCTGCAATCGATCGCATGGTGATAGCTGGCATCACAAATAATAACAATGTAACTAGCGGACTGATGATAATTTGTACAGTTGGTGCATACGCCTGGTAAGTTGACTGGATGATCGCGTCACGCAGCGCGCTATAGAAAAACCAACCCAGGAGAATCATAAAAAAGAATGCCACGACATAAGCAATCGGACTTATGAAAAATAGCTTATATTCTCGGCGGGCAATTATCCACACGTTTCGCATGAATTCCCTCCTTAATTCTTACACATTTACTTTATCGACACTCTTTTTTTTATGGTTTTACGGTACATCTTCAGAAGAATCATCTGTACTCGGAGGTTCCGGCTCCTCGCGCGTCAGCTGAATAAATATATCTTCCAAACTGAGATCGATACTCTTCAGTTCTAACAAATCGAAACCAGCCTTAATAACATTCCGTGCAATGACCGGACGGATATCCTTCCCAGGTGTGCTTTCAACTTCAACAGATCCTTCAGGAGTTGTGGACACTCTGCCGACCCCAGAAATCCCACTGATAAGTTTTTCCAATCCATCTCCGTCCCCTTGAACCCGTACAGCCACTCGCTGGACGCCAGTTAAGCCAGCTTGTAATCTTTCAGGGGTATCTTCCACTACAATCTCGCCCTTGTTAATAATCAGTACTCGATCACATATTTGCTGCGCTTCGGATAGGATATGAGTCGAAAGTAGTACTGTCCGCTGGCGACCAATCTCGCGAATCAGCTTGCGGACTTCCCTTATTTGCGCTGGATCTAGCCCAATGGTTGGCTCATCCAGAATCAGCACTTCCGGTTCATGTAGCAGCGCTTGTGCCAGACCAACTCGTTGTCGCATGCCTTTGGATAAATTACCGATATATCCATTGGCGCGTTCATCCATATGCACAACTTCAAGTACATCTTCAACACGTTCTTCGCCATTTTTAATATGACGTAAATCAGCCATATATTTTAGATAATCAAAAACCGTCATATCTGGATATAGAGGCACTGTTTCAGGCAAATAGCCAACGCGTTTCCTCACCTCAAGAGATTCGTCTACAACGTCAAATCCTGCCACCCGTGCAATACCCATAGTTGGAGGCATGAAACCTGAAAGAATACGCATGGTTGTGGTCTTACCTGCCCCATTTGGACCCAGGAACCCCAGAATTTCTCCTGGTTCAGCCCGGAATGTCAAATCATTGATCGCTCGTCTGGGGCCGTAATCTTTCGTCAACCCTTCCACTTCAATCATAAAATTCTCCTGTATATACGAAGAAAAGCACGGCCACCGAACTCCCGGAGGCTGTGCTGTTGGTTGTGATTATGCTGATAAATTTTCAGTATAATCTCTATGAATAATTGAACTAATCACTGAGTAAGACTATACATTAAAAAAAGTGGCAAAGTCAAGTAGTTGGATGAAGTCTAATGAAATGCTAATCTATAAAATATTATCAGATTTATTTGACTTTTTCTATTTGATTAGGTAAAATAGCGCAACCTGCACGGAATATTCAATAGATGAACTTTACGGGCGTAATTTCATTTCGTGCAACCCAGACGCCTTTGCGTGTGGGAATTTTGTTTGTTTAAATCCTAATGGATCGAGTGGAGGACAAATGAATATATTAGGTCTTGCCCGACATGGCTTAAATAGTTTCGAGCAAATAGCAATTGTTGGTGTGGTGGTTGTTGCCATCATCAGTCTACTTTATGCCTGGTACTTACGCGGCAGAGTGATGGCTAAAGATAAGGGAACCGCAAAGATGCAGGAAGTATGGAATGCTATCCGCATCGGAGCAAATAGTTATTTAAACCGACAATTGCGTTCAATTCTTCCACTCATATTAATCCTCACTGTAGCATTATTCTTATCCGTATATATCGTTCCTCCCTCCTTGGAAGCCCGCGAATGGCATTGTATATTTATTCAAGGCGTGGATGCCCATAATGCCGAAGCACTAAAAACCTGCGCCGAAGGCATCACCAAAGATGGCACCCCTCAAGCCTATCAACAAACCTTGCTCATCATAGGTGTGGCGCGTATGATCGCCTTTGTAATGGGGGCATCCTTCTCACTTACTGTAGGCCAGCTTGGGATGCGCATGGCAATTCAGGCTAATGTTCGTGCTGCTTCAGCTGCAAGGCGCGGCTTCAATGAATCCCTTTCAATTGCCTATTATGCCGGCACGATCACTGGGATGTTGACTGATGGGTTGGGTCTTTTTGGCGGAACTATCATTTTCATGATCTTTGGTCGGGCAGCCCCTGATGCACTTTTGGGGTTCGGTTTCGGTGGAACCCTTCTGGCATTATTCATGCGGGTGGGCGGTGGAATTTTTACCAAAGCTGCAGATGTGGGTGCTGATCTGGTCGGCAAGGTTGAACATGATATTCCCGAGGATGACCCTCGCAATGCAGCCGTGATTGCCGACCTGGTTGGAGATAATGTTGGTGATTGTGCAGGCATGGCAGCCGATATCTTCGAAAGTTATGAAGTGACCATTGTTTCGGGCTTGATCTTGGGTTTGGCTCTGGTTGCCTTGACCGGTGACTTAAAGTGGATTGTCTACCCGTTGATAATCCGTGCCATCGGGGTGATCAGCTCAATTCTGGGTACCTTTACCGTCCCGATTTGGGAACGGTTTCCCATCAAGTTCCTGCGCGCCCACGATGCTGAAGAAGCCATGTTCCGCTCGTACGAAGTGTCTAGTGTCAATACCATTATCTGGGCCTTCGCCGTAGCGTTTTGGTATGCTCATGATTGGAGACTGGCTGCTTTAACCGCCATTGGCGTAGGTCTCGCAGTTGCTTACAATCCATTAACCTCCTATTTCACCTCCACTAAACGTCCACCAGTTAAGGAAATTGTGGCTTCTACTAGTGGCGGTCCTGCAACAACCATATTATCGGGATTATCCGTCGGTATGGAATCCAGCGTTTGGGCACTTGTGGTCATCGCCATCAGTTTTATCCTCGCTTTGCTCCTCTACAATGTTAATGGAACAACTTATGTCTTGTATGCTGTTGCCATGATTGGTATCGGTATGCTTAGCCATACAGGCAATAATGTGGCTATGGACTCTTATGGTCCTATTTCCGATAATGCCAATGGCATCGCTGAAATGTCCTGGCACGATATGGATGATGAGGAGACTCGCAAAGCCCGCCAGATCATGGCAGACCTGGATGCAGTTGGGAATACCACTAAAGCCATTACCAAAGGCGTTGCCATCGCCTCCGCCGTGATCGCCGCCGTCAGTCTTTTTGCCTCCTTCATCACCGATGTTGGTCGCGTCCAAGCACAGCTCGGTTTTCCCATCATGGATGCCATTCGAGTGTCAGAAACACGGGTATTTATCGGTTTGCTCCTTGGAGGTGCCCTCCCCTGGTTATTTAGCTCCCTTTCCATCCGGGCAGTCACGCGTGCAGCTGGTCTGATCGTGGAAGAAGTCCGCCGTCAGTTTCGCATTCCTGGATTAATGGAAGGCAAAGTTCAACCAGACTATGCACGTGCTGTAGAGATATCTACCACTGCAGCTCAAAAAGAGTTGATCCCTCTCGCCACCATTGCCGTTCTATTACCCCTGGCCGTTGGTTTAGTCTTACAAGTTGAGGCATTGGGAGGCTTCCTTGCTGGCATCATTCTAAGCGGTCAATTATTGGCCGTCTTCATGGCCAATGCAGGTGGTGCCTGGGATAATGCAAAGAAAACCATCGAGGATGAGCCCCGTGATCTTCAGGCAAATACCGGTAAAGGTTCTGAGCGTCATAAAGCAGGTGTGGTTGGAGATACAGTTGGTGATCCCTTAAAGGATACCGCTGGCCCGGCATTAAATCCAATGATCAAAGTCGTAAACCTGGTAAGCCTGATTATGGCTCCTGTCATCGTGAAATATAGTCATTCACAAGTTGCCTCCTATGTGGTTGCATTCGTTCTTTTAGTAGCAGTTGGATGGGCGATAGTTACCAGCAAAAAGCCGGCCTCCCCATTAGAGAAAAAGTCCTGATATCAGATCTAACCAATCCCTCCCAGACCCGGGAGGGATTTTTTTACAATTATCCTAAACACTTGCATCTTCAGCCAGAATAAGGCATACTTAACATTCGGAGCGTAAATAATATGGCAATAATTCCTTTACGTGCATACAATCGTGAGATAGAAGGCCTGATCGATAACGGACAACTGGATGAAGCAGTCGCACATTGCCGTCATATCCTTGCCACGTTCCCGAAATATATAGCCTCCTACCGTTTATTGGGTAAAGCACATTTGGAGCAGCAGCGCATCAGTGACGCCACCGACATCTTCCAACGCGTACTATCCTCCATTCCAGATGATTTTATTGCGAATGTTGGTATGAGTATCATCCGCGAGGATGAAAATAACCTGGATGCAGCTATCTGGCACATGGAGCTTGCATATGAAGCCCAGCCAGCTAACGTAGCCATCCAGGATGAATTACGCCGCCTTTATGGTCGAAGGGACGGGATGCAGCCACCAAAAGTACGTCTAACTCGCGGAGCGCTTGCCAGGATGTATGCTAAAGGCGGACTGTTCGATCAGGCAATTGCTGAACTGCGAGCAGCCATATCTGAGGACCCTAACCGTCCAGACTTGCAGCTCTTAATGGCCCAGATGTTTTATCAGACCTCCCAACGTGTCGAAGCAGTAGATACCTGCGTTAACATCATAAAGAAAATACCATATTGTTTGGAAGCCAATCGAATTCTGGCGGTTTCCCTGCCAGCAGCTGACGGATCTGATGCGATCAAAAACTACCGTCAGATTGTAATCTCAATGGATCCATATTTTGCATTTGCAGCACCAGAAGCAATTTCCTCCGATCAAGTTCCTGAGAGCGCAGTGAATATCGAGAGGTTGGATTGGAAATCCGGGATCCAGGTCGGAGAAACTCCCGCTCAACCAAATTGGGCTACCTCATTGGGAATTTCGATGGAAAAACCAGCCGATGAGAATTTACCCGAATGGCTGAAATCCGCCGAAGCCCCCGCTCCCACTCCAACGGACGAGAACGTTCCTCCCAGCGTCTCTCCATTTATTTGGGATACCCAAGAAGTGGAAAAAATTATCACCGATACCTCAAAACCTGAGGAAGAAATTCCAGACTGGATGAAAGATGCTGGTTGGAAACCTGCTTCAGGTGAGGCGATCCAAAGCCCCGAGGAGGAAAAGCCGGAAGAACCGATCGCGGAAGTTCCAGTAGGTGAAGAGCTGGAAAAAGCTGACATCCCCGAGTGGCTTAGTGGAATTGCACCTGAAAGTGCTTTTGGAGAAGAATCGCAAGAGGTCCAACCGAGGGAAGGAGATCTTTCGACACCCTGGTTGGAACAACATCAACCTGGTCCCACCGATTCGATCATTCAATGGTTGGATGAAAAGAAACCCGAGACCCCTATCACTCCTACCATACAGGAGGATAATCTTGTTTCAGCCCCAGAGGAGGAGATACCCGATTGGCTTAAAGGTTTGGAGGTTCCTCAAACACCATCTGCTCCGACAGAAATGCCAGCCGAATCCACTCATGCACCTACGCCTGGACCTTCTGCCTTTTTAGAAGAACCTGCCATATCTGAATCTCCCGAAGTAAAAGTGACTCCGTTTGATGAGACATTGGAACAACCTGTTGAAATACAGCCAGCTCAGGAAGAAATACTGCTTCCATTTGAAGGCCCTGAATCAGAGAAAACCGCTGCTGAGTTAATTGATGAGATTCCCGATTGGCTTAAGGACATCGCCGGAGAACAGCCTGCGGCAGAAGCCCTTGTGCCCGCTGAAGGAGAAGCAATTGGTGAAACCCCTCAAATCATCGCTCCAGAGCCTCCAATAGAGCAGCCTATCACTGCTGAAGAAATTCCAGCGGCAGAACCGCCGGTGATTGCTGAAGGACTAACCATAGCGAAGATGCCAGAAATTACTGAAGCATTACCATCAGCAGAAGTGCCAGCCATCTCAGAAGAAATACCAGCGGCAGAACTACCGGTAATTGCTGAAGGACTAACCGAAGAGAAGATGCCTGAAATTATTGAAGCAATTCCAACAGCAGAAGTGCCAGCCATCCCTGAAGAAGTGCCAACAACAGAGCTTCCATTGCCTGCGGAAGAACTAACAAAAGCCGAGAGGCCAACAATTGCTGGAGAATTGCCGGTAACAGAAATGCCATCCATCTCTGAAGAAGTACCGGTAACAGAGCTAACAGTGCCTGCTGAAGGGCTGGCACCACCCGAGGTACCAGCAATCTCCGAAGAAGTATCAGCAACAGAGCTACCGGTGCCAGCTGAAGAATTTCCTGCATCAGAGATTCCCCCAATTTCTGAACAACAACCTCAAATTGAGCAGCCGCTTCCAGTAGAAGGTGAATTAGAACCTGCTACACCTGTTTCGGCTAGTGAATCTGATGCTTTCGCCTGGTTGGAAGGTCTTGCTGCCCAACAAGGCGCCAAAGAGGAGGAATTGACAACTCCCCCTGAAGAGCGTGAAATCGAGCCACCCGAGTGGCTAACCCTCGAGGCTGAGCCCAGCATGGAAGAATCTCTTGAGCAGGAACCACAGTTTGGAGAAACAACAGCTATTCCTACAGAAGAAATCCCAGAATGGATAAAGGGATTGGGTGAGACCCCAGAAATCGAACCAGTTTCTAAGGAACCTGTATCCGCAATTGCTCCAGAGACCCAAGTGCCACAAGCTGAAGAAGTCCCCCCCTGGTTTCTTGAGCTGGAACAACCTGAACCTGAGCTGGAACAACCTGAACCTACACTGGAACAACCTGAACCTGAAAAAGAAGAGCCAGTTCCTTCTGAAGAAGCTCTGGAATGGAAATCGGATGAATTACCAGCCTGGTTAAAAGAGATTGCCGAGACTGCACCCTCTGAATTATCCCCTGCTGAAAAAGCTCCAGCCGCCATGGAACCCCCTGTTGCCGAAGAAGTTCCTACTATTTTAGGCGAACCAGGCGCTCAAATGACTGAGAAAATCGTTGCCCCAGCTGAAATCGGCGAGGAAGTACCTGAAGCATCCCAACCAGAAACTCCCTCTTGGGTTCCGGAGGCCGAAGAACCTGTTCAACCAGCGCCTGCAATTCCAGTCGAAGCAGAAGTTGCATCAATCCCAGTTGTTGAAGAATTCGTCACCAAAACGGTTGAAATCCCTGCAGCCCCTCCCGATGCAATAGTTGAAGCTGTTGAGGCAGTGTCAGATGAGAACCAATTAGCCTTAACCAATGCCCGCAATGCAATCAACCAGGGGCTTCCCACCCAGGCGACAGAGTTATATACCAGATTGATAAAACAAAATTACCAGCTCGACGAAATCATCAAAGATCTGCAAGACGCAGTTTATCGCTTCCCCGTTTATGTTGATATGTGGGTTTCGCTTGGGGATGCCTATTTCCGGTCCGAAGAATTGCAGGAAGCATTGAACGCCTATACCAAGGCAGAAAAATTGGTCAGGTAGAAATAAATTATGAACATCCACCAACGTGAAACGTATAAATATACGTTTCACGTTTCGCGTATCTGCAATATCTGGAGGTGAATATGGAACGTTCATTGGTGCTGGTTAAGCCGGATGCTGTTCAAAGAGGCTTAATTGGCGAAATCATCTTGAGGCTCGAAAAGCGTGGTTTACGCCTGGTTGCGGCGAAATTCATTGCAGTCAGTCAGGAATTAGCTAAAACCCATTATGCCATCCATTTAGGTAAGCCATTTTATGAAGGATTAATTCGATATATAACCTCTGCCCCGGTAATGGCGATGGTCTGGGAAGGACCCAATGCCATCAATGCGATTCGCCAGACCATGGGCGCTACCTGTCCAACTGATGCCGCCCCAGGATCCATTCGCCACGATTTTGCCCTTGAGATTGGTCGAAACCTGACACATGCGTCCGATACAATAGAAAATGGCGAAAAGGAAGTCGCCTTATGGTTCACTCCCCAGGAACTGATCACCTGGGAACGCACCATTGATCAATGGGTATTTGAAGACCTTTAGCATCATTAATCCTGATATTAACCCTGAATCACGCTCACCATTTTCGTCCCGTGTTTCTTTCCATCCGAGATTACTGGCATTCTCATGGAAAGGGACACGGAACATTTTAAGATATAATCAGACAATCTAAGGCTTATTTAGACAAATTAGCCTGACCTGAGGTTTTAATGGTTCTATCTCCGATTGATATCAAATTCAAATTAGAACGCATTCTCCCAACCGTTCAAAAACCTGCACGTTATATCGGTGGTGAGTTAAATGAAGTCGTCAAAAATTGGGATTTAATCGAAACCCGTGTGGCATTGGTGTTTCCTGATATCTATGATATTGGTATGTCCAATCTCGGTTTGGCCGTCCTCTACGAATTGATCAATGATCGCCCGGATGCACTTGCTGAACGAGTCTATATTCCATGGATTGATATGGAAACGGCAATGCGCAGAGCTGGTATTCCCTTATTTTCCCTAGAATCCAAACAACCATTAACTGCCTTCAATATTGTTGGATTTTCACTTCCCTATGAAACCCTCTTTACCAATGCACTCAATGTCTTAGATTTGGCAGGCATTCCTTTATTGGGCTCTGAGCGTCATGAAATGGACCCATTGGTCATTGCTGGTGGTCATGCTACATTTAATCCGGAACCTATGCATTTGTTTGTGGATGCATTCGTAATTGGAGAAGGTGAACAGGTCATCCAGGAGATCATTGACGTTTATCAGACATGGAAACACTCCTCTCTCTCGCGACAGCATCTATTGATCAGTTTATCCTCCATCCCTGGTGTTTATGTTCCCAGCCTCTATCACACGCATTACAATCAGGATGGCACTGTTGACCGGATTGAAAAGCTGGTAGACCAGGCAAATTTTCCAATCCTCAAGCGGATAGTCCCGCATCTTCCCCCTCCACCTACCCACTTTATCGTACCCAATATTGAAACCGTGCACAACCGCGTGCCTATCGAGATTATGCGCGGGTGTACACGCGGTTGTCGCTTTTGCCATGCTGGCATGGTATCGCGACCTGTACGTGAACGTAGCGTAACCGAGATCATTCAAGCTATCGATATAGCCCTAAAACATACCGGGTTTGAAGAGATTGGTTTGCTCTCCTTATCCTCCTCTGACTATACGCATATCTCCGAGCTGATTCGGGCTATCACTGATAAATATTGCGGTAAGCACCTGGGGATATCACTGCCATCCCTGCGCATCGCCTCATTTTCCGTGGATTTAATGGACCAGCTTAAAGAATCCCGCCATGGTGGGTTTACATTGGCACCTGAAGCAGCCACAGAGCATATGCGCAATATCATCAACAAACCTCTGAGCACAGAGCAGCTGCTTGATACGGCTCATCAGATCTACTCACGCGGTTGGACCACAATCAAGCTCTACTTTATGATTGGTCATCCTGCTGAGACTTTGGAGGACGTCAAAGCGATTGCTGATTTATGCAAAGCGGTGCTGGCAGAAGGGCATCGAGCGATCGGTCATCGTGCAAAGTTAAATATCGGAGTCTCCACTTTTATTCCCAAACCGCATACTCCTTTTCAATGGGTCTCTTGTGATTCAGTTGAACAAATCCAATCCAAACAAGCCATACTCAAGCAAGAACTCCGCCATCGCGATATAAAACTTACCTGGTCCAATCCCGAGGTTACCCTGCTAGAAGCCTGGCTTTCTCGCGGTGATAGGCGCATGGCAGATGTGGTATATCAGGCATGGAAAAACGGAGCCAGGTTTGATGCCTGGCAGGATCAGTTTAATTTCGACGCCTGGATGGCTGCATTTACCGCCACTCAGCTCGATCCATCTTATTATACGCACCGGACCCGATCCTTGGATGAAGTCTTTCCTTGGGATCATATCAGTACGGGCGTCCGTAAGAAATATCTGCTAGATGATTTCCAATTAAGCCAGGAATTCCAAACCCGAATAGATTGCCGATTAAATTGTTTTGCTTGTGGGATCCTGCCAGCTTTTGCTGGGCTCAGGCGTGAAAATCCTGGAGATTCGTGGTCCTGCCCCGAGGTAAAATCACCTCCTAAGGTTAAAGTGACTGAAGTCTCATGAATATTCAGTTTGTTAGGCG
>Ga0315289_10013751_pt1 | contig 11314 bp, 9 predicted proteins | sample YL17G11_40_MG_FD_203452 | JGI IMG/M metagenome (GOLD analysis project Ga0315289, IMG submission 203452) | Sediment microbial communities from Yellowstone Lake, YNP, Wyoming, USA - YL17G11_40 | ecosystem: Environmental > Aquatic > Freshwater > Lake > Sediment | place: USA: Wyoming | collected... | reverse complement strand
AGATGTAGATATTCCCCACTCTTATCGCTGGTTATCCGGCATCGCGCTTGAGATGACGCCTCGTTTTTCGTTGACACGTCAGATTCTCTCCGAGTACAATGCGAAAGAGTTCTGAAAGACTCACTTTGCTACATTATACCTCAGGGGCATTCGTGATGACCAAAGCATGACGTAAACGACCAACCACTCTGAGAAAAACCACTGCGATATCATTGACAAATCACGAGTAGCGTGGTATCTTAGTGGTGTATTGACCTCAAGGTTGAGGACAATATCTCCTGGTATCGAGTGATCTGGACATCTTAATAACCTTTGTCTTCCGTGTTGGGTCTCTTGCAGGGCACGCAGATGAGTCCCCGCATTTGGCGGTCGGCTCGCCATGATCAAGGCTTCAGGGAGGAAAGCGTTATGGCGGCAGCTGTGAAGAGGAGACACACAGGCACAGGGATCTACGGTGCCATTGCCAGGAGCGTGGGCAGGTCGCCCACAGAGGTACGCGAGGCCGGTTGGGGGATGATCTTTGTTTCTCCCTGGGTGTTAGGGCTGATTATCTTTACCGTGGGCCCCATCATTGCCTCACTCTACTATAGCTTCACCGAGTACGATATCCTCGGTTCCCCCGTATGGATCGGCCTGGAAAATTATGCGCGCGCCTTTAGCCTGGGCAAGATCATCCCTGCTTTTGCCCAGATCAAGGGCGACCGCCTCACTGGCTTGGCCATCAGTAAGACGCTGATCTATGCCGGCGTCCTCGTGCCAGTGGGTACCACGGGGTCGCTGCTCCTGGCCTTGCTGCTGAACCAGCAGCTCAGAGGCAGCTACCTCTTTCGCACGCTGTTCTACATCCCTTCGTTGGTGCCCAGCATTGCCTCGGTCATGTTGTGGAAATACCTCATGCACCCGCGCGTGGGGCTGATCAACTCCGCCCTGGCGGCCATCGGCATTCAAGGTCCGGGCTGGCTGGATCACCCCAAGACGGCGCTGATGGCGGTGATCCTCATTGGCTTGTGGGGCAGCATGGGCGGCAACCGCATGCTGATCTTTCTCGCGGGGCTGCAGAGCGTACCGCGCGAGCTCTATGAGGCCGCGGAGCTGGACGGGGCGGGAAGCTGGGGGCGCTTCGCCAACGTCACCTTACCCATGATCTCGCCCACGGTGCTCTTTAACCTTATCTTGGGCGTGATCGGCGCGTTGCAGGTCTTTACCATCGCCTTTGCCGGCACGAGCGGCGGCCCCAGCTATGCCACCTGGTTCTTTGCCCTGCACATCTACCGTCAGGCCTTTGAGTACTTCCGCATGGGCTATGGCTGCGCGCTGGCCTGGGTCTTTGCGCTGGGAGTTTTGTTCTTCACCTGGGTGCAGATGTCCGCGTCCGCGCGTTGGGTCTTTTACGCAGGAGGCAAATGAAATGGCTGAAGTCGCTGCCGTTCAGCCCCGCCGGATGCCCGGAGCCGGGAAGAGCTGGGGCACCCAACGCCGAGTCAGCCGGGGCCTCACCTATCTGGCCATCTTCATTCTGGTGCTCATCTTTGCCTTCCCGCTTTACTTTATGGCCATCACCTCGCTGATGACCCAGTTCGAGACTTACATCTGGCCGCCGCTTTTGTACCCCAAGTCATGGCAGTGGAAGAACTACATCGAGATGTCCTCGAAGGTGCCTTTGTGGCTCTGGTTCTGGAACACCACCCGGATCACCTTCCTCACCGTGCTGGGCACGACCTTGTCCTGCACCGTTGTGGCCTACGGTTTCGCGCGGTTTCGTTTCCCGTTGCGCAACCTGCTCTTTCTGTTGACCCTGGGTACGATGATGTTTCCGGCCCAGATCACCTTAATCCCGCAGTTCATACTCTTTCACAGGCTGGGCTGGATCAATACCTTCAAGCCCTTGACCGTGCCGAGCTTTTTCGGCGGCGGCGCGTTCTTCATCTTTCTGATGCGCCAGTTCATCATGCAGATCCCCCGCGACCTGGATGAGGCTGCGCTCATTGATGGTGCCAGCTACCCTCGCCTGTTGACCAGTATCCTCATGCCCCTCATGAAGCCGGCCATCGGCACCGTGGCGATCATCAGCTTCATGGGTGCGTGGAATGACTTTATGGGGCCGCTCATCTACCTGCAGTCCAACAAGTTCTTTACGCTGGCTGTTGGCCTGCGCTATTGGGATACGCAGCCCGCGCTGGGCGAGCTGTCGTTGACCCATCTGATGATGGCCATGTGCGTGATCGTAGCCACGCCCTGCATCATCCTCTTCTTCTCGGCGCAAAAGATCTTTGTCGAAGGGATCGTGATGAGCGGCATCAAGGGGTGACGCCGGGCGTCAAAAGGATGGGTGTGTATGGAGGTGCGTGACCCGCCAGGTGTAGAGCCTGATTGCTGATGAATGAAAGGGGGTAGTGAGCCGACCAAGTGACCGATTGCGTTCGCACGGTGTGGAATCGCGCATTTTAGCTCAAAGAGGAGAGAAAAAGACATGCTCAAGGTTACACGTCGCGAGTTGTTGCGTTGGGGCCTCGCCAGCACGGGAGCCATGATCCTGGCCGCCTGCGCGCCCAAGGTGGCACCAACCCAGCCTCCTGCCAAGGCTGAGCCCACTGCAGCGCCCAAGCCCACCGAGGCTCCCCAGAAGGCCCCTGAAGGACCTGTCAAGTTGCGTTTCATGGTCCGCCAGGGTGGTATGGGGTCTGCCCAGCGCGAGTTTGCCAAGCGCTATTCGGATGAGTCGAATGGCAAGATCGCCGTCGAGGTGGAAGATACCGACTGGAACGAGATCCCCAAGAAGCTAGAGACGCAGATTGTCTCTGACACCATGGTGGATATGGCCGTTATGGACACGGCCTTCTGGCCGTACTTCGCCAAGCGCGGCTTCTTCCTGGTGATCGAGGACCTGGTGGCCGAGTACAAGATTGACCTGAACAAATGGTTCAACATTGACTGGATGAAGCGCTGGTCGAACGGCAAGCTCAGCGGCCTGGGCGAGCGCGCGGGCATCAACCACATCATCACCTTCTACAACGCCGATTGGGTCGTGGATGCCTGGGGCAAAGAGCCCACCGATGACTGGACCATGGATGACTATGTCGAGTGCATGACCGCCTGCGTCAAGAAGAAGGGTGAGGGCTTCTATGGTGGCAACGGCCCTATCGGCGGTGGGCACGTGGCCGATGGCTGGGTGCGCAACTGGGGCGGCTTCTACATGGACTCCGACGGCAAAAAGTCCATGTTCGCCGAAGAGAAGTGCGTCACTGCCCTCAAGTGGCTGAACGCGCAGATCAAGAACGGCAACTATCCCAGCCGCGAAGCGGGCGCCGAGGGCGAGAACAAGATGTTCTTCGGCGGCAAGCAGGCCATGATCATCTCCAACCCTGGGGCGACCACCGGTATGGTCACCGGCGCTGTGGAGAACAAGATCAACCTGAAGATGTGCCTGGCTCCCAAAGGCCCCTCAGCCTTTGAGAATCCGTCGCGTCGCGCCTTCATCCCTTACGCCAACTGCATGGGCATCTCTGCCAAGACCAAGTACCCCAAGGAGACCTTTGGGCTTCTGCTGCGGGTCACGAGCGTTGAGGCGATGAAGTGGATTGTGCTCACGGTTGGCTCTCAGCCAGGCGCTGTGCTGGATAGCTGGACCGACCCGGAAATCGTTGCCAAGTACCCCATCTTCCCCAAGGTGGCGGAGCTGATGAAGCAGTGCAAGGATGTCTTCCCCGTGCCAGGGAACACCCGCTACATCGAGCACCGCGACATCGGCCAGAACGAGATCCCGCCGCTGATCTATGGCGACGTAGAGCTCAACGACGCCAACATCAAGGCGGTGGATGATCACCTGCAAGAGATCCTGGACCTGCCCGAGCCCAAGAGCTGGGGCGCCAAGTAGTGTGTGCAAGGGTTTGCAGAGCAGCGAAGCTGCTCTGCAAACCCTTCTCTCCTTCTTCTGAAGATTATCGCTGCCAAGTGATAACTTCAATGCCGGTCTTGCTACTGATGCCACCTGCCGGTCACGCTACCCGACGTACATAAGTCTTTGTTCTGCCCCGACGGTTGTGGTGCTTCCACATTGTGTGGGTGGGGTGCGCGCCGTTCGGCAGCTTGCCCCTTCTACGTCTGCGGCCGTTGATGTGCTGGTCGCATCAGCGAGAGAGAGGAGATGATGACCAATAGGGATATTCTTGAGAGCATCGCAGACAGCAGGTTTAGGCGTCTGTGTGAGCAAGTCGTGGCTGGCATGGGCCGCCTGGGTGTGCCTGGAGTGGCGGTGGGGGTCCTCCACGAAGACAAAGAATACATCGCCGGTTTGGGCGTGACGAGCGTTGAGCATCCCTTATCGGTCACCGAGGATACCCTCTTCCAGATCGGGTCAATCACCAAGACGTTCACGGCCACGGCCATCATGCGGCTGGTGGAGATGGGCCGGCTTCAGCTTGACGCTCCGCTTCGCATCTATCTGCCCGACCTGTGCCTTGCGGATGAGACAGTGGCAGCGCGGGTCACTCTGCGCCACATCCTGACCCACACGGGCGGCTGGCAAGGCGATTACTACTATGAGTTTGGCCAGGGCGACGATGCCCTGGCTAAGCTCGTGGCCAAGATGGCCGAGCTGCCCCAGCTCGCTCCGCTCGGCACAGTCTGGTCTTATAGCAATTCGGGCTTTTACCTGGCAGGCCGGGTCATCGAAGTGGCCACAGGCAAGAGTTATGACGCAGCCCTAAAGGAACTTGTGCTTGAGCCACTTGGTCTGAAGATGTCCTTCCTCTTTGCGCAGGATGTCATCACCTATCGTTTCGCTGTCGGCCATGAAGTGCTGGACAAACAGCCCAGGGTAGCCCGTCCCTGGGGAGTTCCTCGCGCCATTGCCCCCGTCGGGGGGATCATCTGTACCATCAAGGACCTGTTGCGCTACGCGCGTTTCCACATGGGAGATGGAACCGCCTCAGATGGAACGCGCTTAACCTCGCCGGAGTCTTTGGCCCTCATGCAGACGCCCCTGTATCCCGCCAGTGGAGCGGAGATGATCGGCTTGAGCTGGTTTATCACCACCGCGGATAGCCATAAGGTCATCAGACATGGTGGAGGCACGAATGGGCAAGCCGCGGAGCTCAAGATGGTGCCCGCAGACAAGTTCGCCGTTGCCGTCCTGGCGAACAGCGACACAGGCCCAGGCTTGTGCAGCGAGGTCAGCAAAGCAGCGCTCAAGCATTACCTGGATCTCGCCCTGCCCGAGGCAGTGCCCCTCGATCTGCCTGAGGAAAGGCTCATCCCCTACGTTGGCCGGTATGCGGCGGCAGTGATCACCTGCGAGATCTCCCTGCGTGACGGAGGTCTTGTTTTACAGGTGACTTACACCTATCAGAGCGGCCCGGATAAGCGAGACGCGCCGCCACCTCAATCCCTGCCACCGCTAAGGATAGCGCTCTACGATGAGGACAAGATCATTGTGCTGGATGACCCGATGAAAGACGCGCGAGGCGAATTCCTGCGCGACTCAGACGGGCGTATCACCCGCCTGCGGTTTCGTCTCCGGGTCCTCGCGCGCCAAGGGTAGTTGCGGCTGTTGCTACTCCGCGATGGGTAGGTACAGGTCCAGGGTCCACTGGCCCCACGTGGTATCCTTCGCCGGCAGGTGTTCCTCCAGCCACTGGTGCGTGCCGAACTTGTACTTGCTGTCCTCGCACCATTTATGGAGCCTCTTCCAGGCGTCGGGGATAGTCACATAGGGGTCTCCCACTTCCAGAAGCCCGGTCACCGCGTAGAGGCCGCCGGCAAAGCCCAGAATTCTCACCTCTCCTTCAGGCTTCACCTCAGGGCCTACTGTGATCCAAAGCTCATAGCCATAATTCGGGCTGCCTGGCGAAGGGTTGGGGTTGTTGAAGCCAAAGATGCGGTGGTGTTCGGGATCGTCCAGATAGCCCCTCGGCCCCGCCCAGGCGCGGAGCTTCTCATGGGCCTGGTTCTCTGGCTCGCGGCCGAAGCCATGCACGCTGGCCACCCGCATGGGGGGGAGTTTGACGATACGTACCTCGATGTCGTTCATTTGCCCTCCTGAGGCTCTGTTAGACTTGCAGTGAGCGGCGCACCATGCCGTTCACTGCTGACGTAACCATTCTACTCCTCTATCCCTGACATCTACTGTCAGGATTTTGTGCTAAAATGGGAAAGACCAGAATGGATTCCCGAGGTGTGACGATGCGTGCAGACCGGCTGCTTTCCCTGATGATGCTCTTGCAGGCGCGTGGACGGATGACGGCCACCAAGCTGGCCGAGGAATTGGAGGTCTCGGAGCGGACGATCTATCGCGACATGGATGCCCTCAGCGCCGCCGGGGTGCCGCTCTATGGCGAGCCGGGGCCGGAGGGCGGCTTTGCCCTGCTCGACAGCTACCGAACCACACTCACCGGGCTATCCGAAGGCGAGGTGCGCGCGCTGTTTATGCTCAGCATCCCCGCGCCCCTGGTGGAGCTGGGCGTGAGCCAGGAGCTCAAGGCGGCCCTGCTCAAGCTCTCCGCCGCCTTGCCCGACGCCCGCCGCCGCGATGAGGAACGAGTGCGCCAACGCTTCCACCTGGACGCAACCTGGTGGCACCAAGACGGCGACTCACCACCCCATCTGCACACGGTTCATCAGGCCGTGTGGGAGGACCGCAAGCTCTACCTGACCTATCGCACCTGGGCTGTGCCGGCGATTGAGCATCTCGTTGACCCTTATGGCCTCGCGGCCAAGGCCGGCGTCTGGTATCTGGTGTGTGCTGCAGGGGGCCGGGTTCGTGTGCATCGCGTTTCCGACCTGTTGGATGCGCGCCTGACGGATGAATCCTTTGCGCGTCCCGCCGATTTCGATCTGGTGGTTTTCTGGCGGAAATGGTGTGCCGAGCGAGAAAGGAGCCATTCTTCCTACCCCGTCACCGTGCGCGTCGCCCCGGATTTCGTCCCCGTGCTCCCCTGGTACTTTGGCGAGCGCGTCCACGCCCTGATCGCACAGGCCGGGCCGCCGGACGCGGAAGGGTGGGTCACCCTGGAGCTCACCTTCGAGTCGTCGTGGGCCGCGCGAGACCGCCTGCTCAGCTTCGGAAGGGGGGTTGAGGTACTGGAGCCGTATGCCCTGCGCCGGAGCATCCTGGACTATGCTTCGCAGATCGTGGACCTCTATACACGGTGAAGCGTCCTGCGGTTGCAGTGCTAGCCAGCATAACAGTAGGCACAACGATGGCAACGGGCCCAGTTGCCGTAGCTGCCCACATCGAAATAGCGCGCGCAGCCACACCCCGGTCGGCTGCCCCGAAAAGGGGCCTTGAGGGGCGCTTTGCCGGAGAGGGCGACAAACCACCCGTAATCACCACATGCCGCCCGCCTTAGCCCCGGCACGCGCTCCCCCAGGATGGCACACTCGGCGCAACAGCCGAGCGAGATGCTCGCCCCCGTCGCCAGCGCGATCAGCTCCGCGGCAGTGCTCTCTTGCCAGGCCAGGTCGTAGCCGGGCATCCCCTCGGCCCAGGCTGGAAGGAGCGCCCCCAAGCGGCGATCCACGCGCGCATAACGTCCAGGGGGAGCGATAAAGTTAATCACTCCTCGCCGGATACCCAGTTCTGCTGCTTGCCGCGCCAGGGCACGGTAGCGCGCCGGGTCATGCAGGGGAGGGATGAGGGGGTCATAACGCCAGATGATGTGCTCCGCCCCGCCGATGAGCCGGGCGAGCTGAGGGATGTATCGCAGACCATCCGGGGGGACCAGAGGTTCCCAGACGCTGCTCGCCAAGCCGGTCACCGTAACCTGAGCGGTGATAGTCGTGCCCGCCTCTCTTAGAGCACCCAAAATGCTCTCTCCCAGGCGAAGCGTCCCCTGGATATCCTTGGTCCAGAGCTGCACCACCCAAGGGGCGCCATAGGTGGTCAGGATCTCGCCCAGGTTCTCCCAAGCCTGAGGGTTGCGCGCTGGGTCAGTTCTCCGGGTTATATCAATGTAGGTCGCCTCTCCCACCTGTTCGCGGTAGCGGCCATAATCCGCCAGGCGATAGACAAAGGGCATCTCAACATCCCTGGCCAGACACGACCTCGCCTCCGAGCATAACCAACTGGGGCGCGAGCGTAGCTCGATCCAGCACCAACACGTCAGCGTAACAACCTGGAGCCAGTTGTCCCACTTGCCGCTCCCTGCCCAGGATGCGCGCCGGCGTCAGGGTGCACATCTCCAGCGCTTCGCTCAAAGGGAAACCCACCACTTGAACCACATGCTGCAAACATTGCTGCATGGTGCTGATCGAGCCGGCAAAGGCCAAACGGTCGACGGTGAGCGCCACCCCTCCGCCCTCCTCGACGATGGCCTTGAGACCACAGACATCGTACTCCCCCGGCCCTGGCCCCAGCCCCGAGGCGCACATAGCGTCGCTGACCAGGCAGAGCTTATCCGCGCCCTTCATGCGATAGGCCAGCTTCATCAAACTCGTGGGCAGGTGATAGCCATCGGCGATGATCTCGGTGCTCAAGCCTTCCTCTACCAGGGCCGCCTCCACCATCCCCGAGTGCCGCTTGGGGCCGATGCGCCTGAGCATGGACATCCCGCTCCAGAGGTGAGTGATGTGGCGCATCCCTGCCTCCATGGCCACGCAGACCTGTTCATAGAGGGCGTCGGAATGCCCCCCAGAGAGCAAGACGCCCCTCTGGCTGAGGTAACGGATAATCTCCAGCGCTCCCTCGCGCTCCGGGGCAATGGTCAGCCGGGCCAGGTCGCCGACGTAACTGTAGAGCCTCTCGCACTCGGCGGCGTCGGGCATACGCAGGAGCTCGGCGGCGTGTGCGCCACGCTGCGCGACGGAAAAAAAGTTGCCCTCGGAGTGGATCCCCAGTGCCCTGGCCTCTGCCGGGCCAGGGCGGCGCACGACCTCGCGGATAGAGTCAAAGGCCTGCCACATTTGCGAAAAAGGAGCGCTGCCCGTGGTAGGGAGAAAGCTGGTTGTGCCCGCGCGCAGATGCCTCCGGGCCACGGCGCGCACGGCCTCGATTGTGCCATCCGTGCAGTCGGCCCCGTCGCCACCATGAGCGTGAAGGTCAATCAATCCGGGGCAGATGATGTTCCCCCCAGCATCAATACGCCGGGTTCCCTCGGGGATGGGCACCTGCTCGGGCCGGCCCACGGCGACGATGCGCCCCCCCTCCACGAGCACCACCCCCGGCGCAACGATCCGCGTCGGCGTATAGACATCGCCATTGACGAACGCCAGCATGATCCCTCACTCCACCATCCTAAACTGAGTCCAAGGTGAAACCCACATGTCTTGCTGGAGAATCCATGTAGATCCCATCGTGGAATCACCCTGGGGCCTTACGCGCCGTGTCCCCTACTCCACCTATCCCACCCATAATGGTTGGCTTGGCCCTTCTGTGGGAGCCGGAGTTCATGGGCGCAGGATCAGAGGCAGGCAGAGGAAATTGCTGAGGTAACGCAAGATCACCAGCCCCCCATCTCCGTCGGCGACGTAGGCCAGCGTCCCCGAAACCACCACGCCATAGGCCTCCCCCGAGGTGTCGTAGAAGCCCAGTTCGCGGGGGGCGGCGGGGTCGGAGACGTCCACGATGTGCAGGCCTCCCTCACCAGCAGCGACGTAGGCCAGCGTCCCCACCAGCGCCACGTCCACGGCACCCCCTGGGGTGTCGTAGTAGCCGAGCTCGCGGGGCGCGGCCGGGTTGGAGACGTCTACCACCCGCAGGCCCCTATCATAGTCGGCGACGTAGGCCAGCGTCCCTGAAACCGCCACGCCCAAGGCACCCCCCGGGGTGTCGTAGAAACCCAGCTCTCGGAGGGCGGTGGGGTCCGAGACATCCACCACCCGCAGACCCGCCCCCTCATAGCCGACGTAGGCCAGCGCCCCCGAAACTGCCACGCCCCAGACCCAGCCCGACATGTCCCCGGGCAGCCTGTAGTGGCCCACCTCGCGGGGGCTGGCGGGGTTGGAGACGTCCACCACCCGCAGGCCCGCCAACCCGTCGGCGACGTAGGCCAGCGTCCCCGAAACCGCCACGCCACGGGCACGTCCCGGCGTATCGTAGTACCCCAGTTCGCGAGGGGCGGCGGGGTTGGAGACGTCCACCACCCGCAGGCCGTCATCCCCATCTGCGACGTAGGCCAGCGTGTCTGCGAGGACCACGTGCTTGGTCACTCCCATATATGTATCGTAGAAGCCCACCTCGCGGGGGGAGGCAGGGTCCGAGACGTCAATCACCCGCAGCCCCGCCCAAGCATCGGCGACGTAGGCCATGGTCCCCGCCACTGCCACGCCCTCAGCAGACGACGGGGTGTCGTAGAAGCCCACCAGCTCCACATTCTGGGCATCCGCCCGTAAGGGCGAAGCATGTGGCCTGGCATGCCCACTAAGCGACGTACCGGCGTTGGCCCAGGCTTCGCCCCCACCAACAGGAAGAACGAATGGCGTCTGCGCCCCCTGAGAGATCCCCTCGGGCAACTGAGCCCGAGCACCGACCACACCGAGCAGAAGGGAAACCAGTAGTAGCACGGAAATGACGCTCTGTATGCTCCCCATAGCTCGCCCCCACATTCAGAACCCTTTGCTGACTGCTCTGGCACAACCCAACCACATTCAGCAGCTACTCACAGTCACCCCAGCCCCCACTTACCTTTTCAGCATCACCGGAAGCCAAATCCGTGGCGCCTGCGCTGTCCCGCCCGTGTACCGCAAGATGACCAGCCCCCCGCCTCCATCGGCGACGTAGGCCAGCGGCCCCGAAGCCGCCACGCCAAAGGCAGAGCCCAGGGTGTCGTAGGCTCCCAGTTCTCTGGGCACGGTGGGGTTGGAGACGTCCACCACCCGCAGGCCCCTCTCCCCATCAGCGACGTAAGCGAGCGTCCCCGCCACGGCCACGCCCGAGGCGAACCCTGGGGTGTCGTAGTAGCCCAGCTCCTGCGGCGCGGCGGGGTTGGAGATATCCACCACCCGCAGGCCCGCCCCTCCATCGGCGACGTAGGCCAACGTCCCCGAAACCGCCACGCCCGAGGCGAACCCTGGGGTGTCGTAGAAGCCCACGTCGCGGGGGGCGGCAGGGTCGGAGAAGTCCACCACTCGCAGGTACCAATATCCACACGCGACGTAGGCCAAGGTGCCGCAGACGCAGACGGCATCGCCTCCCCCGGACGTGAAGCCCACCTCGTGTGGCTGGGCGGGGTTGGAGACGTCCACCACCCGCAGGCTCGCAAAATCCGCGACGTAGGCCAGCGTCCCCGAAACCGCCACGCCACGGGCAGGCCCCGGGGTGTCGTAGAAGCCCAGCTCGCGCGGGGCGGCGGGGTTGGAGACGTCCACCACCCGCAACCCC
>Ga0315289_10013750_pt1 | contig 11314 bp, 7 predicted proteins | sample YL17G11_40_MG_FD_203452 | JGI IMG/M metagenome (GOLD analysis project Ga0315289, IMG submission 203452) | Sediment microbial communities from Yellowstone Lake, YNP, Wyoming, USA - YL17G11_40 | ecosystem: Environmental > Aquatic > Freshwater > Lake > Sediment | place: USA: Wyoming | collected... | reverse complement strand
AGCAGATCCGTGCGGGTAATCCCTGAAACTGAACTTTTTTTTGGGCAAGTTTAATCCAGCGGATCAGAGGCTCATCCTGTTTGAATTCTTTCAAAACCACTTTGTCCGTCAGGTAAATATCTTCTGGATCGCCTGAGAGCGCCGCCCAGCGAAAAGGTCCTTTTCCTTCGAAGAACAAGGGTCTGATATAAGCGGGGATGAATCCGGGATAAGCAAAAGCATCTTTGACTCCTGCCTTTTGTGCTTGACCTCTTATGTTATTGCCGTAATCAAAGACCACCGATCCTTGCCTCAAAAACCCCAGCATCGCCTGAACATGAACCGCAATCGACTCCATCGATCTTTTGATATATTCTTCGGGGTTTTCTCTTCTCAATCTCAGTGCTTCTTCAAAAGGGATCCCGGCAGGCACATACCCGTTCAGCTCATCATGGGCGCTGGTTTGATCTGTCACCACATCCGGAATTATCCCTCTTCTCAATATCTCTGGATGAGTTTCGGCACAATTCCCCAAAAGTCCCACGGAAAGGGGTTTTCTCTTCTCCTTGGCTTTCAGGATCCAGTTCAAAGCTTCATCCAGATTATCAGTCATCTTTTCACAGAAACCCTTGGACAGCCTTCTTTCGATTCTTTGCTTATCCACTTCTACACAGAGGATTGCCGCACCGTTCATAGCTCCTGCCAGAGGCTGAGCACCACCCATCCCTCCCATTCCGCCGGTGAGGACGAATCTTCCAAAAAGATCTCCGCCAAAATGTTTTTTTGCTAAGCTGGCTAATGTTTCATAAGTCCCCTGCAATATCCCTTGAGTGCCGATATAAATCCAGCTTCCAGCGGTCATCTGACCGAACATGATCAAGCCCAATCTTTCCAGCTCTCTGAATTTTTCCCAGGTTGCCCAGGCAGGGACTAAAAGTGAATTGGCGATCAAAACCCTGGGTGCATAAGTGTGGGTCTTGAATATCCCCACTGGTTTACCCGATTGAACCAGAAGAGTCTCGTCATTTTCCAAATTTTTTAGACTTTCGACGATGGCATGATAACATTCCCAATTTCGAGCGGCTTTTCCGGAACCGCCATAGATGATCAGTTCCTGTGGCTTTTCCGCCACCTCCTCATCCAAATTATTCTGAAGCATCCTCAAAGCCGCCTCCTGATGCCATCCCTTACAGGAAATAACATTTCCCCTTGGCGCTTTTACAGGCGCGTATTCCATATTAAACCTCCAGTCTTTTCTAAATCTGAATTGTCACAAAAGTTTAATCTTTTTCTTTCTAAAGGTGGAATCGATAGTTCACACGTAGGCAAGCCTTCATGGTTTGCCATCAAGGCATAAAACCTTGGCTACGCGCTCCGATTTAAGCTTATTCCGTTAATCCCAGGGATATGATGACCCAACTTAAGTCCCACAACTATCCAATCCTCCAAAGTAGATCGCAAGCGGCCTTCGCATTCTCGCAGAGGCTTTGCAAAGGCGATCACCCCTTTGCATTTAGGTATCCGTCCAGCAAAAGTTTTGTAGGTCAGGTTGCGACCCCGCCATTTATGGTGAGCGGTGTCGAACCAAAGGCGGGGGAGCTACCCGACATTCCGTCTACTTACCAATACAGAATTCCGAGAAAATCTTATTCAAAATATCCTCAGTTACGGTTTTGCCGATTACTTCACCAATGGCATCTAATGCGGATTTCAAATCCAAAGCCACAAATTCCGGGCTAAGATTCTTCTGTAAACTATCTTTAGCTAAAGATAAGCTTCTTTTCGCACGAGTCAAAGCATCCTTGTGTCTTAAACTGGAAAGCATCACGCCTTGAGTTTGATCTTTTTTTAAGGTCAAGGCACAAGAGATGATTACCTCCTTTAGATTTTCGATTCCGTCTCCTTTCAGTGCGGAAACTTTTACTTTTGGTTTATCTTTAAATTTGTCTTCATTTCTTTTTATCAAATCATCTGAGCCGATGTCAATTTTATTTAATACAATTAGGTATTTTGAATTTTTGATCTGCTCTTCCAATTCTAAATCCTCCACCTCAACTTCCAAAGATGTGTCAATAGCAAGAAAAATAATATCCGCCTCGCTCATCTCGATCTTTGTCCTTCGGATGCCCTCCAGCTCGATTGTATCTTTTGATATACGATAACCGGCAGTATCGACTAATCTGACCGGGATGCCTTTAAAATTGGCATATTCAGATATGATGTCCCGAGTTGTCCCGGGAATAGAGGTTACAATTGCCCGATCCTCTTTTAAAAGAGCATTGAGCAGACTGGACTTACCCACATTAGGTTTGCCTATGATGACAACGTTCAAACCTTCCCTTAAGATTTTTCCATCATGATAAGTGCCAAGTAAATTCTCTAAATCTTTTTCAATAGATTCCATTTCCCTCAACGCTTCCTTTTTGTCAATGGGTTCGATATCCTCCTCTGAAAAATCTATCTCCACCTCAAGCCTTGCCAAAATATCTATCAATCTGTCTCTGTATGAATTGATCTTTTCGGAAAGGTCACCCTTCAGATGTCTCAAAGCTAACTTGTGTCCCAAATCGGTCTTCGATCTAATAAGCTCCGCCACCGCCTCAGCCTGAGAAAGATCGATTCTTCCATTGACGAAAGCCCTTAAGGTAAACTCCCCCGGCTGGGCAAGCCTTGCCCCACTATTCAAAGCTTGTTCCAAGACCTTCGATAAGACCAGATAACCGCCATGACAACTGATTTCGACCAAATCCTCAGCGGTGTAGCTTTTTGGTTCACGGAAAACGGTTAGAAGAACCTCATCTATCACTTCTGCCGTTTGGGGATTGATAATCTCCCCGTAGTGAACGGTATGAGAGGGCATCCGGCTTGGTTGAAGTTTCCCTCTGAAGATTTTGTCTGCGATCTTAATTGCATCTTTGCCTGAGATACGAACAATCCCTATCCCCCCCTCACCCAGAGGCGTAGAGATGGCAGTGATGGTATCATCGAGTCCGAAGGATCCCGCTTCGCGGGATTGGTAGATATTTTCTCCTCTATTCTTTGTCACATAATAAATATAATCATTTTGATATGGAATGTAAACAGGAGGGGAAAGTTGTTCTAACTGACTTCAGTCAGGTTTCACGCCCATATGGGCTGGGAACTTTGTTCGTCACGGACGATAGCGTCCATTAGAATGTTTTATGGTAACGGACAAGGTGTCCTTCGGTATGAAACCTCAGGATAAATCCGTTACCGCGAAAGAAACTCCTACGTTTACCAGTTCTTCATAATCTCTCCGAAGCATTCCAATCCGCTCCCCAGGACGGCGCTATAGCCGTGTCCGGGACGGGTCCAGGCGCCGGAAAGATAGAGGTTCTTAATAGGTGTGGTGTGAGGGAGGCGGGTCGCACCGCAGTTGTCTAAGGTCTGATCCCAACCGTATATGGCACCACGGTAATTGCCGGTGTAACGAACATTGGTCAACGGCGTGCCGATTTCTTTTATCTCTATCGCTTTTGATAGACCGGGGAGAAGCGATTTTTCTGCCCTTTTGATCAGAATATCCGCCATCCGCTCCTTCTCTTTCTTATACTCTGCCTTATTCCCCTTGAAATAGTCCGCCTCGTATTTCTTCCAGGGATCATAACCCTGAAGGACCATTATGTTGACGGTATTCTTCTTTTCGGGGGAATAACCCTTATAAACGTTATCATACACCGCAATCCCAAAGCCACAATTCTCCACATCCGCGGAAAGAAGAGCTTTATATTCAATCTCAGGATCATACCCGGTCCCGTAGAAGATTTCAGAATCGGTAATTCCAAGTTCTTTGATTAAGTCTTTTTTCAGTCCCAAAAATATCTGGAAACAAGAGAGGCTGACGCTGAATTTATCCATCCTCGCCAGATACTCTTTTAAGTATTCCTCCTCTTTCATCATGGTGTGGAAAGTATCATAGGCATTAGCATTTGAGACCACTACTTTTCCAGCATACTCTTTGCCATCCGCAGTTCTTACACCGTAAGCAGAATGATCCTTCACCAATATCTCTTCCGCCTTAGTGTTAAGCATCACCTTGCCGCCGTGTTCCTGGATGAAGCTGACGAAAGCATCGCTTATCTTCTGAGATCTTCCTTTGGGATAATAGCCTCCTTCTTGAAGATAGCCTATGGTGGGCAGGGCGTAATATATGCTGGCGAGCTTGGATGGCGGAAGCCCATAATATCCCCATAGTGCGGAGACGAGGGCTTTTAACTTGGGATTTTTGATGCGTGCATCCACCATCTGACCCCAGGTCTGCATGGAGCTTTTGAACAGGTAAGGGAAATCCATAGGGAATTTGCTCATATCCACCTGTCCGTGGGCGCTGGAGAATTTTTCAATATCCTGGGCTACTCCTTTCATATCCTCAAAGATCTTCTCTATCCCTTCTTTCTCATCTGGAAAATAGCCAATCAGGGTATCGATGTAACCCTGGAGGTTCTTTTGAGGCACGCGAATATCATAGTCCGGATAGATTGCCCGATAAAGATTGGGATGTGGAACAAACTCCACATCTTTAATTTCCGGGAAGCCTGGTATTAAATTATGTATTCCCTCTCTTTCCCCCACCGTGGTGGAGTGTAGGGAGACGTCGAAGACAAACCCACCGGGACGTTTGAAAGTGGTGGCATATCCCCCTGGTTTGTCATGTTGTTCCAGAACCAAAGGCTTGAACCCCTGCCGTGCGAAAGCAGAGGCACAGCTCAGTCCTCCCAGACCTGCGCCAATGATGACCGCATCGAATTGATTTTCGGGAGTTTCGGCGTTCGTGCCTTTGGGAAACACGCTCCAATCGAGCGCTACCACGGAGACCCCAGCCAAAAGAGACATTATGAAATCTCTCCTTTCCATGCTATTATTGGACACAATTCCTCCTCTTTATTGAAATAGGTTTATTTTTATCCCAAATTATGCATTAGGATCTCAAAGATAACCGTAACTCATTACTTTTTTGATAGTTTTCAGAAAATGCCTTGTATCGTAAAAATTCATTTTCTAATGCAACGCAATTAGAACTTAATGATGCAACTGATTGAGTATCATTGAGTTGCGGAATTGCACTATATATAATCCTCTTTCAAATGCATAATCTGGGTTTATGCAATGACCTCACTCCCGCCTCTGGCGAGATTTTCAACCTAACCCTCCTACGGATTTCACTTCGTTCAATCTCCTACAAGGAGAAGAAACTCCATCTCCCGTTGCTGAAGAACACCAACGGGAAGCAAGGCACCGGCACTCTCCAAAGAAGTGTAGAAAACGTTTGCCGATCTCAAACTCTGTATTGAACAAGCGCGCAAAAGCTTTCTGGGTGTGGCGCTACAGATTGGAATTGGCTTTGTTGAAAAAGATGTCGTCTCCTGGTGACGATTCGCCCATAAACGATTCACAACATGTTTAGGCTGACAGTGATGCCTCAACTCTTCGAGAGTTATATTGGCTTTACTTGTTTCCACGCCACTGTTACCTCATTTCTTTAACCTTTTCGTACCGTATGCCATAAATTATAAAAAGGCCGGGCACTATACATTGGACTAACACATTAAGAAATGTGCTTGGGCTTACAAAAATCAAAACGAATGAAAAAATCATAGAACTGACTATCATCAATACGATAAATGTCTTGGGTACTTTGCCAGTATAACTAATTATATATCTTGGAATTGTAGATAGTAGAAGAGTAACCTGAAACATTATTGTGATGAAGAATAATGGGTCTTTAGGAGATGTAATTATGAGTAACTTAATTTCATTGCGTAACTTCAGCAATCTTTCTCTGTATGATTCAATTTTATTTATGCCATTTACCCAATCCTTGATCTTAAACTTTTTCACGAGATAAGGCTCTGCATGTGCGTAATTCTTGGGTTCAAACATATATGAATATTTAGCTTCCAGCTTGGTGGTTAACTCTGATACATCTCCGATTATCTGGTAAAATTCTGAAATGATGTTGGCCACCTTATTCGCATTCTTCAGGTGAGAAATTTCATCAATGTCCTTCTCAATTTGCTGTTTTACTGAATCTATTCTATCCTTTACTTTTTCCTTAATAATGCTTTCTCCCAGTTCATTAACTAAGTTAGTAATATCATTCAATAGTATTTCGTTTACTTCATTCACATAAGAGAATGGAAATGTATGTTCGTCATAGGCTCCTTCTTTTATTAGAAAATCCCTTAGCTTTTTAAGCTCTTCGCTTTTATCAATGAAATGTTGCATTGCTTGATAATACTTCTCATCCCAGTATCGATATGTAGTGGAATCTGCTTCGTTTCGCAATAATTTGAATTCGTATTTGCTTCTTGATAAATACTCATCCACATCTTTTATAACGATTTCTTCCGCGTTTGATTCAGAATATCCAAGAAGAAATACATTTGAAACGAGCAAAGCAATAAAAGACATAAAGGAAAGAAGAACAAACGAAAATAATTTGTGCCTCATTTTGACCTCCTCAAATGAAATTACGCTAAACGCTGTGATTGCCTGCCGGCATGAGCTCTCGTTTCGTCACGGACGTCCTCGCCCGTTACTCAACGAAAGGACTATCCCTCTTTTTTTCCTTAACATAGCGTTGCGCCTCCGTGTGCGAAGTAGACACTCTTACCTCAAAGTTGGTTCTACGATTTTGCCCATGAAAAGGATGGTTTGAGATTTGTTTTCCCGGATCGCAAATATAAATGGGCGATCAACTCGCATCCAAAAACCAAATGAATAGAGATAAGAGCACGCGACTCCTGACCAACTACTGGTGAAAATCATTCTATTCATATTATATATTCTAATCATCTGTGCAACCCTGTCAAGCATTTTTTAGGGCACTTTCCCGATTGGTAATGTTTGATTTGGTGAATTGGCTTTTGGAGTGTAACGAGGTAGCTGTTCAACAAGAGCGCCCCCAACCGGATTCTCTTTTCCCTGCTGTCGATATGCAAGGATCATTTCACGTAAGGCATCTTTGAGCAAGTCCCGACGCTCTTCCAACGTTTTTCCTTCCGTGATCACTTCAGACCATTCCACCAATTGCCCCATAATAGCCAAACTTAATTTTGGTGTATTTTGCGGTATAGTTTTTCAAGATATAATTTTACCTCCATTTCCTCTTTTGAAATATATTTTACAAAATTCTCCTTAAAAAAGCAAGAGTTATCAGATCTCTGTGCTTAGTCCGAACCAAATGTGAGATTCTCTGTTCTGAAAGCTAATCTTAGTGGTAAATTAAGAAAACACCTGCGTATGTTGAACCCTGCTTTTTTATGTTATTCCTCCTAAAAACTGCTTGACAGGATGTAGTTTTTGTGGTAAATTAACAATAAGGTAACTAAATTTCAAAAAAACTCGAAAGCCTTTTTTATTGAACAATTGATAAGGTAAATCATCCATAAGTTTCAAAAAGGAGAAGGTCATGTTAAAAAAAGTAACATTTGTTCTAATTCTGGGGGTTTTATTCTTCTCCTCAGCCCAGGCTGAGGGTTTCCTCGCACCATCAGAGGCAAAAGAGGTGGCGCAGAAATTAATCCAAAGAAACGTCGATTATTATTCGACTCATCCAGAGGGGGTCGGAAATATTCCCGAATGGAGGTGGGCAAAATCGGGAGACCCAATTCTGATTCATACTTATCCCGATTTAAAACCATCTTATTATGTGGTGCCGGTTATTAATACGGATAACCAAATTATCTCTCTGATTGGAGTAGGTGCGATAAGCCAAGAATGGCAATGGTTCAGCCGCGTCCAGTTAGAGAAATTTCCAAAAGTAAGTGAACCCCAAGCTCTTCAAATCTGCCACCAGAAAATGCAAGATGCCAAACTTCCAGAACTGAAAATTGTAGAGATGCCTGACAAGAAGCTCTACTGGCTGTGTTCGGTCAATGCTCCCGATTTGAAGGATATCTTCGTCAACCTTGATAATGCTTTAGAGGTGCATACTAATTTAGACCCGGATATCTCTGATTTGACCAGCAGGCGTGAACCTATTCCAATTCGCCCTCATCGTACCGAAAAGGTTGGAGAAAGTCTCGAAAAGAAGAATTTCTTCTATCCCGAATCCTATAATATCGTGGTCCCCTTTTATTATCAGACCACCTCCTGGTATTGTGGTGAAGCCGCTCTGGAGATGATGTTCGATTACTGGGGATCTAACATAAGCCAGGACGACATCGGTGACGTGGCTAATGAGGATCCATCCTACGGCACCTATTCAGATGATCTGAGAAGAGCCTCTCATTTCAGCTACGTCAGCACCGCCATTCAAAATCCTTCGCTTCAAGGGTATAACCAGAGAGACTTAGGTTATTCCAGCAACGAGGTTTTCTGGTCTTATGATCCCGACTATCCAGATCGCTATGATGATTTGAAAGAGCTAATCTCCCGCGATTACCCGGTCCTGGTGTTAACCTGGTATAGTGGAAGTCATATGTCTGGACATTTTCGGGTGGTAAAAGGATATAATAATGCCGTTAGTCAATTGATCGTCCATGATCCTTGGTATTCTGCCCCTTGGCAGGGTCCGGATGTTCACTTCAACCAGACCTACTTTGTGGATGACCTATGGGAATATTCGGGTCGTTGGGGACTTTTCTCCGCTCCCTGGCTAACGGAGATTACGGTTGATCCTATAGTAGCTGTAGATCAACTCATCACGGCAAATGTAGAATTCACTTATACCGCATTCCATCCCTTTGAGAATCAGTTTTTAGCTGACAGCGTATCCGCCACAATTTTCCTTCCTGCGGGTTACCAGCTTATATCACCACCATCTACTACCATAGAGTATGATGATCAATCTTCAGGCTTTGTCGGTAATCCAAGCTGGCAGATCAAAGCCCCCTCCGATAGTTCGGGTCCGGACACCATTAGAGTGGAAGTGAAAGGGAAGATCAGTGGTTCAAGTTATTCCTATTCAGATTATGAAGACTGGATTGGAGGGGAGGCAGATGTGGAAGTGCGAACCCTACCTTATATATGTGGGGATGCTAACCGGGATAGATTAGTGAACAGCGCAGACGTGGCATATTTGATTAATTATCTTTTTGTAGGAGGACCTGCCCCTGTTCCTCCAAAAGCAGGAGATGCTAACCATGATTCCTTTATCAACAGTGCAGATGTAGCCTATCTAATCAATTATCTCTTTGTAGGAGGACCTTCCCCATCTATTTGAAAAACCTTTATTATTCTATTTTATTTCTCAGGTAATAGAGAACCCCTCATTTTCCATCTATTTTACCGCAGAGCTCTAAGCAGGTCAAGGTTTTATTCATCGCCTCCAGGAGCCTTGACCCTGTTGACCCACGCAGAAAAAAGCTAACACCTAACCCAAGTTGAGTAGTGGAATTCTTATCATTGGCTCAAATGCTTTCCAATTTTTTATAGGACTTCACCACTAATCTGGTAACCGAACCCTCTAAAGAAAGATTTATCTTCTTGGAAGCCTGATCAAAATTGGAGGTTTGGTAGACATTATCATATTTCAGAATGGAAATTTCTGAAAAACTGGTGGAGGTCAATTTGGCGTGGTTTTCTATTTTAAGACCCATGTTTTCCGGTATCAAAAGGTGAATTTGGGAAGCGTCAGAATCTATTCTGCCATTTACTTGGTCAACCAAATCGCCCCATTTGATATCTAAGTTGGAGGCTTTGAGATCCAAGTTCAAGTTCGCAAGTTTTAAATCGGAAAGATCCAACTTCCCTTCTGTAGCTCTGGCATAGATCCTTAGATCAAGAGGTATTCTATTAGTCAACGTAATAGTCCAATCTTTTTCACGCCATCCTCTCCAAAACCATCCCCTCCATTCTCTCTCTTCATCTTTTATCTCTATGGTGGCTGAGCTATCCCAACCTGAATATTCATAGGTGGTGGCGGGTTTTCTTTTCCAATAATCCAGCTTTGCAGAGACTAATTCTTCGGTGCCGGATGAGATTTCCAAATTCCCAGCCCTAACTTCGACTATGGCGGTGACCTTTGCCAGAGAGGTATCTAAATCCTTACTCCATTGATATCGTGCAGGAGCATGATAAACCTTGCCCAACTCCGCTTTCTGGAAATAAGCGGGTCCCAAGATTGCCACCATGAATAAAAGTGGTGATAAAATGGTCAAGAAGGATAAACGGGTTTTTCCGAAGATTTTTTCGATACCAATGGCGATTAAGATGACCGGCCAGAAGGAAAGAATCCTAAGCCACACCACCCAGGGAACATAGCCCAGATTATTCAAAAGAAAGACAACCCCAATGGATATAAGTATTACCCCATTTCTGATTCTTCCGATCTTCATGCTTTACTCTCCTTTCCGCAGGATCCAGCTTTGGATAAAATCGAAATTAAGACGAGATGGGTTTTGTTTGAGCCTTAACTAAAATAACGATTCCCAAAACTATCAAAATCAGGGGCCAGAGATAGCGAAAACGAAACCAGGGGATTAAATTATCCAATAGGAAAACCAAACCTAACACGATCAACGCCAATCCGGGCAGAAGTCGGTTAAGCTGAGACCTTTCGATAACCACCACTTCCGCCTCTATCCCGGGATTGCGGGGGATTATTATCCAGGCGATGATATAGGCGAGCAAGCCGATACCATTGGCAAAGACCAAAAGAACCGCCACCAGCCGCATGATGGTGGGATCGACATTAAGATACTCCCCTAATCCTCCACATACACCCCCAATCATCGAATTGGTTCGGGAACGATAAAGTTTTTTCTCCATATTCATCTCCTCTTTTATGGTCTATTGGAGTATACGGTGAAAACGATACTGAGGATTCAGATAAATGCAAAGGACAAATTAATAAAGATTGCTTAGGCTCGAAGCTCAGGTGTCCTGCACATAGGTTATCTACACCCATAGGGGCGGGAATTCATCCCGCCCATAGCAACGCACACCTGATAAATGAATAGTGTCAGGAGCACGGGGCTCCTGACCTACTGACTCAATGCGATTGTCCGGCAAGATTGTCAAACCACACGACTTCGGATATAGACCTGATCTCGTCCAGGTCGTTATTGTTGTCCTGCTTATATATTGCGATAACAATGTCCCAGATTTCAATTGTCATGCGACGGAATCGGTCCAGTTCCTGGACTGTCAATTGGTCAATTGTTTGGTAGTTCTGTTCGTATTTGTTCTTACCGAAATGCCGCACGGCTCCGTAGTACGACAGGAAGTCTCGAAACGCACTGTTCAGGCGCCGCTGAGTTGTCCGGTCAACATGACTGTTAGCAAGCAAGCTTCCAAGTAGGACGCTAGGCTCTTCCATTTTGTCCTTATTAGGAGATGGCGAGTTTTGCCCAAGCAACTGGGACAGAGA
>Ga0315289_10013748_pt1 | contig 11315 bp, 10 predicted proteins | sample YL17G11_40_MG_FD_203452 | JGI IMG/M metagenome (GOLD analysis project Ga0315289, IMG submission 203452) | Sediment microbial communities from Yellowstone Lake, YNP, Wyoming, USA - YL17G11_40 | ecosystem: Environmental > Aquatic > Freshwater > Lake > Sediment | place: USA: Wyoming | collected... | reverse complement strand
CGAGATGGCCAACCTGATGAAGCGCCTGCGAGAGAAGACATGAGCGGTGCGCAAAGGGTGCGAGAGACCGCCGTCCGCATGCTCTTCCAGTGGGAGATGAGCAAGGAGCCGCCCGAGACGGTGAAGCACCTGTATTGGCGCAGCGCCGCTCCGGCGCCCGGCGTTCGCCAGGCGGCCGAGGCGCTGTTTGACGGCGTCCTGGCGCGGATCGAAGAAATCGACCCGTTGATCCGCCGCCATGCCGAGCACTGGCGGCTGGAGCGCATGTCCACGGTCGATCGCAACATTCTCCGCCTGGCCATCTACGAGTTCCTGGCCCGGGACGTCTCCGCGAAGGTAGTGATCCACCAGGCGGTCGAGATCGCCCACCGCTATTCGTCGGCCGACGCCGGCGCGTTCATCAACGGCGTCCTCGACGCCGTGCGCAAAGCCATCCACCCTGCCAAAGAGCACACCGGGTAAGCGCTAACGGCCATGCGCCGGATCGAGGCTCGTCAGCGTCAGCAGCGAGCGCGGCGCGGCCTGAATGACCACCGAGCCGTTGGCCACCTTGGCCGCCGGCAACTCCTGAAAATTCTGGGACTCGCTGGTACGGATGGCGCGCAGGCTGCGGACTTCCGCCGGGATGCCGCGGATGGTGATGGAGCGGGCGGCGCCCAGGTTGGCGATGTGCAGGGTGTAGGAGCGCCGCGCGGCCCGCCCGCCGGCGTAGGCGGTGAACAGCACCTTGGGGTTGTCCGAGGCCGCCCAAAGGACGTCCGCCCCGGGCGGCGTAAGGTCCGTGAAGTGCTTTACAAACCAGAAGCGCGCGGTCGGCGACAGTTCCTCGCTGCCGTCGGCATTCTTTTTCACCCGGACCGTGCCGTAATCGGAAGTGAACTCCCACTGCATGGTGCCCTGGGGGCGGGCGTGCATCACGATCTCCTGGTACATCTGCACCTCGCGCAGGCCGTAGTGGAAGGAGTCGTACATGCCGCCACGGTGGGCGCCGGCATCCACGCCCAACTCGGTCACCAGCAAGGGCAGCCGCAGCCACTCGGCCAGGTCGCCCCAGGCCGCGTAGTGCTCGGGGGTTGCGCCGCCCCAGGAGTGGAACCCCACCGCCCCGACGTACTGCATGGCCTCCGGATCCTGGGCGGCCGGCAGCGCGTATTCATGGGTGCCGCGCGGCCCGGTGGCGTCGGCCAGCAGCATCCTGGTCTTCAGGCCCAGCTTACGAAACCTCGCGCCCAGGAACTTGATCATCTCCCGATGCTCTTCCGGGGTCAGCAGCACATCGACGCCGATGTTGGCTTCGTTGAACGAGAACAGGTCCGGCTCGACCCCGTACTGCTTCTTGGCATACACCAGGTAAGAGCCGATCGATTCGGCCAATTCTCCCCACTTCTCGAGCTGTACTTTGCGCGGACGGCCGCGCCAGGGCTGCTGGCCGGCGTCCGCGTACAGCCATTCCGGCAATCGCCAGATCGAAGTCACGTACGGAACGCCTTTGTCCTGAAGTTGCCGGGCCAGCAGGAACTCGTGACGTAGCCGGGAGTCGGGTTTGTCATGGGCGGCCAGCGCTTCCCAATCCGTAATTTCCGGCGATTCGTTGTCGTTATCCGGTTCCCACTCGCGCAAACTCATCTCGGTGCGCGCCCAGGCGACGCGCAGGTTCTTGAGCGTGTACTGGGTGACCGGCGATTCGATGTTGAAGCAGTAGTTGCCGCCGAAACCGTCGAGCGTGTAGCGGCGGCGCGCGGCGTCGAGTGTGAGCTGCGCGGCCGAAATGTCGGGCTTCCCCTCGACCGAAAAGGCGATGACTTCGTTGACCGAAGCGCCCTCGGCCAGCGGGCCGCTGTGCAACTGGATGAACGCCGAGTAGGTCCGCCCGGTGCGGTCCCACTTGTCCTGCAGCACGATGGAATGCGCCCGTTCCAGCTCCGCGACCAGCTTCACATTGCCCTGCGCATCCTGGATGATCAGCCCGGCCGCTTCGGCTTTGAAGAAGTCCTTTTCGGGGGGCTTGTAGGAGGGCAGTTCGGTGGCTGTTCCGTCCGCGGCCTGGGCGCGGCCTGCGACGAAGACCGAACGCGGCAGGTCGATACGCAGGTACACGCCTTCTAGCTCCAAGGGGTTAAGGGCGGTGAGCCGCACTTCGACTTGCGTCTTTCCGGCCGTCTGTCGGGCCGTCTGCTCGAAACGGGCGCAGCGGCCCGGCTCGACCTCGAAGGCGCCTTCCCAGGTGGTGGCGTCCGGGCCGCGATTCACGCGCACGCGCTCCATCTGCGCCTGCCCCGCCATCCGCTTCCAGCCGGCCAGCGGCGCAATCACGCCGGCGCGGAGCGCAAGCTCGTCACCGCCCCCATAGATCAGCGCGGTCAGCCGGCCGTAACTGTCAAAGGCCGCCGTTTCCCCCGCCACGCCGCACACCGCAAGCAATGAACACGCAACAAGCGCAATCAGCATGTATCGCATGAAAAACTCCTGCCTTGGTGAACCGCGGAAAAACCAACAGAGCCGCGATCCCGCCCTGCGGGAGAGCGGTGCCGGCTCTGCCGCGAAGGGGGGAATCATGCCAAAAACAGGTACGTTCCGCAAGGCAGGTTCGGCCCGCGGCAGTGGGGCAGTCTCCGAGAAGCCAACTACGCGGCCAATAGCCACGCGTCACCCACACCGGCGCTTCCTTTTCAGGTCGCTGTCGTTACAGTCAATGCGGTCGGCGCCCCAGGCCGCCGCCTGTGGTTTCCTCTTAGACTGCCCGGGACCGGTCTTGTGCGGGTCAGCACAAACCGCGGATAGACCGACCGAGGTGGCCTGTTGCGAGTAGAATGGAGCAGGATGCACTTCGAGATCCTCGGCGAGATCACCCACATTGAGGTCATCGCTGCGGGACCTGGCATCCGGAGACTCAAGTTCTTGCGAAAACGCTACGGTGGCCGGCATTGGCGCAAGCTGAAGGGTATTGCGATGGTTCGCCTGGCCGGGGGCTCGATTCAGGGCGCTGAAGTCCACTGGTACGAAGCGCATGGCGTTGGGCGGAGGGGCTGGAAGATTAAACGGTTTTTGGACTGACAACCATGAAAGATGGGAAGCCACGATCGAGGTTTTTGCTGTGTATCCGGAACGAGGGCTCTGACGATCTGGAACCGCGAAAGGTCTATCAGGTTGTGCCAGACCGGGCGGCTTTGAGGGAAGGCTATGTGCGAGTGATCGACGAATCGGGGGAGGACTATCTGTATCCGGCTGAATACTTCGTGCCCGTGCGATTGCCGGTGGCCATAGCGCAAGAATTGGTGTCGCCGTCTAACGAGGCCTTGCAGCCGGCGGCGCAAAGGGCGCGCCGCGGGTGAGCGGCATCGTTACCAGGCCTCCCGTTGAAGCGCCGGATGACCAATGGAACCGATATATGAAGGCCACTAGGATTCGGGCTGTCGAGATGGTCCGGCGGATTCGCGACCGTCACGCACGAATCTTGAAGGGTAAAACGACTAGCGAGATTATCGCCTTCTACCGGGCCGCAGGCGAGGCCGCCATGGAGGACGCGCGGAACCGCTCCATCACCCGCCGCCGGGAAGCTGGCTGACCCGCGATTGGAGCCGGCCTCCTGAAACCCCGGCCCGAGCAATGCTTGTAGGTGAATGTCATCTGGCGAGGCTGGAAGCGTATGGCACTCGAAGCGACTCTTGCCGATATTGTTGCGCGATTGCGCCAGGGGAAATTTCCGAACGAGCAGGCGATCTCTCAAGGCATCGTTCTTCGTCTGCTTCAGGAGTCGGAGTTGGGCTGGGATACGTGGGACACCACCGTTGTCTGGCCTGAATACCAGACCGGTCAGGGGCGGGCTGATTTTGCCCTGTGCCACCCGCCTTGCAAACCAGCCATCTTCATTGAAGTGAAAAAACCAGGCAAGGCTGAAGACGCAGTTCGTCAGGCATTGCAGTATGCTTTCGACACCGGCGTCCCGTTCGTCGTTTTGACCGATGGCGGGACTTGGAGCTTTTATCTGCCGGCGGAACAGGGCAGCTACGAAGACCGGCGCGTCTACAAGCTCGACCTCTTCGAGCGCACGCCGGCCGAGGCCGCAGAGACGCTTGCCCGCTATCTCGCCCGTGCGCGGGTAGAGTCAGGGGAAGCACTGGAGACGGCGCGCACAGAGTACCGCAGCCTCAATCGCCGCTCGCAAGCCCGCGCGGCCATCCCGGAAGCGTGGCGCGAATTGGTCGAGAAGGGGAATGAAGACCTTGTCGAACTTCTCGCCAGTGCCGTTGAACTGAAAGCTGGCGTTCGCCCGGACAATGACGCCGTGGCGGAATTCCTCACCGCACTGGGCAAACCCGTGATCGTTCAAGCCGCACGCAGCGGCGTCTCCGAACCAACGAGCCTGGCGGCTCCGTGGCAGGCGCCGCCACGCCCTACTGGCGAGACTTCCCGCAGCGGCACGCTGGTTCTGCGAGGCAGGGCGCACCCCTACAACAATGCCAAGGAGGCGATGGTAATCGTTCTACGCGAACTGGCCAAGGACAACCCCTCCTTCCTGGAACGCTGCTCCCAGCACCCCGACGCGCAAGGCCGCAAACGTCGCTACATCGCCCGAACGCCGGAAGAGCTCTACCCGGACCGCGAGGATCTCCGCGAGATGCGTGAGTCATTGCCGGGTGGATGGCTGGTCGCAACCAACCTCAACAACGTGCTGAAGAAAACCATCATCCGTGTCGCTGCCGAAACTGCCGGGCTGTCTTTCGGCAAGGATGTGATTGCGGAGTTCTGATCCTACCGAATCGCCCACGCTGGAACAAGGAGCGAAACAAGCTGTTTGTTGGGGGAGAGGAGTTTGAGCCATGAGAATCGCCCCGCTGGCGGACGTGAAAGCCCGCCTGAGCGCCTATTTGCAGCAATACCAAACGGAAGGCCCGGTGGTGATCACCAGGAATGGAAAGACTGCGGCGATCTTGCTTGCCCCGGCGAACGATGAGGACTTGGAGAGCCTGCTGCTTGCCCGGTCCCCACGCTTTCAAGCTCTGCTGGCCAAATCGCGGGAGAGCATCCAGGCAGGCAAAGGACTTTCCTCAAGGGACTTCTGGAAAGCTGCGGCCCACCGCCATCGGAGAAAGGCAGATCCCAAACAGGTGTCTGAGATTCTCCATCCCGGAGGGCCTAAACCAAGAGTTCCAGCCGCCGCCCGCTCCAGGCGCCGGCGCGGCTGAGCTTCATGGCGTCAGCCGGACGCCGTTGCGGGTTACCGTGACTGTGCTACGCTTGGCCTGTGGCAGAATATCGATTCACGGAATACTTCCAGAACGAGGTTCTCCGGAAGCGTCCCTACCTGAAGAAAGAGTGGTGCATCCGAGTGGTCAAGCGGCCCATTCGTTCCGAGCCGCAGGAGAACAATCGGTACCGTTTCTGGGCGGAAATACCGGAGTTGGAGGGACGCTACTTGAGGGTAGTTACGCTGGAGGACAAGGTTACGATCCACAACGCATTCCCTGATCGGCGGTTCAAACCATGAAGCTGAATTATTATCCTGAGACCGATTCGCTGTACATCGACCTGTCGGAACAGGCCAGCGTCGAAAGCCGGGAGATTTCCGAGGGCGTAGTTCTCGATTACGACGCGCGGGGCAACCTGGTCGGACTCGATATCGATAACGCAAGTGCCAAGGTGGAAATTCACAAGCTTATCGTCAGCAAGCTTCCGGCTTCGGTGGAGACCATCGCTGGGTAACCAGGCACTACAGCGGCCTGCTAGCCAGCCGGCGGGTGGCCCGCCCTCCTGGCACTTGCAACTCGGCCAACCCTTCTGGAGTCTCGGAGTCAACGCGGCGCCCGCAAGTTACGCTCCTACAGGGCATCAGCGTCCCGCTGAAAGAAAAGGCCGTGTGCCGGAAAACGACGTCCGAACTTTATTTGGTTTGTTTTCAAGCGCGAGCGAGGCGGAAGGGTCCAAAAACTTGACACGCTATGCTAAAATGAAATTATGTGGGGAGTGCGATAATTTCACGGTTTCTCGGCTCCCGCCATTACATATCCATTAAAGTAATGGCTACGGTGATGTAACTATAACAAAATAAACGAAGTAGAAATGGACGCAGCCGTCCTATAAACCAGTAAAACAGCCTGTTACACAACCGCAAACAGGCGCATCGAGTTGGAACGGCACAAGCGCACGGCGTGGTTTACAATGCACCCACGGAAGGAGACTGAACGATGGAATCAGACCGCAGAACGTTTCTCAAAGGGGCCGCCGCGGTGAGTGCGGCGCCGCTGTTTGTTCCCCAAAGCGTGTGGGGCGCCAACGACACGCCTAGCTACGCGCTGATCGCGGCCGGCGGGCGCGGCCACTACCTGAACCGCAATTTCCAGAAGCTCGGCGCCCGGTGTGTGGCCATAGCGGAAGTGTATGAGCAGCACATGCAGGAAGCTCTCAAGGACTCTCCCGCCGCCAAACCGTACGAAGACTACCGCCGGTTGCTGGAGCAGGAGAAAGGCATTGATTTCGTTGTGCTGGCCGGGCCCGACCACCACCATTGCCCGATGCTGCTCGAGGCGCTGGCGGCCGGCAAGGATGCCTATGCCGAGAAGCCGCTGTCGAAGACCCTGGAAGAGAGCGCGCGGATGGCGGCCGCCGTGCAAAAGAGCGGAAAGATCGTGCAGATCGGCATGCAGCGCCGTTCGGCCCCGTCGATCATTCAGGCCAAAGAACTGGTCGATACCGGCGTCCTGGGCCGCATAACCATGGTCAAGCCCCAGTGGCACTGGAACGTCGCCAGACCGCTCAACAATTCGCCGCTGCCGGGCAAGCTCAACTGGAAGCTGTTCCTGGGCAGCGCGCCCCAGCGCGAGCTGGTCCCCATGCGCTTCCGCTACTGGCGCTATTTCTGGGACTATGCCGGCGGCAACATGACCGACCAGGGCACTCACCTCATGGATGTGGTGCAGTGGTTCACTAATTCGGGACCGCCGAAGTCCGCCCTCTGCTACGGCTTCGTGGCCAAGGACGAAGGGGCCGAGCACCCCGAGGTTTTCTCCGCGGTCTTCGAGTTCGAGGGCTTCATGGCCACCTGGACGCTGGACTACTGCAACTCGTTCCAGAACGGCTGGTCCATCACCTTCATGGGGGACAAGGGGACGATGATCCTGGACGAAAGCGGGTACCGGGTTTGGGATGAGCCCTGGAAAGCCAACAAGCCGCCCATTCACGAGCAGAAAGCGCCCGTGCCGATCGAAAGCCACATTGAGAACTTCCTCGATTGCATCAAATCCCGGCGGCAGCCGAACTGCCCCGTGGAAGTTGGGCAACGCGCGGTCGCCGGCCCGCACCTGGCGAACATCGCTCTTCAGAAAGGCACGCAGGCACACCTCGATGCGGACATGGTGAAGGTGCGGCTCGGATAGGGGGCCGATTCACCACGGTGAATTCCGGCTACCGGGGTTTCAGGAACGGGGAGCCGGTCATGGTGAGGCAGGTGCGGGAAATGCGGTCGTGCCATGCCAGGGCCTCTTCGTCGAAGGCGGCCCACAGGAAACCGAAGCCCAAGGCCGCGCTGCTGGGCACAACGGCCAGAACGCGGAGCAGCCGTTGCCCGGGCCGCGCCGGTCTTCCCTCAAAATCGACCAACCGCAGCCCCAGCCAGCGCATCCCGGGCGTGGCGGCCGCATAGAACAGGAAGAGGAACAGGTAGACGCCGGCCAAAAGCGCCATCGCGGCGCAGAAGGCCAGGACACCGGCGCGCTGCAGCGCAAAGCGGCCGCCGAGCGCCGTGTAGATCCCCGCGAAAAGGGCGCACCCAACCGCCACCAGGGCGGCATCGAACACCGCCGACATCACCCGTGCCGCCAGCGGCGCCACCGGGAAGTTCACGGCCTTTTCGATCAGTGCAAGGGGCGAGGAAGGAGGCGGCTCGGGAAATGCCAGCGACGCTTGGGTTGCGGGTGAAGCTGATACGATAGAACCCGGCGGACGAGTAAGGTTCAAGGTCCGACGAGCAGGGTCCAAGGTCCCAGGTCCAAGGTCCAAGGTCGGCCGCACGTCGGGAGGTGGACCTTGGGCCTGGGACCTTGGACCTTGGACCGCCGCCTTCCGCGCCTTGCGGATATCCTCGAACGGAATGACCTTCCGGGTGGCACAGGCAGGAATGCCTGTGCCACTGCGGGCGGTTGCGGGAGCAGGCGCGAAGCTCAGCGCTTCGCTTGGGTCGAAGGCCAGCGGCAGCGTGGCCTGCGCCTGGCGGCGTTGGCGGAAGCGCTCCACCCGCACGGACACCTCTTGCCGCCATGGCGCGCTCTCCGGCGGGGCGCCGGCGGGCCCGCACGCCGGCGGGGCGGGAGAGACCTCGGCCGGCACGGTGGCTGCCACGATGGGCGGGGGCGGCGCCTCCGCATCAGGCCCGCACTCAGACCGCAAGTCGCCGCTCCCGGCTCCCTCCGCGGCGCCGGAGCGCGGCCCGGTCTCAAACTTGTACGCACACCGCTCGCAGCGGTATTCGTAATCGTCGTTAGGGTAACCGCAGCAAGGACAGTTGATCACTGTTGTGTCATTCCCCGCCGCATGCCTTGCGACCGTTTCCCGGCGGTGATACATTCCTTGGTTAAATCATGAGAGCTCTAGGGACACCAGGCGCGGCGCCTCCGCGCTCTCGCTTCTGGTGTAGCACAGCCGTTCTAGCCTGTCAGCTTGTTTTCGTTGGGATGGGCCGGAGTGTGCTTGCGCAGTCAATGCCGCCCCCCGATCCGGTTGCCCGGCAGGCTTCGTCCGCCGTTCCGGCCTGGCCGGCTGCCGCGGCGCAAAGCGTCCCCGGCCAACCTGCCCCAGCGCCTGATGAACTGTCCGGCGTGCCGGGCAGCGAGCGCGTGCGCATCGACGCCGACCGCCAGGAGAAGAACGCGCACATTTACCAGTTTCGAGGAAACGTCGAGATCCAGTTTCGCGACATGCGGCTGACCGCCGACGAAGTCGATTACGACGAATCGACCGGAGATGTGGACGCGCGCGGCCATGTCCGCTTTTCACGGCAGGTCAACCAGGAGAATATCGCCGCCGAAGACGCCCACTACAACTTGAATACCGAGTTGGGCCAGTTTTACCAGGTGCAGGGGACAATCGGCGCGCGGCCGAGCGGGAGGCAGCGGTGGACGCTGACCACCACCAATCCCTACTACTTTGAAGCACGGCGGGTGGACAAGGTGGGCCAGGACACCTACATGGTGTACGACGGCTTTGTGACCTCCTGCACGCCCTCGAACCCCATCTGGACGTTTGCCGGGCCGCGGGCCAAGATCAAGCCGGGCCAGAGCGCGACCATCTACAACAGTTGGGTGAAGGCCGAAAACAAGGTGCCCCTTTTCTTTTCGCCCTTCTTTTACCACTCCCTGAAGCGCATCCCGCGTAGCTCCGGCTTCCTGACGCCGCACATCGGCAATTCCTCGCGCAAGGGGCTGGTGTTGGGGGAAGGTTTCTTCTGGGCCATCAATCGGAGCGCGGACGCCACCGGGGGGCTGGAGTTTTACAGCAAACGCGGCTGGGGGCAGCGGGGCGAGTTCCGGGTCCGCCCCTCGGCCACCACCAGCTTCAGCGCCACCTACTTCGGCGTGATCGACCGCGGGCTGGCGCTGCCCGGCGGGCAGCGCTTCAACCAGGGAGGCCGGACGCTGATCGTGAACGGCTCCAGCGAGTTGCCGCGGGGCTTCCGCGCGGTGGCCAACGTCAACTACCTGAGTTCGTTCCGGTTTCGCGCGGCCTTCACCGAAAGCTTCAACGAAGCGGTCAATACCGAAGTCCACAGCAGCGCGTTCCTCAGCAACAACTTCCGCGGCTACAGCTTCAACGCCGAAATGTCGCGCGCTCAGGATTTTCAGAGCTTCGACCAGCGGGTGGCGGGCGAGCCGGTCGACATCCGCCGCATGCCGGGCATCGAATTCAACAGTCTGGAGCAGCCCTTCTGGTCCCGATTTCCGCTGTATTTCGCGCTCGATTCTTCGGCCGACGGGTTGACGCGCGACGAGCCGGGCCTATCGCGGCCCGGCACCGCGCCGCAGGCGGGCCTGGCCACCGGCTTTGTCTCCCGCTTCGATTTCTATCCGCGCGTCACGTTTCCGGCGCACTGGAAGGGCCTGCATCTGCTGGCCGACTACGGGATCCGCGCCACTCACTACAGTTCCCGCCTGCGGAGCGGCCGAGTGTCGGACGAGGCCCTGCAGCGGACCACACAGGAACTGTCGGTCGAGCTGCGGCCCCCTTCCCTGGAGCGCATCTTCGACTCGCCCGCGGGCTTCCTGGGCAAGAAAATCAAGCACGTCATCGAGCCCCGCGCGGGCTTCCGCCTGGTCAGCGGTGTCGGCAACTTCAACTTCCACGAGGTCATCCGGTTCGACGCGCGCGACCTGGTCACCAGCACGCGCGAACTGGAATACGGCGTGACCAACCGCCTCTTCAGTAAGCGCAGCGATGGCGTGGTGCGCGAGTTGCTGACTTGGGACCTGGTGGAGCGCTACTACTTCGACCCCACCTTCGGCGGCGCGCTCCTCCCCGGCCGGCGGAACGTGTTCCTTTCCACGGTGGACCAGACCGGGTACGCTTTTCTGGACGGGCAGCGGCGCTTTTCGCCCGTCACCTCCACCGTCCGCTTCCTTCCTGCCTGGAACTGGGGCGCCGAGGTCAGCACCGATTACGACCCGGTCCGGCGGCGGGTGGTAAACACCGGCGCCACCGTCAATCTGCATCGCGGCAAGTCCTTTGCCTCCCTGGGCGAATACTTCGTCCGCAGCACGCCGCAACTGCAGCTTGACTCGAACCAGATCCGCGGGCAACTGGGCTACGGTTTCACCAACCGCCGGGGCTTCAACGTGGCCGCCATCTGGGTCTACGACATCCGGCAGGATTTCATGCTGTATTCATCGGTGCAGGCCAACTACAACTTCGATTGCTGCGGGGTCAGCCTGGAGTTCCGTCGCTTCCAGTTCGGCGCCACGGTGCGCGACGAACGCCAGTTCCGCGTGGCCATTACCTTCGCCAACATCGGCACCTTCGGCAACCTGAAGAAGCAGGAGCGCATGTTCTAGCATTGCGGATTGCGGATTTCGGATTGCGGATTTCAACCCCGGCCGGCCGAAGCCAGACCCGCTTGCGCCGTGCATGTATAATGGGTCCCAGGCCATGGAAAGTGGAATCTACACCGAACTGTTTCGGCCCCACCCGGGATTGAGCGACCGGGTCAACCACAACATCATCCAGTCGGAGATCGAAGGCGGCGTGCACCTCGATTCGCTGGCCGAGGGCGCGGAACTGGAGGTTGAAACGGAAAGCCGCTGCTACCGCATTCTGAATCGCGGCAGAGGACG
>Ga0315289_10013747_pt1 | contig 11316 bp, 3 predicted proteins | sample YL17G11_40_MG_FD_203452 | JGI IMG/M metagenome (GOLD analysis project Ga0315289, IMG submission 203452) | Sediment microbial communities from Yellowstone Lake, YNP, Wyoming, USA - YL17G11_40 | ecosystem: Environmental > Aquatic > Freshwater > Lake > Sediment | place: USA: Wyoming | collected... | reverse complement strand
TCCGCTGCGCTCCGGCCTCCCTCCGTCCCGCCCCGCCAACCGCGGGAACAAAGCGCCGAACAACAACTCAAAAAGGGGACATTTTCTCGTGAGTTAAGAAGGGGACATTTTTAAAGAGTTTTGACACGTTTGATGAACTATCTTGATTTGCCGAGAGCCCAGTTATGCTCCCGGAGGGACTTGCCCCCGCGATAGCTTCACCCGGTAATGCGGGGCAAGCGCCCTGACTTTGCCAGTAAGATTTCGAGGGAACAGGTCGTCGGCTTTGACGCCCAAGATTTTGGCTACTATAAAAAGCTCCAAATCAGTAACACGCCGAGCTTGATTCTCCAAGCGCGTCACAGATTCTCGGCTGGTGTCCCACCCAAAGAGCTGCAATTTCCGAGCGAGGTCACTTTGCGTCCATCCCTTTTGCGCGCGGTATTTCCGCACTTGTGGACCAATCACGTTTAAGTGTGACGCGTAGTTTTCGATGCCTGCCACCGTAACGGGCACTCGATCAGAGTTGTGTCTGCTTTACTGCACATACGCCTCAAAAAAAATGCTTGCCAAATCACTCAATTTTTCCGAGTATGAAGGCGGTTTTCGGTTAGAGAGGCGTTTTCCGGAGCCGAATTCTGAAGTCACAGCACTTCAAAAAATCGGAAGGCAATCATGAAAACTTTGATTAAAACGTCGGGTGGGATCGGAATTGCAGTTCTTGGATTGGTTGTCGTTTGGGCTTCGCTTGGACAAACCGTTCCTCGGCCGGTGCTGACGATAGCGCCGACGGGGACTAACCAGTTTTTGATCACGATCACCAACGCGGAGAGCACCGTAAACTACGAGCTGTACCGAACACCCGTGCTTGGTGATCCGGTCAATTATCCGTTCACGTTGCACATCATCGGCGCGCAGGGCCAGAGCAATTTTACTGTCAACATGGGGAGTGAGCCGAGCGGCTTCGTGCGGGCCGCAATCGGATCAGATTGGGATGGCGACGGCATCGAGAATTATAGAGACGCCGACCCGTTCGACCCCAACGTTGGCGAGCTGCAAGTCATCATCTACAGCCCGGCGAACGGCTCCACCATCAACAATTGACACCACTCCACCATGAAGCCTTTTCGCTCCTTCCTCGGCGCGATGGTGTTCGTCGCGGCCACCGCCGTTTCCGCTTTCGCCCAACTCAATACCAACGCGGCTTTGGGCCGCTTCATCCGTGGCACGAGCGACTATCCGGACACACATTCGTTTGTCATCACCTTGGACGCGCAAAAAGGGATTTGGCTCTACGACACTGGTGACAATGCCGATCTGTTTGGCGGCGTGGTGCCGTGGTTTTCCCGCACGGCACGGGCGGCACAGACCAACTACCATTTGGACTACCAGTACACGCTGGATCAGAACGACGGGTATCACTACTACTTCGAGTTCGAGAATCCCATCGTGGCGTTCGGTGGCGGCGTCGGCGGCTCGCCCCTCAACACCAACGAGACCTATCGGTTCGGCGTACACTTTGGCGCGCAGTTCGAAGGCACTGGCCCTGGCGACGCCATTTACGCCTCACCGATCCGCATCTTGGTTTATCAGCGTAGCGGGTTCAACGGCGCCACGAACAACGTGGCTGCGGTGGCGACCAACTACATCAGCATCCCGCGCCGCACCGTGGCCGCCGACCAAGCTGCGTGGATCAATTTCGTGACCAACAACACCGGGCTGGTTCACATCGGCCACGGCCTGCGCACCGAAGTGCGGCTGGTGGACGGCCCCACGTTCTTGGATGCGTGGGGCGCTCTGGTGGACGGCTACAACCTGCAGAACGCCGTCTTCATCCTCTCCCACACCGCGCTGCCCGATTCGACCAACTACTATTACGTGGTGGAGGGGGCTGGGGTTTGGGTCACGGACAGCTCCACGAGCGAACCGCTTGTCTATAATGCGGATTTCAGCGATCAAGGCTGGTCCACGCTTTATGCTATTGGTTTCGACGTGCGGCCACCGGGCCGCGTCCGCTTCCTCGACCAGCCGCAGTTCATGGGCGAGCCACTGCCCCCGGACTATGTGGGCAAGAGCGCGGATGAATGGAACAACTACACGGCGGCGTTGACGAATCTGCCACCCGTCCCGAACACGAACACCTATACGGCGCTGGACAACAGCCCCGAACTCCGTCGTCACCCCATTCTCGACCAGTTCGTCAATGATCTGCGCAATGACCCGATTGCGCTGGCGAGCTACGTGGTCAACGAAATTGCGCTCACCGATCCGATGGGCATCACCGACGAAAGCATCGCCCCTTACGACTCGGTCAATCTGGGCGGGCTGAATCGCAGTGCGCTGGCGACCTTTCTGGAAAAGCAAGGTTCGCCCGCCGAGCAATGCGCGCTGCTGATCTATCTGCTGCGGCAGGCGGGCTACCCAGCGGCCTATGTGTGGCCGACGAACAACAACCTCAAAATCCTCGACACCACACTCAGCAAGTTGATGCGGATGCAGGTGCGTGGCGCGGTGGATTCGTACGGCTACCTTTATACGACCAACGCGCTGATCACCGTCAACTGGCCCTGGGTGGCCACACGCCTCACCGACGGCACGACCGTTCACGTGTTTCCGTGGCTGAAGGACACCGAGGTCGTCGAGGGCCTGAGCCTGCCTGGCTACCTGCCGACTAATTACAACCGCGCCTACCAGTGGGTGACGGACTACGTTTATGGCAAGACGAACATTCTCGGACTGAGCAGTGACACGGACGCCCCGCTCGACCTGTTCAAAAACTTCGTCACGGGTTCTCTGTTGACCAACTATCCCGGCCTTTCCCTCGACGACTTCGGCGTGAAGTTCCGCGACCGGCGCACGCGGCATTCGCGCTGGAGCGATTTTGCCGAACCCAACCAGATCAACAACCAAAGCCAGGTCGCCATCGTGCAAGACCTCACGCGCATCACGAACGCCTACCCGACGTGGACGAACTTTTTTGATACCCTCCGAGTTCAGGTGCAACGCGGATTGAGCACGATCCTCGACACCGGAGACATGCGGACTTCCGACCTCCATACGCGGAAGTTTCTGATGTTCACCAATAACAACAACCTCATGCTCTGGCTTGCTCCGTACCGGCCTGACATCGCCGGGCAAAGCGGTTTCACGAACGACGCTTCGTTGACGAACAAGCAGATAGCCACTGCCGCACTGCAAGGTGGGGACACGCAGTTCAACGTTCGCTTTATTCACCAGCGTCATCGCTTTCTGAACCCCACAAACGGCGGTTGGTTTTATGACGTGTTGGAGGCGCAGTCTTCAACAAACGACCGGCCCTACCTCAAAGGCGAAATCGCCTCACTCATTTTCAATGTCGGTCGGTCGAGCCGGGAGATGGTGCGCGTTCATGCGGAGGATTACTGGCGCGCGGAACGGCAGAAACAAACCAACAGTTCCTACGCCCCACCCGTTGAGGATTATCAGGGTGTGGCCGCAACCGTGATGGGTCACAGCTACTTCCAACGCCTCAGTGAATCGGTGAGTCAAATAGAGCAACTTTACAAGGTTAGGAACATCACGTTGATCAATCTTGGCCTGGCAAAGTTCGCTCAGAAAACCGTGACCAACGCAGCCAAGACGCTCCCGTCCGTGGACATGCTCACTATTCCGGCGGTCGTGGCAGCCAACAGTTCTCTCCGTCCGGACTTGGGTGATGATTATCGCACCGTGTTTGAAGATTTCATTTGGCAGCTTACGGCCCAGGCTTCCGCCCTCGAACATCAAACCATCAACGCCTTTTTCACCGAGACGAACGCCATTTCTACCGTCAAGCTCCTGCAAATCGCGCAGAAGCGGTCCGGCGGCGGCGTTGCCGGAATCGTACAGTTGCACAAACTGAACTACCAGACGATGGGCACTAACGCATCGGCGGGCTACGGCAGTACGAAACTCAAGGATTATGATCCCTCAATCTGGCAGGCAGTCACCAACGCTTTTAGCGAATGGGACGGCGACTACGTGCGTGTGTTCATCACGCCCGCACCGCAAACAAACAATGGTGCATCCTACCGTGGCATGGGCGCGCTCATCCTCAGCAAAGAGGGAGGCAGCGCGGCTATCCAAGGCAACCTGAACGGCGGATGGGGCAGTTACGAACCCAATTTCTCCTACAGTTCCGGGATCAACTACCTCGACTACTCGCTTGGCGTTGGTCCCAATGATTCCCTGTATTTCAACTATAACAGTGGCGGCGGCTCACACTCATTCGACAGCGTCTCAACCTATGATACCGCAAACTTTTTCGGAGGCGGGAGTTCACTCTTTGGCACGCCGTTCCAAAATGACGCCAGCACTCAGATCGGGTTGCAATACGGTCTCGGCAGTCCAACTTTTGGCAACAGCTACTTCGCCGCTGGAGACAGCGGCTATGTCGGGAACCCGAGTTGGCTATCTTCTGTCGGCTCCTTTATCGGCGACCCGGCGAACCCGCTCACGGGCGAGTTCTACGTTGACACCGTTGACCTCGCGTTACCCGGCCCGTTCCCGCTTCAGATACGCCGCAATTATCTGAGTCAGAATCTTGGCAACAACCAGTTCGGTATCGGCTGGAAATGGGCGCTTACGCCGTATCTCGTGTTGACGAACAGCACACAAGGCGCAACGAACACTCTCATCTACGCTACGGAGATGGACGGCTCGGTCGTGGCTTACCGGAAAGACAGCGGCGTGGACGTGTGGCGGCCGCAAGTCAGCGACAACCCGTCGTTGAACAACAACAATACCTACGGCATCGGTTCAACCGCCAATATCCTCAACGCCCACCTTGATCGCGTCATCACCAACAGCACCGACATCTATACGCTCTATGGCGCCGACGGCAGCGCGCGGCGTTACGAACTGCGCTCCTACCCCGTCGTCAGCGGCAGCACAACGCTGGATCGCACGCGCCCGTATCTGACCACTTGGCGGGACAACCGTGGGAACACGCTCACGTTTGTTTATGGTCAGGACAACATGGCCGTGGATTACGGGCAAGTGGTGCGGGTCGAGAGCGACAACGGCAACTACCTCGGCTTCCTCTATGACTCTTACGGCCGCATCGTGGAGGCCTACGCCGGGGATGGCCGGCGGCTCTGCTACGAATACGACCGTTTTGGCGACTTGGTGACCGTCACACTGCCGGACGCGACGGAGATCAGCTACGAATATGGCCGCTACAACTACACCAACGGCAGCGTCGTCTATCGCGACTCAAACCACCTGCTCACCCGCGAACTGAAGTTCGATGGCCGACAACTCGTGAACCAATACGACACGCTGCGCCGCGTTACCAACCAACTTGCCACTGTCGGCCCGGACCTTACGCCAGTCCGCAACGCCACCTTCTATTACAGCAACAACTACAACCCGACGAATCTGACGCCGCTGGCCGGTAACACGCTTGTCCTCGACGTGTTTGGCCGCACCAACCGCTACGATTACACCAACGGTTTGATTACCAAGATTACCGACCCGCTGGGGCAGACCGTCGAACAACAGTGGTATGCAGACAACGCCACGACGCCCGGCTACCCGCGCAGTCTGCAACGGCGCAAAGACCTGCGCGGCCTGTGGACCGAGTTCAAGTACGACGAGCGAGGCAACATCACCAACATGCTCCAGTTCACCACGCCGGGCATGGACAATCTGACCGGCGAAGCCGCCACTGACGCCAGCACCACCAACGCCGTCTGGACTGCTCTTTACACGACAAACAATCTGGTGCAGGAAACAACCGACCAATCGTCTAATACCGTGCGTTACACTTACGACGCCACATTCCCGTGGCTGCCCGCAAGTGTAGTAAAGCTGGCTGGCGGTACACCCGTCAGCACCAATTTCTTCTTCTACTATTCGGTCACCAACTCCGTCACCAACGGCAGCATGGTCGTGACCCAGTGTGCGCTTGGGCTACTTCAAAGGGAAGTCCGCGGTAGCGTCGCCACCAATGAATGGCAGCACGACGGGCGCGGCTTCATCACCCAGCAGACTCGCTACGCGCGCACGGTCGAGGACGCCAGCAACACCGATCCCGCCGTCGTCACCACATTCTTCCACGATGACCGGGGCGAGATGGTCGAGAAGACCGACGCGCTGGGCCGGGCCACGCGCTACGACTACGACGGCCTGGGCCGGCCCAAGTGGACGGAAGTGTTCGACGAATACGGCGACGCGCTCGCGCGCAGCTACAGCTACTACAACCCCAACGGCGAACTGGTCTGGTCCGACGGCCCGCAATACAATCCCGAAGATTACGTCTGGCGCGATTACGACGGCGCGGGCCGCAAGATCGCCGAAATCGTCTGGCGCAGCGAAGCTCTGCCCGACAGCACCGACGTGGCGGCCGCCTGGAGTGACGATCTCTTTGCCACGACGCTCTATGAATACGACGCCTTCGGCAACCTAAAGCGCACGATCAATCCGCGCGGTGTTGTAACCACCAACTCGTGGGATGCGTTGGGCCGTCTGGTACAGAGGACGGTGCTCGAAACCAACGGCGCGGTGCTCACAACTGACAGCTTCGGCTACGAGCCGGGCGGCCTAGTGCGCTTCGCCACCAACGCGCTCGGCGCCTTCACCGAAACCCGCTACACTGCGACGGGTCAGCCGCGCTTCCGCCAGAACGCCGACGGTTCGACCAAGGCTTGGACGTATTACAAGGATGGCCGGCTGAAGTGCGAGTTCCTGCTCAACGGTTCATACTGGACGAACATTTACCAAGACGCACAGCGCAAACTGACACGCGTCTTCAACAAGGGTGACGGCACGCCACTCTCCACGAATATCGTCGAGTTCGACTCGCGCGGCAACGCGATCAAGACCACCGACGTCGAGGGCAACGTGTGTACGAACGCCTACGACGGCCTTGACCGCATCAAAGTCGCCGCCGGCCCGGCAGTCGTGACCGTAACCGAGAACTGTGGCATGACACCCGGCTGTGGCGTGTACGTCACCAACGTCATTCAGCAAATCGCCACCTGCCTTTACGACGCCAGCGGCAAGACCAACATCACCGTCAATGCGCTCGGCGAGAAAACCATCCGCCGTTTCGATCCGCTGGGCCGGCTCGAACGCCTCGACATCACCGGCGCCACCGGCGTCAGCGTGCGCAACCGCGAGTTTTATTACTCCTACGACAATCACTATGTCCAATCTTACGAAGGCACTGGCGCGACTGAGACCTTCGCCGCCGACTGGCTGGACCACGCCGGCCGCAGCGTGATAACCGTGAGTTGGCCCGATTGGTACGGCGACCCCTTCACCCGCGTGGTGCGGCGTTACGACAAGGCCGGCAACCTGATCGTGCAGGAAGAAGACGGGGAATGGGACACCGGGTCAGGGCTTTCCGGCGTCCAATGGCTGGCCACCAACGGCTGGACTTACGACGGTCTGAACCGTGCGATCACCGAAACCGTGCGCGACGGCGCGACCACTACCAACCAATACAATGCCATCGGCTGCGTGACGAACCGGCTCCTGCCCGGCGGCTTGAAACGCGTCGCCAACTTCACGACCGACGGGCGGCTCACGCAGGAGTACGTGATCGGCTCCGGCTCGGAGCGCATGAACGAACGGAGCTATACCTACTTCGGGGCTGGCAGCAGCTTTGCTGGAAGACTGCAAACTATCACCGACACGCGCGGCGTGGTGCGCACCAACAGCTACGACGAATGGTGCCGACTCAAAACCGTCGGCACCACTGGCAGCCAAGCCGAATACAACACCAGCACCAGTTACGAATACGACCGGCGCGGCCTCCTCACGCAAGCCACCCGCAGCTTCACCAACAGCAGCACCGGCCCGAGCACGACCGTCAGCCGCTCTTACAATGGCTACGGCCAACTCGCGTCGGAATCCGTCAGCATCGGCGCCGCCACAAGCTACGCAGCCACTCCTGGCTGGGACGCCGCTGGCCGCCGCCGCGTCTTGGGTCTCTCTGGCCTGCCGGGCCTCTCCTATGCCTACCGAGCGGATGGGGCGTTGACGAACGTTGCGACCGCCGGCTACAGCGCGAACTACACTTACGGTGACAACGGCCTGCTCTACTCGCGCAGCGACGGCACGAAATCCGTGACCTACACCCGCGACGAAATGGGGCGGTTGGCCGGCAGTGTCAGCAAATTCGGCAGCACCACCAACCTGAAGGAAACCCTTACCTGGCGCGCGGATACGCGGCTGCTCAAAGACGTGGCCCAGCGCAGCACGTTCACCGACACGCGCACCTACCAATACGCCCCGTGGTCGCGTTTCCTCACCAACGAGCTGTATTACCTGAGCGCGGGCGTCACCGACACGCAGGACTATCAGTACGATGCCGGCGTGAAGGGCGGGTTGGGCGTGCTGACCGGCGCGGCCGACTGGGACGCGGCCACCAACGGCCTCGACACACTCAAACGCCCGTTCAAAGGCACCACGACGTATGCGCGCGTGCCAGCGTTCGGCAAGGCGTTTGGCGCGGCCAGCGTGAGCGCCACACTCAACGGCACGTCTGTGCCGCTAGAGTTCACGCAAGGCAACACCAACGGCTGGTTCTATGCGCAACTGCTGCCGCAGTCGGGCGTGAACACGCTGACGGTGAAGGCGTTCCATCCCAGTGGATTGTTCACTAACCAGTCCACTTCGATTTTCACGAACAACGTGTCTGGCCACACCGTCACCAACCTTTACGACGCTTTCGGCAACGTGACTCGGCGCGTGTGGCGCAAGTCGGGCGGCGGGCTGGTGCGGCAGCAGGACTTCACTTGGAACGCCCTCAACCAACTGGTGAAGGTCAGCGAGCGCGACGCGAACACGAATGGCTTTGACTGGGCGGCGGTGTTCGATGCCTTGGGCCGGCGGGTGCGCGTGACTGAACGTAACGTCATCTCCAACACGCCGAGCGGCTCGGTTTCGACGACTGACAGTTACTTTGACCCGCAGGTGGAGTTCCTCGAAATCGGCGTCAGCTACAACGGGCGCAAGGAACTCAAGGTTTATGGGCCGGATGTCTCCTGCACGTATGGCGGGGCGCAAGGCATTGGCGGGTTGGAGGCAGTGATTGATGTCAGCACAGGCAGCAAGCATACGGTCCTGAACGACCGGTTTGGGAATGTGCTCGGTTACGCGCCGGTATGGCAGCCCTCCTCGTTTCAGTGGAGCGCGGCGCGCTTCCACAGTTGCGGGCCGAAGGTGGGATACGAGACGCCGTTTTTAGCCAGCGGCGTTTCGCTCGTGCAGACCCTCGGCTGGCAAGGCCAGCGGCGCGACATCACGGGCCTGTATTATTGGAACGCGCGGCCGTACGATCCGGTCGAACGCCGGTTCCTGACGCTCGATCCGCTGGGCGTAGGGGCCACACCAGGGCTTTACCCAGCGTTTGGTGGTGATCCGGTTAACTTCTATGACCCGGATGGGAGGTGTCTGGGGAAGGTTGGCAATTTCGTTTATCAGGGTGGTGCGGCAGGCTACGGGTTGCGCGGACTGGCGGGTCTTTACAATCAAGCAGGTGCCGCGAGCGATAGCACGTATCTGAGCTGGAATGCGTACAACGCCGCGTCGTTGTTAAACTTCGGCGCAGGCTTAGTCACGCCTTCGAGCTACGTCAACCTTCAAAACCGGGCTGAAAACGTAATGCTGGGAGAGTATTTGAGTGGTTCTGGCGGAACGTGGACGGCGGCGCAAGGGCTTTCCAGCATTGTCGGTGACATTGTGGGATACAACAACGCTTATGCGGCGGGCTTTGGCGTGGATCGGCAAACGCAGACACTCCTGAACGGGACCGATCGCGCCAGTCTGGGTTTCATGGCGCTCTCACAGTTTGCGGGCACGACGGCAACGTTGGGTGCAACCTACAACCCGAACGCGACATTTCTGCCGCAACAAGCGCCGCCGGTGATTCCTGTCGAACAAGGACAGCAACTATTCAGGGCAGTCACACAACCCGAACTAGCCTCCATTCAGAACTCCGGTCAGTTTTCCACTGTGCCAGGCAGTTCAACGCCATTGCCCGGCGTTCAAGGCAAATACTTCTATACGACTCTTGAAGATGCCCAACAATGGGCGGCTAAAGCGGCTCAGATTGATGGCGGCCCGCTGTATGTTGTAAAGACGACGGTGCCGTCTTCAGCACAACCAGCATGGGTTTCGCCCAAGTGGATTGATGGAATTCAGAACCCATCGGTATTCTACGACATGGGAAATCTTAACGCGCCGATTAAAGTTGTTTCCGGGCCAATTCGCTGACTATGAAACGAAGAAAAGCCATCGCTGAAATCAAAATTGATAAATCCCGAGGTTGGGTGTTGCCAACCTTTGGCAGCAACCGTCCTCATCGTTATTGGGGCCATGCCCATTTTGAAGGAGACCCGTCTTGGAAAAAAGAACTTTGGACTTTGATTGTTGACCTTGATGGCCCTCCAGATGTCCAAGCGGAGAACGCAACGGCAACAGTCTTCTTTATGGCGCAAGAGGCTCCCCAACATTTGATACAAGTGGGAGCGAAGTTCGATTTGTCGTGTGAAGACAATCCTTACACCTCTGGCGTTGTGAAGCGCATTCTGGAAGAATGAAAGAACGCAGAGCTTTGGCTGAAATCGCGATTGACCCAAAGCGTGGTTGGGTCCTGCCCGCATTCGGGTCGAAGCCGCTTCGGTATTGGGCGCACGTCCATTTCGAGAAGGACGCGACGTGGGGACAGCAGACCTGGACGCTGCTTGTGGACTTGGACAAGGAGCCGGAGATGGGTGCAGGGAGTTTCGAGGCGACGGTTTACTTCATGGCTCCGAAAGCGCCCCAACATCTCTTTGAAGAAGGAGCGAAGTTTGAGTTGTTGTGCGGAGAGAATCATTACACGCACGGCGTTATCAAGAGCGTCTTCGAGATGGAAGTCGGCGAACCACCGCAGTCATCGAAGCTGTGAAGGTTTTTCCGGGCCAATTCGCTGACCATGAAACGCAGAAAAGCCATCGCAGAAATCAGAGTTGATAGAACCCGAGGTTGGGTATTACCAACCTTTGGTAGCAACAACTTGCTTGCTTTTGCGGTTTTCTCAGTTCTTGCGACCTTGACGGCGCTCGCAAACATACCTGAGCAGAAAGTATGGCCAACTCATCAAGAAACAATCTCCGTGACGGAGCGATGGCGAAGACAGTTGCCATCGGATACCCCGTTTTCAAATCTGAATGGCATTCCGAATTCAGCTTCTCGATTTGACGGTCTGGACAACATCCGGTTGGCCGCACAGCGTGGAGACCCAGTCGCTCAGTTCAGATTGGGCAAACTGTACGATGAAGGTCTTGGAGTCCCAAAGAACCCGGAAGAAGCTGCCAAGTGGTATCA
>Ga0315289_10013746_pt1 | contig 11316 bp, 13 predicted proteins | sample YL17G11_40_MG_FD_203452 | JGI IMG/M metagenome (GOLD analysis project Ga0315289, IMG submission 203452) | Sediment microbial communities from Yellowstone Lake, YNP, Wyoming, USA - YL17G11_40 | ecosystem: Environmental > Aquatic > Freshwater > Lake > Sediment | place: USA: Wyoming | collected... | reverse complement strand
GGCGCCGCCCTTGCCGCCGACGCGGAGGAGGAGAGGCTGCTTTCCGTTGCTGCCTCCGCTCCTTGGCAGGCTCGCGTCCGGGGACAAGGCGCTCCCTTTCTCATCGCAGAGCGTCTGCTTCCCGAGGGGCTGGCCTGGAAAGGTAGAGAGAGGAAAAAGAGGGGGAAAGCGGAGGCGAGAGAGAGCGAGAGGAAAGGGAAAAGGAGATGAGAGAGAGAAAGAGAGACGAGAGAGATCTCGGGAAAAGAGCAGCAGCAGTTTTTTTTTCTTTCTTTTCCCCCCGTTTTTTCTTTTCTTTTTCGACTCTTCTTACCCGTCGCAGCCTCGAGCGCGGCCCGGAGCTCGGCCACCGTCGAGCCCTCGAGGGCAAACGTGCGCCCTCCCGGGGCGGCGACGAGGACTTTGGGCATTTTTCGGAGGGAGGAAAGGAGTGGAAGCGAGAGAGGGGCGTCTTTTTTCTTCTTCTTCCTCGTCGAGGTCGAGGAAAGCGAAAAGAGTGATGCGAAGAAAAGAGGCCAACTTTTTCTTCTCTCTCGCTCGCTCGCTCTTCTTCTTCTCTCTCTATTCTCCTTCTTTCTATTTTTTCATCCGTCTGTCTTTTTTCCTTTTCTTATCCCACTTCAGCGATTTACAGTTGAGTATCGATGGCGGGGAGAATAAAAAAAAGGGAGAGGGGAGAGGGGGGGAAGGGGGCCTGTTTTTTCTAAAAAGGGAGTCCTAAGGGGGGGTTGTATCTGTTCGACGTTTTGTCTTTGTTTTTGGTGTTTTTTGGTTGTTGCGAGAGGAGACAAAAGGGAGGGGGGACAACTCAAAGTCCCCGCCCCCGCCGTCGCGTCGATTTTTGAAAGATTCGATTCTTTCCATTTTGGTTGGAAGCGGAGGGGGGGAGTCTTTGATGTTATTTTTTGTATTTTTTTGCCCGAGTTTTTTTGCTGTTTTTCTCAACTCTCGTTTCTGTCCGCGCGCGATTTCATTTCGAAAACGACCGAGTCTCAGTGCAGATCATTGTTTTGCTTTCTCGCGCGCGGACAGGGAAAAGACGGTAAAACAGTTTTGTTTGATTTGATGGTAGTGGTAATGGTGGTAGTTTAAGAGGTGGTGGTGGCACGCGCGTCCTCAGCGTTTGTGCGCGTTTTCTTGAGTGCGTCTCGAGTGCGTTTTTGAGTTTCTTCCGGAAACTCAAAAACCGAAAAGGGGGGAAGGAGGGCGCGGCGGACGAAGAAAGACGCTTCATCCGCGCTCACTCGTCGCCGCGGCCCTCTCTCGTCCCTTCGTCTCTTTTTTAATTTCCATTTTTGTTTTGAAGGTCGTCGTTTTTCTTTTTTTTCTTTTTTTCCCTTGTTTTTCTTGCTGCTAGCTAGCTACTACTGCCAAGTAGTACATTTATATAGATGCGCCTCGCGCGCGCACCCCCGCGGAGAGAGGGGGGGCGGCGCGAGAGCGTGTTTAGGGGAGAGGGAGGGAGAAGGGGAGAAGGGAGTTATTTGGGGGATACGATACAGTAGGGCCCTCTTCTTTCCGCGCGCGCGCGCCCCCACTCGCTCCCAAAAGGAGTGGATGGGCGCGCGCGAGAGCCAAGAGAACCAGGGGGGGGGGGAGGGGAGTCAAGGCAATTGGCAGTTTTTAGTTATAGTTTCTCTCCTCGGCAGGAAAAAGAAAGCAGCAAAAAAAAAAGGTGAGGAGAAAAAAAAAAGCAGCGGCAGCGGCGGCGGCGGATGCCCACCAGCAAGGGCAGCACGCGCAGCGCGGCGGGACGGCCAGCAAAAGCAGCAGAAGCAGCACACACACACACAAGGAGGCCGCATTTTTCATAGTTCAGGTGTTTAAGTTTTGTTGTTGAAAAAAAAGGAGGCAAGTCGGGCAAGTGGGGTGGGGATCGGAGTTTCGGGATCGGAGACGGAAAAGGGGAGGAAGACGACCAGAGTTCTTGTGCTTTTTTAACGCTGAAACAGGACCGTTTTGGGGGGGGATAGGGCAGGAGGACGCAGGTAGGGCAGACGGCCGCCGATTGATCGGACCACCGAGGGGTGAATTTGAAGGCAAGGTTGTTGTTTTGGGTTTCGTTCTTTTCCTTTTCTTTTCTCTCGGGGGGACGAAGTCGGGTTTTTCCTTTTTTTGAAGGGGGGGGGGGACGCAGGACCAAGGGGCAGATTTCGTACCGCGATAAAAGGGGGGCGCGTCACGAGGACGGAGACGATGCGTGAAGGGCGGCGGGACGGAGGGGGGGAAGGGGTGGGGGGCAAAAACTGGGGGATGGCACTTGACGGGGACGTCTTGAAAATCGGAGCTGCAAAAATTGTTTTCTTGGTGGCGGAGGGGGGAAGTCGAGGTTTTTTACCTCCACATCAAAACCCCGTCCCTCCCTTGCTCTCGCTCTCGCTCTCGCGCGGCGGCGCTGACTCTTTCCGAGTTCACGCCGCCGCGAAGGCATTGCCGACGACGACGTCGGGGCTGCCGTCGTCGTCTCCGCAGGCGGCCACCACGCTCCCGTCCTCGTCGTTGCTGTCGCCGTCGCCGCCGTCGTCGTTGCCGTAGTAGCCCCCCTCGTCGTCGCCGTCGTCGCCGTCGCCTCCCTCGCAGGCGGCCGGGCTCGACTCTTTCGCCGCCGCAGCAGCAGCAGCAGCAGCAGCACCAGGGACCTCAGCGGCAGCAGCTGCAGCAGCGGCCTCGGCGGCCTCGGCATCGGCGGCGGCGAACACGTCCCTCTCCATCTCCGGCAGCTGCTTGAAGAACGGGCCCAGCCGCCACTCGAGCGCGACCAGCACGTCGAGCTCGAGCGCGGCCGCGGCCGCGGCCGGCGCCGGCGAGCTCGCGCCGCGCAGCCAACCGAGCATCGTCGGCAGCAGCCTCGAGAACGGCACGCGCTCGACGTTCTTGGCCGCCACGAGCACGCAGACGAGCCAGAGGGCGTCGAGGGCGGCCGCGCCGTCGAGGCCGAGGCGCGACGAGAGCGTGGCGAGGGCCGGGGCCGGCAGGGAGCGGGCGGGCCCGGCGGCGGCGGCGGCCTCGTCGGCGGCGTCCGCCCGCTGCTCCCGCTGCTCGGCCGCGGCGATCGTCACGGCCAGCGGCTGCGGCGGCGGCGGCGGGAGCGAGGGCGAGCGGCGGCGCGGGGGCGCCGAGGTCGCCCTGCGGAGCAGCGAAGCCGACGGGGCAGCAGCGGGAGCAGCAGCGGGAGCAGCAGCGGCAGCGGCAGCGGCAGCGGCGGCAGCGGGAACGGGAGCGGCGAACGACGCCGGCGCGCCGCCCGCCGTCGGCGCGCTCGCGTGCTGCAGCGACCCCGCGCTCGCGCTCCGGTGCACGGCCAGCGACGCCTCCGTCGCGTCCGCGCCGGCAGCTGCGGCCCCGGCCCTGCACCTCGCCCTCCGCGCGGCCACAGCGTCGACCAGCGCGGCGTGCGCCGCGCTGCCCGAGACGGCGACGGCCACGTCCGCGTGCCTCGTCGCGAGGCGCGCGAAGTAGGTCGCGCCGACGGCGGCGGCCGTGCGTGAGAAGCCGAAGGCCGCGGCGAGGGCCTGCGGGCTCGAGCCGCGGACGGGGGCTCCCACGCGGACGCCGGCAGAGGCGGCGGCGGCGGCGTCGCCGGAGGTGCCTCCGGGGGCGCGCGGGGGGCGGGACGCGGCGGCGGGAGGAGCAGCCGAAGCAGCAGCAGCAGCAGCCCTCGCCGCGGCCGCGGCGACGACGGAGGCGCTGATCCTGAACCCGCCGGCGCCCCCCTTGTGCTTCTTGGCGGCAGGGACGTGGAAGGCCTCCTGCTCGGACGCGTCGGAGCCCGAGCCGGGGGAGAGCGAGGACGAAGAGCTGCCGTGGTTGAAGGCGCTGACTTTTGCGGCCGCGGCAGCGGCGGCGGCAACCGCGGCGGCGGCCACAGCGGCCTTGGCAGCGCCGGCGGCCGCCGTGGCGGCATCCGCAGCGGCTGCGGCCCTCGCGGCCGCGGCGGCGAGCTCGGAAGCCTGCACCTGCTGCTGCCGCTGCTGCTGCTGCAAGTGCTGCTGCAAGTGCTGCTGCAGGTGCTGCTGCTGCAAGTGCTGCTGCTGCAGGTGCTGCTGCTGCAAGTGCTGCTGCAAGTGCTGCTGCCGCCTGCTGGCGGCAGCAGCAGCAGCAGCAGCCGAGACGGCGGCGACAGCCGAGACCGGCGCCGGCGAGGCCAGCGCGTCTTCGCCGCCCTCGTCGCACGTCAGCAGCGCCGCTGCGCCCCCCAGCGGGGAGAGCAGCCTCGCCCGGCGCAGCCCCGCGGCCGAGGCGGCGCAGGCGGACGCGGCGCTCCTCTTGGCCCCGGAGAGCGGGGGCCGCGCGCCGGCGGCGACAGAGGCGAAGGCGGAGACGTCGGAGAGCAGGAAGCCCGACGAGGCCCCCGACGACTGCGACGACGACGGCGGCGGGGCGCCGCACGCGCCCGCCGCGGCGGCCCCGGCGACGACGGCGGCCGCGTCGGCGACCTGCGTCGCCGTGGAGGCGGCCGAGGGCGGCGTCGGGACGCGGTCGGACGAGCAGGAGCCGCCGGGCGGCAGCTTGCCTCCCTCGGCGAAGAAGGCTGCGCCGTTGTTGGCGCCGCCGTTTTGATGGTTTTCCCGGGCCTCAGCGAGGACAGAGGAGGTCGAGATCATGGTCGGTGATGTTGAGTTTTTTTTTCAGTTTCTGTTCAGAAGGCTGAATCTAATAAGGAGAGCTGGATCCGGAGGCCCCACGGATGTTGAGTTTTGGGGTGCGATTGCGTCTTTCCCCCCTGGAGAGCGGGGAGATGGGAGGTGGGAGGGTGCGGAGGTGGAGGCGGGAGGCGGAGGTGGAGATAGAGGAAGAGGTCAGAGAAAAGAGCGGCAAGACGTTTTTTTCTCTCGTCGAAAGTGAAAGAGAGATTTTGCCAGGCGGCAGACTCCGAAAGGCGACGATCTCCTCCTTTCGAGCGCAGTTCCCGCGCCCAATGGACGAGCGGCGGCGACGCCCTCTCCATGCGAGAGCAAAGTAAAGATCGATCGCAACGCTGACTGGGGAAATTGGAGTCGAGAAGCGGGGCGAAAGAGGCACTTGCCGGGCGCTGGAAGTCGCCGCGACAAATTGCGGCTTCCTCGCTCGCGCCAACCTCAGCATCGTCCGGCGGGGCGCTTGCGCGCCCGGCGTCTGCTCTTTCTTTGTTCCCCCTTTTTTCCTTTCTTTTTCGAGCGAAAGGCGGTGTCCGTTGCGGGAGGCCAACTGCGGTGCCAATGCCTCGCAGCCGCCTAAGACGCACGAGGCCCGACGTCCTCTAGCCTCTCGAGCGAGGAGAAGAGGATCGAGAGGGCGCTAGCGCGCCGACTTGGGTTTGATATTTTGGGCGCAAAAGGAGAGAAAACGCCGCGCTGCCGCCGGCAAGATGGAAGCGTTGGAGTGATGAACATCAAAACCCTCGGCGCAACCAGAGAGGAAGGGCGCGCCCGCGCGCCCTTCCTCTCCCACTCGAGCGAGCCGGAAAGCGGCCGACTCTTCTCGCTCGCGGCGATGGGAGCGCAGCGGCGCGCGCGCGATGTGGGCGCGGAGGAGGGGAGGAGGGGGGCCTTGATTCGTCGTCAACGTCGATTGGATCAGAGCAGAGCAACAACTCACCCAAATTCGGAAGGGAAGAAAAAACGCAGGCAGAACAGAGCTCTGAGCTTCGCGCGCAGCCCGCCCGGCGCTCGGGCCACGAGGGTGGCCTTTGTGCAGACACTGGAGGAGGGTGCAGCCGCGGGAGGGCGCGGGGGCCGACGCAGCCGCGGGGAGGGGGGGGAAGAGAGAGAGAGGACGGAAAAAAAAAAGAGAAAGTGAAGAGCACACAGCCAAGTGGTGGGCTCTTTTCCTCTTTTTCAGAAAAGCTCCCGGAAAAATCTCCCTCGCTTTGTCCGAGGAGACAGCGTGCTCGTGAAGTGACAGGTGAAGTTTCGCCTCGGGCAGGCAACGCCGCAAGTGAAAGTGAAAAGAGGGTGAGAATTTTTTTTTTTTTACTCTCTTCTTTGTTTTTGTTTTCTCTCCTCTCTCTGGTGTTTTCTTTGTTTACAGCCGCGCCTGCTCCCGCCCCTCCGAGTCCCCGCTTCTCCTCTCCTCCTCCTTCTCCTCCTTCTTCTTGAGGTTGGCCACGACCCTGTCGAGCACCGACGACACCTCGTCCCAGTGCCCTGGGCCTCCGCAGGCCTCCCTGACGCGCGAAAGGTAGGCGCGCACCCGAGGCCGCGGCGCGAGCAACGCCCCGAGCGAAACCCCGCCGCCGCCGCCGCCGCCGCCGCCGCGGCCCCCCGCCCCGCCGCCGCCGCGGCCCTTCGGGGCGGCCTCCAGCAGCCGCAGCTGGTCGAGCTCCGTCGCCACGAGCAGGTCCGCTATCGAGACGCGGCTCCTCCCGGCCAGGAACCCCCCGTCCCCTCCTCCGCCGGGAGGGAGCAGCCACGACGGCGGCGGCGGCGGCGGCGGGGGGGGCGACGAGGCCGAGGTCGGGGTCGACGGGCCGCTGCCGCTCCGCCCCTCGAGCGCGTCCAGGGCGAGCTCCAGCGCCGCCAGCGCCGCGGCCGCGGCGGCCGGGGACTCGGCGGCCGCCCTGCGCTCGGCGCCGCCGCGCGGGACCGTGCGCGCGAGGACGAGCGCCCACACGGCCCCCGAGCACCCGGGGCGCAGCGAGCTGAAGTGCCACTCCACCGCGGCGTCGACCAGGGCCGCCGCGGCGGGATCCCAGTGGGGGTAGAAGTGGCCGAAGGGCGCGGCCGGCGACGGCAGGAGGACGCGGCAGAGGTACCGCAAGATCGCACCCGACTCGGGCAGGAAGCTGCCCGCGCCGCCGCCGAATGCCGCGACGTGCTCGAGGACGGGGAGCTTGCCCATCGGCGCCTTGACGATGAACTCGGGCCTGCGTTGCTCCCCTCGCGCGAGGGAGACTCGGACGATAGAGACCGGGAGGTCGGCGCAGCTAGGGAGGGGGGCGGAGGTGGGGGAAAGAGAGAGAGAGGGAAAGGGACGAGTCGAGGTTGGAAAGAGGGGGCGACGAATCAGAGAGCCTCCTCTCGAACCCCTTGCTCTCTCTCTCTCTCTCTCTCTCTCTCTCTCTCGGATGCTCACCGGACGAGCAGCTCGCACGCCCTGCACGGCTGCGAGACCCTGTCGGCATACAGGACGACGGCCATTGGGTGTTGTCGGTGACTAGTCGTTCGCGGGGAGGAGGTGGAGGCTCATTCGAATTCGATCCGAGCGTAGTGAGCGAGCGAAAAGTGAAGGTCACACTGCGTCGTTCACTCTCCTTCTTCTGGAAGTCCCTCTGTCGAAGAATCAGGAAGCAAACGGTGCTTCGCCTTCCAGCATTTTTGGAAAACCCTCTTTGTTTCTTTTGCCATAACATGCATATCCTCGTCCGCGTCGCGCTGCCAGCGGCGGCGGCACAGAGAGAGCAGCAGCGCAGCGGCGGCGGACGGAGCGGCAGCAGCAGCGGCAGCGCCGACGGCGATGCTCCTCCATCGACGTCCTCTCCGTCCTCGCCTCGCTCGCATCGGCTCTTTGCCGTCGACTTTGGTTCCTCCTCGCCCCCGCCGCTCACGCTCTCGTCCGTCGCCGAGCGCGCCCTGCGCGAGGCGGGGCACCCGGACGCGCGTGGGGCCCTGGAGAGCGGCGAGTGGCGCGCCGTCCTCGAGGCAGCAGCCGGGGGTTGCGAGCGCTCCCTCTCTCCCGCCGCCTCGCTGCTCCTCTGCGTCGCCCCTCGCGCCCTCTGCCTCCGCGGCGGCAAGGGCGGCTTCGGCTCCCTGCTCCGCGCCTCGGGCCGCGTCTCCAAGGTCACCGACCAGGGCGCGTGCCGCGACCTGAGCGGGCGCCGCGTGAAGGCCGTCGAGCAGGAGAGGGAGAGGGCGGCGTGGCTCGCCGCCGCGCCGGCGCGCGCCGAGGCCGAGGCCGCCGCGAAGAAGGCCGCGGAGGAGCGCAGGAAGAGAGAGAGGGAGGCGGTGGCGCGGGAGGCCGAGGCGAGCGTGGACACCGAGGCCCTCAAGAAGGCGCAGGAGAGGGCGGCGAGGGAGACTGCCGCGGCGGTGGCGGAGGCGGAAGGGAAGAGGGAGGAGCGGGGCGGAGGAGGAGGAGGAGGGGCGGCGGAGGAGGAGGAGGAGGAGGAAGGAGGGGACCAGCGGGAGCAGCAGCCCTCGAGGAACAACGAGAACGGAAAGAAGAAGAAGAAGAAGAAGAAGAGCGCGCTGGACGCTCTCGCGGGGCTGTCGGGGGACGAGAGCGACGACGAAAGCGACGACGACTGAAGGGGAGGAGGGGGGGAGAGGGAGAGCACGAGGTTTCATTTTTTTGCCCGAAAATTTGTATCAAACAAAAACAAAAATTTAGCCATTGTCGGGACCATTTCGCGAATCTCGCTCTCTCTGGAAAAGGTCGTGCGCGCGCAGGGAGAGAGAGTGGAAGGAACAGGGGGCGAAGTGGCAGCCACCTTTTTTTCGAGGTCGGAAGAAGAAAATTGTCAATGTTTTTTCCTCACTTCTTCGAGAGCGAGCATCCAAGCACAGAGGCGACGGCTCTTTTTGCTAGTTTCTTCCACCCACTTTCCCTCAGAGCTCCATCGCCACCATGCGCTCCCTGGCCATGCTCTCGGCGTCGACGCCCGTCGTCGCGACAGCAGCAGCAGCAAATTCCGCGTCGAGGCCCAGGGCGCTCGTCGCGCCGGCGCAGCTTCCTCGTCGGCCCGTCGTCGCCGCGGCATTTGCTGTCGCCGCCGCCGCCGGAGCGGAGCGCCGCGGCGTCGTCGTCTCCGTAGCTGCCGCTCCTTCTTCTAGGCGCTCCGTTCGCGTGTCGGTAAGCAGCGTGCGAGAGAGCCAGTGCCGATGCAGGTGCTCAGATGTCTGCGAAGAGAGGGGCAGAGCGCGTGAGATTCCAAAGTGCGGAAACAGCGACGCCCGGAAACACCTCTGCTGGCCAAAATGCCACGGAAACAAAACCACTCAGCCGCTGTTTTTCCCTCCGCAACTCTCCCTGTTCCCTCTTTCTCCAGGCCACCAGCGATGAGGACGAATCCGACCAGGATACGTGAGTGTTTGGAGTAAGAGGAGAAGAGAGAGAAAGAGAACAGAGAAAGAAAAAGTGCACAACCGATCTCTCGAGCGGACCACGAAAACGAACCACACCTCACGAAAAACGACGCCCCCTTCCTCGACCTCGTCACGCCTCCCCTCAGCTCCTCGTCCTCCGGCAACAACGACAGCAGCGGCATCGTCGACAGAGGGCCCCCGCACCAGGTCTTCTACGAGGACGCGCGCAACGCCCTCGCGGCCTTCCAGCAGGCCGGCGACGACGAGTCCCTGTCGGCGCTCTCGGAAGCCGTCGACTCGCTCGGCGGCGCGGCCGCCGACGCCGCGAGCCTCGCGGCCGCGGCCGAGTCCCGCGCCGAGGCCGCGGAGGCCGAGCTGGAGTCCGCGAAAGACTCCCTCCTGCGGCTCCGCGCCGAATTCGAAAACTTCAGGAGGCGCTCCGAGGGCGAGAAGACCGCGCTGGCGGCCAGGGCCAAGGCGGAGGCCGTCGAGGCGCTGGTGCCGCTCGCCGACTCGTTCGACGCCGCCGCCGCGCTCCTCGCCTCGGCCGCCGCCGCCCCCTCGGAGGGCGGCGCCCCGGCCCTCGACGAGAACTCCCCGGCCGCCAAGGTCGCCTCCGCCTACGGCGGCCTCCAGAAGCAGCTCCTCGACGCGTTCCGCGGCGTCGGCGTGACCCCGGTCCCCGGCGCGGGGTCGCCGTTCGACCCCAACGTGCACGAGGCGGTGATGCGCGAGCTCGACGACTCGGTGCCCGACGGCACCGTCCTGCAGGAGTTCCGCCGGGGGTACGCGATGGGCGACAGGCTCGTGCGGGCCGCGATGGTGAAGGTGAGCTACACGGAGGGGGACGGGGGGGCGGCGGCGGGCGCGGGGGCGGAGGCGGCGGTCGCTGGAGGCGGCGGGAGCGAGAGCGAGTGAGAAGAAAGGGGGAGGGTCTGATGGGAAAAGAAACAGAGGTTTTTCCCTCCTCTTTTGTTTGTTTCAATCTCGTCATTTAAATACTATCTCTCTTTTTCAGATGAATTGATTCCAGAGAGAGCAGAGGGACGAAAGCCGGACGGGGCTGTCTCTCTCGTCGCGGGAGGTCGCGCGAAAGAGAAAAGAGAGGGGGGTGTTGTTTTTCCCGGAGCGAGAGCAAAATCGCTTCACTCTTTTCTTCTTCCTTCTTCCGCACGAGAGAGAGATAGAGAGAGAGAATTGGCTCGCAGTTCGAGGGGCTGGCGCGCTCTCCCTCTACGAGCTCGAGTAGCTTTTCGTGGCAGCGCAATGGTCCTCGTCGACCAGGTGCCGAGCTACCCGCACGCGGTGTCCCTACCCCCGCCGCCGCCGGCAATCGCCACGGCGGTGCTCGGCGTGCCGACGACTAGTAGCTCTCTTGGCGGCGGCGGCGGCGGCGGCGCGGCGACCGGAATCCCTGCCGCGCCCTCGACCAACAGGACGGCCTTTCTCGGAGCCCACCTGGGCGTCAGGGCGTCGCCGCTCGAGGCCTTCGTCTCCACCGACCCGAGCGACTACGCGTATGGTGCGGAGAGAGCGCTCGTTCTTTTGGCGGTGGTGTTGACTGTTGTCGTTTTTTTGGTCGAGATGGAGGTCCATCGAAAAGGAAAGGCGGAGATACTTTGGAGAACGCTTCCGCCTTGCTCCCAGTTGTCCGCTTTCTCCCACGATTCGAGACCCTTTGCACCGATGAGGAAACGACACGATCGTCGCAGCGATGGGAAGAGGAGATCGATCACCGGCGAGGGAGGAACGCGGGCATGATATGTGTCGCATCTGGCAGCGGCGGCGGCGGCGGACGGAAAAAGAGGGTCGAGAGAAAGCAAGACGAGCTGCCAGCGCGATCTCCTCTCTTTCCCTCGCTCGACCCTCTTGGTTCTCCGCTTCCGAATCGCGGCCTGCCGCGCTCCGATTCCCAATTTGATCGCGCCAGGGGGTGAATCCTGCAAGGCTCTCGGCCCCCGCGTGGTGCACTGCTCGAAATTGAGGCGTCCGGGGGCCTTGCTCGGGGGATTGGCGAAGCGCAGAAGACCAACACCGGCGACGGCAGCCACCACCTACGACGACAGCGGCGGCAGGCGGCAAGCACCGAAAAAAAACTCAACCCTCTCTCTCCTCTCCCCCCCCCTCCCGTTTTCGCTTGTCTCCACACGCAACAGCGGCCGCACCTCCACCACAGCAACAGCAGCAGCAGCAGCAGCAACAGCAGCAGTCCTTCGCCACCGCAGCAGCCGCTGCCGCAGCAGCAGCAGCAGCAGCCCGCGCGGCCTCCGCCTCGGGGCTCTTTGACGACGACGGCGGCGACGGCGGCGGCGTC